>ERZ772772.319-NODE-319-length-30079-cov-10.470990_pt1 | contig 30079 bp, 24 predicted proteins | sample MGYA00511484_ERZ772772 | MGnify/ENA primary metagenome ERZ772772 (study PRJEB29015, sample SAMEA2737913) | human oral metagenome | biome: human oral; feature: human-associated habitat; material: dental | place: China | collected 2088 ... | reverse complement strand
CGCGCTCGACACCGCTCCCTATAACGGCGGTCTGACAACGTGCGAGGCGCTCTATATGGGGGTTCCTGTCATCTCGCTGCGTGGCCGCACGCACGGCTCCCGCTTCGGTGCCTCCATTTTGACAAATGCGGGCGTACGCGAGCTCGTTGCGGAGAACGACATCAACTATGTACGACGCGCGGTTCAACTTGCAGAGTCGCCGAAGCTGATCGAGGCGTACCATATGGGATTGCGCGCAAATATGAAGCGCTCGCCCCTGATGAACGTACAAGGCTATATGGAAGACTTGGAAAACCTATATCAGGAAATCTGGGAGAAATTCTGCGCATCGAAAGTTTAGACTTGACGAGATAAATGAACGGAAGGGAGGAGAAGCATGGCCTTTGCACATCTGCATGTGCATACAGAGTACAGTCTGCTCGACGGTGCGAGCCGCGTCAAGGAACTTGTTCGGCGCACGAAGGAGCTCGGCATGGATGCCGTGGCAATCACGGACCACGGTGTGATGTACGGCGTGATCGACTTCTATAAGGAGGCGAAGGCGCAGGGCATCCATCCGATTCTGGGCTGTGAAATCTATTTGAGTCCTGCCTCCCGCTTCGATAAAAGCTTCGGAAAGGCGGAGGCGAGATACTATCATCTTGTGCTGCTTGCGGAGAATGAGGAGGGATACCACAACCTCATGAAGCTTGTGACGAGGGGCTTCACGGAGGGATTTTACTATAAGCCGAGGGTGGACTTTGAGCTCCTGAGGCGCTATCACGGGGGGCTCATCGCGCTTTCCGCCTGCCTTGCGGGAGAGCTTGCGAGGGATCTCTCGCGGGATCAGTATGAGGAGGCGAGGGATGCGGCTCTCCGCTATCAGGAGATTTTCGGGAAGGGGAATTTCTTCCTGGAGCTCCAGGACCACGGCTATCCGGAGCAGAGGAAGGTCAATCAGGGTCTTCTTCGGCTCCACGAGGATACCGGGATCCCGATGGTTGCGACAAATGATATTCACTATACCTTCCGGGAGGACGCAAAGGCGCACGACATCCTGCTCTGCCTTCAGACGGGGAAGAAGCTGAACGATCAGGACCGGATGCGCTATCCCGGGGGACAGTTCTATATTAAGTCCGAGGAGGAGATGCGGGAGCTCTTCCCCTATGCCGAGGAGGCGATCTTAAATACCGAGAAGATCGCAGAGCGCTGCCAGGTGGAGATCGAGTTCGGACACTACCACCTCCCGAAGTATGAGGTTCCGGACGGCTTCACCCCCCTTTCCTATCTCAGGAAGCTCTGCGAGGAGGGCCTTGTGAGAAGGTACGGGAAGGAGGCAGAGCGCTATCGGGAGAGGCTCTCCTATGAGCTCTCCGTCATAAGCTCCATGGGCTTTACCGAATATTTTCTGATCGTCTGGGATTATATCCATTTCGCGAAGACGCACGGCATCGCGGTCGGGCCCGGAAGAGGCTCCGCCGCGGGATCCATCGTCGCCTACAGCATCGGAATCACGGACATCGATCCGATGCGCTATCAGCTCCTCTTTGAGAGATTCCTGAACCCGGAGCGGGTGACGATGCCGGATATCGATGTGGACTTCGAATACGAGAGGCGGCAGGAGGTCATCGACTATGTGACCGGGAAGTACGGGAAGGAGCAGGTCAGCCAGATCATCACCTTCGGTACGCTCGCGGCGAAGGGAGTCGTCCGGGATGTCGGAAGAGTCATGGACATCCCCTATGCGAAGTGCGACATGATCGCAAAGCTCATCCCGAATGAGCTGAATATGACGCTCGAAAGGGCGCTCTTTGGAAGTCCGGATCTCAAGAAGCTCTATGAGGAGGACGAGGAGACAAGGCGGATCATCGATATGTCGAGGCGTCTCGAGGGACTGCCGAGGCACAGCTCCACCCACGCCGCGGGGGTTGTGATCGCGGGGTCCGCGGTCGAGGAATTCGTGCCCCTCTCGAAGAATACGGACGGCGCGGTGACGACGCAGTTTACGATGACGACGGTGGAGGAGCTCGGGCTTTTGAAGATGGATTTTCTGGGCCTTCGGACTTTGACGGTGATCCAGGATGCGATCCGCTTTGCGGAAAAGGATTACGGGCAGAGGATCGATCTCGAGAGGATGGATTATGAGGATCCGAAGGTCTATGAGATGATCTCCCGGGGGGACTGCGCGGGCGTCTTCCAGCTTGAGAGCGGCGGCATGGTCTCCTTTATGAAGCGGCTTCGTCCCACAAGCCTTGAGGATGTGATCGCGGGAGTATCCCTCTACCGGCCGGGGCCGATGGACTTCATCCCGAGGTACATCGAGGGGAAGAAGCATCCGGAGAGGGTGAGCTATGAGCACCCGAGGATCGAGCCGATTTTAAAGTCCACCTACGGCTGCATCGTCTATCAGGAGCAGGTCATGCAGATCGTGCGGGAGCTCGCGGGCTACTCGATGGGAAGGTCCGATCTCCTCCGCCGCGCCATGTCGAAGAAGAAGGCCTCCGTCATGGAGAAGGAGAGGCGGAACTTCGTCTATGGAAATCCGGAGGAGGGCATACCCGGCTGCCTCTCTGCGGGGATCTCCGAGCAGGTGGCGAATCATATCTACGATGAGATGATTGACTTCGCAAAGTATGCCTTCAATAAGTCTCACGCCGCCTGCTATGCGCTTATCGCCTATCAGACCGCCTATCTTAAGTGCTATTACCCCGCGGAATTTTACGCGGCCCTCATGAGCTCCTTTATGGATAATGCGGGGAAGACCGCGGAGTATCTGGAGTTTGCGAGGGACCGGGAGATCCCCATCCTCCCGCCGGACATCAATCTCGCGGAGAGCGGCTTCTCCGTCTCGGACGCTGCGATCCGCTACGGGCTCAGCGCCGTGAAGGGGATCGGGAGGAGCGCGGCGGAGCAGATCATCGAGGAGAGGAGAAGGGGCGGGAAATTCCGGGACCTCGAGGACTTCCTTCTCCGCATCTCGGATCGGGGCGTAAACCGGAGGGCGGTCGAGTCCCTGATCTACTCCGGAGCTCTGGACAGCCTTCCCGGAAACCGGAGGGAGAAGGTGACTGCCCTTCCCTTCCTGCTGGAGTCGAAGTCGAAGGAGAAACGGAACGCGATGGCGGGACAGATGACGCTCGCGGATCTCCTGGGAGAGGACAATGAGGAGGCGGAGGCCTTTCGCTTCACTATGCCGGTCCTCCCGGAGTTTCCAAAGGCGGAGCTTCTCCGAAACGAGAAGGATGCGCTCGGAGTCTATCTCTCGGGGCATCCTCTGGACAGCGACCGGGAGCTTCTGGACTTCTATGTGGATGCGAAGGCGGGGGCCTTCCGGACGGATCCGGAGAGCGGAGAGGAGGGCGGACTCTCCGAGGGACAGCTTGTGACAGTCGGCGGTCTTCTCACGGAGATCCGGCAGAAGGTCACGAAGAAGAACGAGCTGATGGCCTTTCTCACGCTGGAGGACCGGCAGGGGAGCATCGAGGTCACGGTCTTCCCGAGGACCTTTCAGGAGCAGAGGGAGGCCTTGAACGGCGAGGAGAAGCTGCTCATCCAAGGGAGGGTGCAGCTTGGAGACGGGCAGGATGCGAAGCTCATCGCGGAGCGGATCCTCCCCTTCCGGGAAGTCCCCAGGGAGCTCTGGATCCAATTTTCCGACAAGGAGGATTATTTTCGGAGGGAGAAGGATCTCTCCGAGCTTCTTCATCCGCATCCGGGAGAGGCGGAGGTCTGTGTCTATCTCAGAAAGGAGCGGGCGGTGAAGCGTCTTTCGAAGGATAGCGCCGTATCCATCGAAGAAGAGCTCCTCCGTTCGCTTTGCTCCGGCTTTGGTGAAAAAAATATCAGGCTCCGCTACGGCCTATTGAAAAAAAGAGGGCGATGAATTATGATTCCAGTGTCAAAAGTCTGCCTCTGCTTTTTTGCTTTTCGGAATCGTATCGGGGCTCTGAGCCTCTGAGAAGGGGGGCGAAAAAAAGCGGATGGAGACGGGGGCTTTCCCATCGGGTTCCTTCCTGATGGGCAGAACGGAGGGAGCTATGGCTGCTAAGATAAAGACGATTGGAGTTTTGACCTCGGGAGGGGATGCGCCCGGCATGAACGCGGCGATCCGGAGTGTGGTCCGGACCGCGATTCACAGCGGCGTGGCGGTCAAGGGCATCATGAGGGGCTACGCCGGACTTCTGGAGGAAGAGATCGTCGATATGAATACGACCTCCGTCTCCGACACGATCAGCCGCGGCGGCACGATTCTTTTCACCGCGCGCTGCAGGGAGTTTACGACTGCGGAGGGGCAGGAAAAGGGGGCGGAGATCTGCCGAAAGCACGGGATCGACGGCATCGTCATCATCGGAGGGGACGGCTCCTTCCGCGGCGCGGGAAAGCTCTCCGCCCTCGGGATCAATACGATCGGGGTCCCGGGGACGATCGATCTGGATATCGCCTGCACGGATTACACGGTCGGCTTTGACACGGCGATCAACACAGCCATGCAGGCCATCGATAAGATCCGGGACACCTCGACCTCCCATGAGCGCTGCTCCATCATCGAGGTCATGGGACGCCGGGCGGGTTACATCGCCCTTTGGTGCGGCGTCTCGAACGGCGCGGAGGAGATTCTTCTCCCGGAGAAGTATGACGGCGACGAGCAGTCCATCATCAACCGGATCATCGAATCGAGAAAGCGCGGAAAGAAGCACTACATCATCATAAACGCGGAGGGGATCGGGCATTCCGGCTCGATGGCGAGGCGGATTGAGGCCGCGACCGGGATCGAAACCCGGGCGACCATACTCGGGCACATGCAGCGGGGCGGCTCTCCGACCTGCAAGGACCGCTATTACGCATCCATCATGGGGGCGAGGGCGGCGGAGCTTTTGGTCGAGGGAAAGTCCAACCGCCTGGTGGCCTATAAAAAGGGAGAGTTTGTGGACTATGATATTCAGGAGGCTCTCCGCATGACGAAGAACATACCGGCGGAGCAGTACCGGGTCGCGAAGCTCCTGGTGCGCTGAGCTCTGCCCCTGCTTTTGATGGGGACAGCCGGCGTGAGTTTCGCTGTCCCCTTCAGCGCGGAAGCTCTTGCTCCGACTGCCGCATGGACTGATTTTCCGAAGCACCGGGTCAAAAGACTGCACAGTCCCGGCTTTTGCCCCGGCAAGGGGGGAGGCGGAATCATTTCCGGGAGGAGAGGAGCTGCTTTTGAAGGGAGAGGGAGGAAAGATGGCGGATGAGAGCTCGGTGCTCTGCGCCGCGAATTCTTATATCGAGAAATTTTACTGGAATCCGGCCTATCGGCTTCCGGAGGAGGTGCGGAAGCGTCTTCAGATCCTGGCTGTCCGTTTCACGGAGGAGGTCGGCGGGATCCTGATCCTCCGCTTCCATGAGAGAGGACATCTGGAGCTTCAGTCTGTGTCGGAGGAGGGAGATTATCTCTACGATGAAATCGGAGCAGAGCTTAAGCTCCGGGAGCTTTCGGCGGAGAATCAGGAGCTTTTCCAGAAGCTGGAGCTGTATTTTCAGGGGATGGAGGCCATTCGGAGGGCAGGTGCGGTCTGTGAGAATAGGGAAGCTTGAGCTCAGGGGAAATCTCGTCCTCGCGCCGATGGCGGGGGTGACGGATCTCCCCTTTCGACTCCTCTGCGAGGAGCAGGGGATCGCACTCTCCTGTACGGAGATGGTGAGCGCAAAGGCCGTGCTCTACGAAAGCCGGAATACAGAGGCAATTCTTGAGAGGGGAAAGGGGGAGTCTCCGCTCGCCGTGCAGCTTTTCGGATCCGATCCGGAGATCATGGGAGAGATCGCGGCCCGCCTGGAGGAGCGCTTTGATGTCCTGGATGTCAATATGGGCTGCCCTGTCCCAAAGATCGTGAGAAACGGAGAGGGCTCCGCCCTGATGCGGGAGCCGGAGCTTGCCGGGAGGATCATAAAAGCGATGGTCTCGCGGGTTCATAAGCCTGTCACCGTGAAATTTCGGAAGGGCTTTTCCGCGGGGGAGTCCACCGCCCCGGAATTTGCGAAGCGGATGGAGGATGCGGGAGCGGCTGCGGTGACGGTGCACGGCCGGACGAGGGAGCAGTACTACAGCGGAAAGGCGGACTGGGAAGTTCTTCGATCGGTAAAGGAGGCGGTCTCCATCCCGGTCATCGGAAACGGGGATGTGTTTTCCCCGAAGGATGCGAAGCGCATGCTGAAGTCTACGGGCGTGGACGGGATCGCCCTCGCGAGAGCGGTGAGGGGGAATCCCTGGCTGATCCGGCGGACGATCCGCTTTTTGGAGAGCGGCGTCCTGCCGGAGGAGCCGGGACTAGAGGAGAGACTTCGGCTCATGGAGCGTCACATTGCGCTTATGGTGGAGTACAAGGGGGAGAGGACCGCTGTGCGGGAGATGCGAAAGCATCTCTCCTGGTATACGGCGGGCCTTCCCCGCTCCTCGGACTTTCGGAGGAGAGTGAATGCCGCGGAGACGTCGGAGGAGCTTCGGGGGCTGCTCTCCCTGCTCCGCTGATAGAGGCTTAGAAACGGGCCGATTATGGAGGCCGGGTTTGTTACGGCTTTGGGGCCTGCTTTTCCTGCTCTGCCGGTGGATGGCAGACGGATAAGAGCGGGGCTCTAATATAAAAAAGTCCTTGACAGCTCTCCTGCGCTTATGTTAAAAAGGAAAACCATAGAAACCGTTGATGCGGAGATAACGGCAGGCATGATCCCACAGAGAGCCCGCGATGCTGAGAATCGGGCGGAACTACAGTCTGTCAAATGGACCGCAGAGGGCGCAGTCAAAGGTTCCGGAGACGGATCCGAGTATTCTGCGACGTGAGGGAATACGTCAGTTTCCGGGGATATGTTGGTATCCCGCAAAGTGCGCGTCAGATCGCGAAGCAGGGTGGCACCGCGAAGAATCTCTTCGTCCCTGGCAGAAAGAATCTCTTTCTGCCGGGGACTTTTTGCTGTATCAGTCATGGGAGCGCAGAGGATCACTTCTCAAAGGAAACGGCCTCTCTCGCTGAGATCGGCGGAAGCCCGGTGGGAGAAGAACGAAGGGAAGCGGTGCCGGGGCCGGGAAGGAAGAGGGCCTTTGCGAGAATAGACAGGGCGGCGGGACGGCACAGAGGGAAAAGGAGGATTCGGCATGGAGAGAAAGGGAAGATTTGGATCCTACGGGGGGCAGTACATCCCGGAGATTTTGATGAATGCGGTGAATGAGCTGGAGGAGGCCTACCGGAAATACGGGGAGGATCCCGATTTCCAGGCGGAGCTGAAGGAGCTTTTAAACGAGTACGCCGGTCGGCCTTCCCGCCTCTACTTCGCGGAGAAGATGACGAGAGAGCTCGGCGGCGCGAAGATCTATCTGAAAAGAGAGGATCTGAATCACACCGGAGCGCACAAGATCAACAACGTCCTCGGACAGGCGCTTCTCGCAAAGAGGATGGGAAAGACCCGTCTCATCGCGGAGACCGGGGCGGGACAGCACGGTGTTGCGACGGCGACCGCGGCGGCTCTCTTCGGGATGGAATGCGTCATCTTCATGGGAAAGGAGGATGTGGAGCGGCAGGCCTTAAATGCCTACAGGATGAAGCTCCTCGGGGCGGAGCTTGTGTCCGTATCAAGCGGAACGGGGACGCTGAAGGACGCGGTTTCCCGGGCGATGGGGGAGTGGACCAGGAGAATCGGGGACACGCATTACTGCATGGGCTCCGTCGTGGGGCCGCATCCCTTCCCCATGATTGTGCGGGACTTTCAGTCGGTGATCTCCAGGGAAATCAAGGAGCAGATCCTGAAAAAGGAGGGGAAGCTTCCGGACGCCGTCATCGCCTGTGTGGGAGGAGGCTCCAACGCGATCGGCTCCTTCTGCTCCTTCATCGGGGATCCCGGGGTTCGCCTCATCGGCTGTGAGGCGGCGGGGAGAGGGATTGACAGTCCGGAGACGGCAGCCAGTATCCGCGCCGGAAGCCCCGGCATCTTCCACGGCATGAAGTCCTATTTCTGTCAGGACCGCTATGGACAGATCGCGCCGGTCTATTCCATCTCCGCGGGGCTCGATTATCCGGGAGTCGGACCGGAGCATGCGGAGCTCTATGAGAGGGGGAGGGCGGAGTACGTGCCGGTGACGGACGAGGAGGCTCTGGAGGCCTTTGAGTATCTGTCCAGGACGGAGGGAATCATCCCGGCGATCGAATCCTCCCATGCCCTTGCCCATGCGATGAAAATTGCCGGGGAAATGCGGAAGGATCAGTGCATTGTGGTTACGGTCTCCGGGAGAGGAGACAAGGACTGCGCGTCCGTCGCGCGTTTGAGAGGGGAGGAGATCAGCGAATGAGCCGCATGAAAGAAGCATTTCAAAAGGGAAGGGCCTTTATCCCGTTCATCGTCTGCGGGGATCCGGATCTTAAGACAACGGAGGAGATCGTTCGTGAGATGGCAAAGGGCGGAGCGGACCTCATCGGACTCTGCATCCCCTTTTCCGATCCTGCGGCGGAGGGGGCCGCTGTCATGGAGGCGGAGCTTCGCGCTCTGAGAGGAGGGACAACGACAGACGCCGTCTTCTCCCTTACGAGAGAGCTTCGGAGAGAGCTTTCGCTCCCACTTATTTACAGAAGCTATGCCAATGTCGTCTTCTCCTACGGGACGGAGCGCTTTATGAAGGAGGCAGCGGAGGCCGGTGCCGATGCCCTGATCCTTCCGGATGTCCCCTTTGAGGAGAGGGAAGAATTTCTGGGAGCCGCGAAAAAGCACGGAATCTGCCTGATCTCCATGCTCGCCCCTTCTCCGGAGAAGAGGGTCCTCGCAATCGCCGGGGACTCGGAGGGCTTCCTCTGCCTCCTGCCCTCTCCGGATGCGGGGGCAGGGGGCCTGTCCGAAATGAGGGAGACAGCAAAGCTCGTCCGGGAAAGAAGCGGAATCCCCCTTGTGATCGATTTCGGGGAGAAGGAGGCGGAAGAGGCCGGGGAGGCAGCGGCATTCTTTGACGGACTGATCGCGATGCCCGCTCTTCCCGGACAGGGAAAGGCGGAGTACGCCGGGGCCTACGCAAAGAGAATGGCAGAGGCCGTGCACAGAGCGCGCTGATATCAAAAAACGCTGCGGCGGCCAGGGATACAGCGGCCTTCCACCGCGGGACTGCGAATCGCCGCCTGCGCTGCTGCGATGGCCGGGGATCGGCGGGGGACACAGCAGCCTCCCGCCTCGGGAATCGGATAGCCGTATGCCGTGGAAATCGGATCGCCGCCTGCGCTGCTGCTGCGTCGGCTTGTAGTAAGCTCCGCGCTATGGTAGAATACTTCGGTCAGAGAGCAGTGAAGTCAGTCGGAAGCTTGACTTGATAGATAATATCGGGGGATTTGCCATGGACCACACGGAGAAGAAAAACGGGCGCTTTATCATCGCGATGGAGAGGCTTCGAAAGGAGCAGACTGCCGCGGCGAAGAGTTTTTTTTTGGATGCGCTGACGCAGGATGCGGAGTTCTATATGCCGATGAAGACCGCAGGGATCGGGAGAGAGAGAAAGCCCGCATTTGCCGTCCTCAATGACGGCGAGAAGCATCATTATTATGCGATCTTCACCTCGAAAAAGAGGGCAGAGCACTGGAATGCGGAGGAGAAAAGCTATGCGGTGCTGGACTTTCGGCAGCTTGCCGGGATGTCTCTCGGGGATGAGCGGATCTCCGGCTTCGTGATCGACGCGGGGACGGAGGACATGATTCTCGGAAGGAAGCTGATTATGGATGCCCTCCGCGTAAAGAGAGCGAGAGAGCTCGGGGAGGAGGCGGTCGAGGTAGAGGGAGAGATCCGCTTCCGGGAGCCGACGGGAGACTACTGGGAGATGCTGGATGCGCTCCGGGAGTATATGTCGCAGGACCCGAATGTCAGCGCGGCCTATCTCCAGGAGGCGGAGCTCAACGGAGAGCTCTGCTATGTGATTATCGTAAATCATATCGGGCAGATCCAGCCGAGCTTTGCCAATATCTCTTTGCTTGCGAAGGATTTCGGGAATGGCCGCCCGGTCGCCCTGCTCTCCGCGAGACTGGACCAGGCGGAGAAGGCGATTGCCTCCCTCCTCCCCTTCTACAGAAAGGCAATTCACCGCTGATGGAAAAAAAGAGAGTTGATCACAGCGCTTTCCCGGCAGAATACGACGCGGACGCGGAGATTCTGATCCTGGGTTCCATCCCTTCTCCGATATCCAGGGAGGAGGGTTTTTATTATGCGAATCCCAGAAACCGCTTCTGGAGAGTGCTTTCCGCCGTATTTGAGGAGCCGCTCCCAAAGACGACGGAGGAGAGGAAGGATTTCGTCCACCGGCATCACATCGCCCTCTGGGACGCTCTGTCGAGCTGTCTCATCTCCGGGGCGAGTGACAGCTCGATAGAGGACCCGGTCCCGACGGATATCCCGGAGCTTTTAAAGAGAACAAAGATTCGAAGAATTTACTGCAGCGGGAGGGCGGCGCAGCGCTTCTACGAGAAGCTGAACTATCCGAGGACGAGGCTCCATTCCCGCCTCCTCCCGTCCACAAGTCCCGCAAACTGCGCGCTTTCTCTGGAGCGCCTGATCGAGGAATACCGTGTCATAAGGGAGGGATCCTGAGAAAGCCGCCAAGGAAAAGCCTATAAAAAAGAACAGATATTCCTAAAACATTAGTTTACATATAAGAACATATGTGCTATAATCGATCCATCGGAAATCGCGGGGGGGGGCCGCGGGAAAGGGACGGTGGATCGGATGGATTTTCTGAGGATTTCGGACAGGGCGGCCGGCTTTTTGATCTTTTCGGCCTCGATATTCGGCCTATCAAGATTTTCCTGGCTGAGAGCTCTGGGCTTTCTGATTTTTGCTCTGCTGCTCCTTCTCTCAGAGCTCAGCCGGAGAGATGCGGAGAGGGAGGAGGCTAAGAGGAGAGCGGAGCGGAGAAGGAATGCCGGAAGGAGGAGAGTCGGCGGGAGGAGGCGAAGGAGAACTCCGCTTCCCGCTTCCGGGAAGGCCGGGGAGCGGGTTTCCGCCTTCTCTTCCACTTCCACGGAGAGACGGACAGCTTAGGGAGACCTAGAGGGGGCAGATAGGCGGGGAGCGATCTTTTTGGGGCTTGCATTTTCCCCTGATTATGGTATCATAGCCGTTGGGAGTTTAGCTCAGCTGGTAGAGCACCTGCATCACACGCAGGGGGTCGCAGGTTCGAGTCCTGTAACGCCCAGAGGAAAAGCGAAGAGACGGAAAGGCCCGGGGAGACCGGGCTTTTTCTATGTGTTTTTTTCTGCATCTGAAATGGAACAAGCGCATTTTTTTTAATTACTTGTCAGTCTGAGACAAATCGACTAGAATAAAGGAACGGCGAGAGGCCGGAAAGAATCTATCTATTTAAACAAGGAGGACAAAACATGGCACATGTAATCAGCGACGAGTGCGTAAGCTGCGGCGCATGCGCATCCGCATGTCCCGTTCAGGCGATCTCTGAGGGAGAGAGCAAGTATGTCGTCGATGCGGACAGCTGCATTGACTGCGGCGCCTGCGAGGAGGTATGCCCCACCGGAGCGATCACCGCGGAGTAATCAGGAGACTTCGAGGCGGGAAGAGCCCTTCCGAGAGGAGGGGTTCTTTTTCTATTCCCGCCTGCATTCCCGGGACAGCGCCTCTTTTCATGGCTTCCGGGATAAGGGGAGCCTTTTGTCCCCGGGAGAGCCTTGCGGCATTTGGGGCAATCCGCTATACTTTCCCTTATGATGATCAATATTTCAAATTTAAATAAAGCCTTCCTGGACAAGTCGGTGCTCCGGGACGTTTCCTTCCATCTGGAGGAGAAGGAGAAGGCCGCGATCGTCGGCATCAATGGATCCGGAAAGACGACGCTTCTTCGCTGCATCCTGGGGGAGGAGGAGCCAGACAGCGGGATGATCGCCTTCGCAAAGGGAAAGAAGATCGGCTACCTTGCGCAGCAGCACGCGGATATGGCGCAGGATGACAGGGAATACGACATCCTTTCCGGGGGGCAGAAGACGAAGAAAAGGCTGGAGGAGATCCTCCTCGACAAGCCGGAGCTTTTGATTTTGGATGAGCCGACGAACCATCTGGACATAGAGTCCATCCAATGGCTGGAAAAGGTTCTGAAGCGTTACTCGGGAGCGGTGCTCCTCGTCTCCCACGACCGCTATTTCCTGGATCGGATCGTGACGAAGATCATTGATCTTGAGGGGGGGAGGGCCCGGATGTATCGGGGCAGCTACACGGAGTACGCGGAAAAGAAGCGCCGGATCCGGGAGGCGGAGAGGAAGGCTTATCTGAAACAGCAGCTTGAGCTTCGGCATCAGGAGGCTGTCATTGAGAAGCTCCGGCAGTTCAACCGGGAGAAGTCCATCAGGAGGGCGGAATCCCGGGAGAAGATGCTGGAAAAGATGGAGCGCCTCGAAAGACCGGAGGAGATGCAGAATGAGATGCGGCTTCTTTTGATGCCGAAGCTTCTCTCCGGAAATGATGTCCTTTCGGTGCGGGAGCTCTCAAAGTCCTATGATGGGAAAATGCTGTTTTCCCATGTGAGCTTTTCTATTAAGAGGGGAGAGCACGTCGCCGTGATCGGGGGAAACGGAAGCGGGAAGACGACGCTCCTCAAGATTTTGAACGGCCTGATCCCGGCGGACAGCGGGGAATTTCGCATGGGGGCGAAGGTTAAGGCGGCCTATTATGACCAGGAGCACGCGGTTTTGGATCTGGAGAAGACGATTTTCGACGAGATCCGGGACAGCTATCCGGAGCTCGACAATACGAGGCTTCGGAGTATCCTCGCGGCCTTTCTCTTCATGGGGGACGATGTCTATAAAAAGATCGGAGATCTGTCCGGAGGAGAGAGGGGAAGGGTGAGCCTTGCGAAGCTGATGCTCTCGGATTCCAATTTCCTGATTCTGGACGAGCCGACCAATCACCTTGATATCCAGGGGAAGGAGGTCCTGGAGGAGGCGATTCGAAATTATGAGGGCACGGTGCTCTACGTCTCCCACGACCGCTACTTCATCAATCGGACCGCGGGGAGGATTCTGGAGCTCTATGAGGAGCGCTTTGATAATTATATCGGAAACTATGACTACTATCTCGAAAAGAGAGAGGATGTAAGAAGATACGGAGCGGCCGGGAGAGGGGAGGACAGAGGAGAGAGAAAAGCGAAGCAGGAGAGCTCAGCCCCTCCCCCGGAAACGATGTCCTCCGGAAAGACGGATTGGGCCGGACAGAAGGAGCATCAGGCGGAGCTTCGAAAGGCGCAGAACGGATTAAAGAAGACGGAGGCGGAGATTCAGAAGCTGGAGGAAAGGAGCGGGGAGCTCACGGAGCGGATGTCGCTCCCGGAGATCGCCTCCGATATCGGACGCCTCATGGAGCTTCACCGGGAGAAGGAGGCGGCGGAAGAGAGACTCTCGGAGCTCTATGAGGACTGGGAGCGCTTTTCCGAGGAGCTGGAACGGCTCGGATAAGGCGGTCAGGAGGGGATTTTCTTCATGCTGAGGGAGATCCGCCCCCTCTTTTCATCGACGGAGAGGACACGGACCCTTTTGACCTGACCGAGCTTCAGAAGCTCCGAGGGATGCTTCACATAGCGCTCCGCAAGCTCTGAGATATGGACGAGTCCGTCCTGATGGACACCGATATCCAAAAAGGCTCCAAAGTCTGTGATATTTCGGACGACGCCCTCTAAAATCATGCCCTCCCGAAGATCGGAGAGCTTCAGCACATCGGAGCGAAGGAGCGGAGCGGGACGGGATGCCCTGGGATCTCTTCCCGGCTTTTCCAGCTCACGGAGGATGTCGGAGAGGCTGTACTCTCCGAGTCCCGTCGCATCCATGAGCTCTTTTTTTCGTATTCCCCGCTCAGAGAGGAGGCGTTCGAGCTCCCGCGTCCTTCCGCTTCGGATATCCTCTTCGCAGAGACCGAGGAGAGAGAGAAGCTTTCTCGCGGCATCGTAGCTCTCAGGGTGCACGGCGCTTTCATCGAGAGGCTCTTTTCCCCCCGTGATGCGGAGAAAGCCCGCGCACTGCTCATAGGCTCTGGGGCCGAGCCTTGGGACAAGGAGAAGCTCTCTCCGCTCCGCGAAGCTCCCGTGGGATTCCCGGTAGGAGACGATATTTTTTGCGAGGGAGCGGGAAATGCCGGATACCGCGGAGAGGAGGGGGACGGAGGCGGTGTTCAGGTCAACTCCGACGGAGTTCACGCAGTCCTCGACGATGGATCTGAGCTTCTCCGAAAGCTTCCCCTGATTCAGGTCGTGCTGGTACTGTCCGACGCCGATCGACTGCGGATCGATCTTTACGAGCTCCGAAAGAGGATCCTGGAGACGGCGCGCCATGGAGACCGCGCTTCTCTGCCCGGGATCGAAGTCCGGGAATTCTTCCGCGCCGAGCCTGCTCGCGGAATAGACGGAGGCCCCGGCCTCGTTTACGATCACATAGCGAAGCGGAAGGCGGCTCTCCCGGATGAAGTCCGCGATGATCTGCTCCGACTCCCGGGAGGCCGTCCCGTTTCCGAGGGAGATGAGGCTGACGCCATACTTTTTCACGAGGGAGGAGAGGAGCGAGAGGGCTTCCCGGATCTCATGCCTCGGGGCCGTGGGGTAGATGACGGCGGTATCCAGAACCCTGCCCGTTTCATCGATGACCGCGAGCTTGCATCCGGTCCGAAAGCCCGGGTCCCAGCCGAGTATGACCTTCCCGGAGAGGGGAGGCTGCAGGAGAAGCTGCTTTAGATTCATCCCGAAGACGGATATCGCGCTCTCCTCCGCCCGCTCCGTGAGCCGATTTCGAAGCTCGGTCTCGATAGAGGGGGCGATGAGACGCCGATAAGCATCCCTGGCGCTTTCTTCGAGGAAGGGGCGGCTTAAGCGGTTTCCCCGCCGGAGAACCGCGCTCAAAAGCCGATCCAGGATTTTGTCCTCCGGAGCCAAAAGCTTTACACTGAGGACCTTCTCCGCCTCACCCCGGTTGATTGCCAGGATCCGATGGGGAGGAAGGCTTTTCACGGCTTCCTGAAAGTCGAAGTAGATCTCATAGACCGATTTTTCCTCCCGGAGAGCCTCATCCCGGAGCTTTGAGCCAAGAAGCCCCTCCGAGAAGCTTAATTCCCGGATAAAGGAGCGAAAGCCCGCCTCATCGGAGATCTGCTCGGCGAGGATGTCCTCCGCGCCCCGGATCGCGTCCGCTGTCCCAAGGATCCCCTTCTCCGAATCGAGATAGCGCTTCGCCTCCTCCTCCACGGGGCGGGACGGGCGCTCCTCCAGGAGAAAGTCCGCGAGAGCCTGAAGACCCTGCTCTCTCGCGATCATCGCTCTCGTTCTCCGCTTGGGACGATAGGGGCGGTAGATGTCCTCCAGGGCGGAGGCGCTCTCCGCTTCCATTACCTTCGTTCTAAGGGCATCCGTCAGAGCCCCCTGCTCCTCGAGGGAGGAAAGAACAGAGCTTCTTCTCTCCTCCAGTCTCCGGAGGCCGCGGAGCCGCTCCTCGAAGCTTCGGAGCATTTCATCGTCCATTCCGCCGCTTCGCTCCTTTCGGTAGCGCGCGATAAAGGGGATGGTATTCCCCTCGTCGATCATTCCGATCACTGCTTCTGCCTGCGACAGACGGAGTCCCAGCTCCTTCGAAAGCGTTCCTGCAAGATTCATTTTTTTCTCCAATAAAGCTTATGCCGACATTTCCTCAAAGTGCCTCTATGATAGCATGTCCCTATGCTCACAGGCGATAGGAATCCGGCATTTTTTGAAAGGCCCTTATGGGGACCTTCGCAATAAACGTCGGGATTCATCGGAAATCACAATTTGACGAAAGCGCGCTCTGCCTTAGACTGAAAGGAAAAGCCGAAGGGAGGGTCTTAGGAATGGGCGTGGAGCTGCCGAAAAATTTTTTGGAATTTGAGGATGTCAGGAAGGAAGGCTTCCTCCGGATGAAGAGACTCAAGGAGGAGGGAAGGAGCGTGGTGGGGACCTTCTGCCAGTATACGCCCTCCGAGCTCATCGATGCCGCGGGGCTTTGTGAGGTGGGGCTTTGCGGGAGAAGCGCGGAGGCGATCCCCTCCGCGGAGAGGGACCTCCCGGGAAATCTCTGCCCTCTTATCAAGGCAAGCTACGGTCATGTCCTGAATAAAACCTGTCCCTACGCCTTTTTCTCGGATCTTGTGATGGGAGAGACGACCTGCGACGGAAAGAAAAAGATGTATGAAATGCTCGGCCGCCTGAAGCCGATGTATGTCATTCACCTCCCCAATGTCCCGGATACGGAGAGATCCCTTCTCCACTGGAGGATGGAAATAGAGGCCTTTAAGGAGAAGCTGGAGGAGAGCTTTGATCTTAAAATCTCGGAGGAGGCAATCCGCAGGGCGATTTGGAGAGGCAACCGGGAGAGGCGGCTTATGGCCAGGCTCTATGAGCTTGGGAGATATGACCCGCCCGCCATCACGGGGCTGGAGATGCGGAGCATCATGGATGGGAGTCAGTTTATCTTCGATAAGGAAGAGCGCTTTCGGAAAACGGAGGCGAAGATCGAAGAATGTGAGGCGGAGTACAGGGCGGGGAGGGGACCCTACAGCGGGAAGCGCCGTCCGCTCCGCATTCTGATCTCGGGCGCCGGTCTCGGGGGGACGGAGGACAAGATCATCGGGGCGATCGAGAGGGCGGGTGCCGCCGTCGTCTGCTATGAGGGCTGCTGCGGCATATCCTCTAGGAGGAGGCTGATCGATGAGTCCCCGGATAAGGACCCGATTCTCGCCATCGCGGAGAAATATCTCGAGGTCCCCTGCGCCGTCATGTCTCCGAATGAGCGCCGCATGGAGCAGGTGCGCTCCACTATCGACGAGTGGAGGATCGACGGCGTGATCAGTGTCAATCTCCATTCCTGCAATCCCTTCGGGATCGAGTCCAGGAATATCGGGAAGACTTGTGAGGAGAAGAATGTTCCGCATATGAAGCTTGAGACGGACTTTTATCCGAACGACAGGGAGCAGCTGAAGACCAGGATTGAGGCCTTTTTGGAGCTTCTGGAGAGCAGAAAGAGAGGAGGAAAGAGGAAATGACCGACGAAGAATACCGGGAGCTCCTCTCGAGATTTCGAAATATCAGGGCGGAGGAGAGAAGCTATCTGGACGCTCTTAAGAAGAGGGGGGCGAGGATTGCCGGAGTCTTTTGCAATTTCGTGCCGCTGGAGATCCTGGATGCCGCCGGGCTCTGCTCCGTGAACCTCCGAAACGGAGAGGAGAGCAGCATTTTACTTTCCGGGGAGGATCTTCCGGGAAATCTCTGCCCCTTAATCCAAAGCGGATACGGGGAGCTTTTCTCTCCCAAGAGCTCCTGCATGAGCTCTTCAGAGTTTGTCATCGGAGAGACGAGCTGTGATGGGAAGAAAAAGATGTATGAGCTTCTCGCAGAGAAAAAGGAGCTCTATCTCATGCAGCTTCCTCAGGGGGCGGACCGCCCTTATGCGAGGAAAATGTGGACCCATGAGTGCAGGAGGCTTCTCCGCGAGCTCGAAAAAAGAATGGGAAGGGCTGTCTGCGGGGAAGAGCTCAGGGCCGCTTCGAGAGCCAGGAATTCCTACCGTCTCGCAAGGCTTCGCCTTATGCAACTCCTAAGAAGGATACCGGCCCCTCTCTCCGGGGAGGAGCTCTTCTTGATTTTGGAGGGAACGGAGAGACTTTTCCCTCTCCCCGGGCGCATCTCCCTTCTCTGTGAGCTCACGGCCTATCTGGAAGAGAGATCCCGCCTCCTCCCGGAAGAGGGGGAGAGAAAGAGAAAGAGAATCCTGCTGACGGGCTGCCCGATAGGAGGAGTTTCAGAGAAGACACTCCGCCTGATCGAAGGCGCCGGGGCCTCCGTCGTCTGCCTGGAGAACTGCGGCGGACTGAAGGAGGTCTATCCCATGGTGGATATCGATCGGGAGGATATCATGGAGGCGATCGCAGACCGCTGTCTGGAGATCGGATGCGCGGTGATGGATCCAAACCGGAGGAGGCTGGACAGGATCCGGGAGCTCTCGAAGGAGTACCGGATCGACGGGATCGTGGATATCGTGCTCAGAACCTGCCATTCCTACAGCGTGGAGCGCTTCTCCGTGAGGGAGCTCTCAGAGGGGCTGAAGATTCCCTACAGCTCCGTTGAGGTCGACTATTCCCGATCGGAGATCCCGAGGCTTGCGACCCGGATAGAGGCCTTTTTGGAGCTCCTCTGATTTTGAAAGTTTTGAAAGGAAGAAATCCTGCCCGCTTTCCCCGGGAAGAGATGCGCGGATGCGAAAATGGATTAAAATTTGCTATAAATAAGAGAATTTATTCGTAATTCAAATTTTTATTTTTATCCGCCTTGATCTATACTGTATTTATGTCTTCTTTTGACGCCGAAGAAGGCGGCGGAGAAAGCGGAAAACGAAAAAGAAAGGGAAGCTGTCCGGGAGCGGGAGGGAAACAATCGCCGGGAAGAGCGGAGAAGGACCCGGACGGGACGGAATGGAAAGTGAGGAGAACGAAAGATGAAGAGATTCAGAAGGGGAGAGGCGCTCGTTTTGGCGGCGGCGCTCGCTCTGGGGCTTGCGGCCTGCGGGAGCACGGAGAAGGGACAGTCTTCCGCTCCTGCGCCAAGCTCGGAGAAGGCGGAAAAGGATTCCGAGAAGAGCGACGGAGAAATCGTCTCGGAGCTTCTCTCTGGCTATTCTCTCCCGGAACTTTCGGAGGAAGACAAAAATTATACGGTGAATCTTGGATACTATAACTGCGATCATATGGCGGCGGCGAGCCTCGGAGAGGCGACCGGGATTTTCAAGGCCCTCGGAATCACGGTGAAGACGACGGGAAACGGCAATGTGCCGGAGGCCATGAGCGCGGGACAGATGGACATGGCATACTGCGGCTGGACGACGACGCTGAGCGCGGTTCAAAAGCATGTGCCGCTTTTTATCGCGGCGGAAAATCATACGGGGGGCAGCGAGTATCTGGTCGTCAGCAACAAGATCGGGAAGCCGGAGGAGCTTATCGGGAAGAAGATTTCCGCCGGGACGGAGCCGGAAAAGAACAACCTGAACTGGGCGGAGTGGACGAAGCAGCTCAATATACCATCGGACATCACAAAATACGATAATCAGGAGATGAGCGATTCGGATGAGTATCTCGCTTTGGTGGCGGGTTCCCTGGACGGCTATATCTGCTGTGATCCCTGGGGATCCATGGCTGAGTACAGCAAGGCCGGACGCGTCATGGTCCGCCAGGATACCGACCGCCCGTCGGGGCACGGCACCTGCTGCAAGGTCGCGATGAATTATACCTTTTCCAAGGCGCATCCGGAGCTTGCGAAGAGGATGCTCTTAGCGCATACGCTCTGTATTCAATACATGTATGAGCATCCATACCGCGCGGCGAGGATCTTCTCCGCCTATTATAATGTCCCGGTGGAGGTGGCTCTTATGACCTATTGGCGGAAGCTGGTGGACGAGGGCCGGACCATACGCTGGGATCTGAACATGGATTATATGAGGAATCAGCTCGCCACCATGCGAGAGTATGGGGTCCGGGACGATATCAATACGGTCAATGTCGAGGACTACGTGGACTTGAGCTATTTTGATCAGTGCGGCGCAAAGAACTTCGAGGACTTTGCGAAGGAGAAGGTCGATCCGGTTTTTCCGGAGGGGATGAGCTACGAGGATTTCAAGAAGAAGGCGCTCGCCATCGATCACGCGGAGGGAGCGGATCTCTCGGTCTATGAGGAGAGGAAGATATAGGATTTTCCTCCTGCTCCTTCTCCCCGCTGCGCTTCTCGCCTTCTCTCTCCTTTGCCCATATCTTCGGCGGAGGGAGGAGAAATTCAGGATCGCCTGCGGAGAGGACCTGGCCTCCCGGCTTTTCATGGAGCTCATCGAGGAGCAGAGGGATGTGGATGCAGTCGCGGATCCGACGGTTTTCGGAGACTGCTGCGGGTCCTATGCCATGATGTCTCTTGTCACCGGAGAGCTTGACGCCGCGCTGCTCTGCGAGGATGCCGCGGAGAAGCTCCGCTCTCTTCGGGAAGATTATGTGGAGCTTGGCGTGATCGCAAGGGATACCGATGTTCTGGCGCTTGCCGAAGCGGGGAGGGAGATCCGGAGAATCGGATATATGAATCAGCGGGATACGCAGAGGAGAAGCTTGGAGGCCGCATACCCTTCGGCGGAGCTTTTCCCGATGAGTCCCTCCGCCCTCCCGACAGCGCTTTTTGGAGGAGAAATCGATGCCGCGGTGCTGGACCTCGGCACCGCTTTGTCCCTCTCTCTTCCGCTTCGGAAGCTCGGGGATGGGACGGTCAGCACAGTGCTCGTTGCCCGGGAGGACTGTCTTAAAAAGGAGGCCTTCCAAAAGCTGCTTTCCGATTATGAGAAAAAGCTGCCCGAGCTTTCGAACGAGAAGGAGATCACAGGACTTCTTTCCCACTATATGAGGGAAGATGAAATTACGGAGGAGAAGAGAGAACAGTGGAAGGCTATGGGACCAAGCTTCGAGAGTCTGAGAGAAGGGAGAGAGGGAAGCGGAGGATAATCAGCATATCGGTGCTCCTCCTTCTCGCTGTCCTTTGGTACTTTGCGGCGAAGTGGATCGACAGGCCGATGATTCTGCCGGATTTTTCGGAGACAATGGGGGAATTTCTCCGGGACTGGATAGAGCCCCGGGTCCTTTTGAATCTCGGAATTACATTGTGCAGAGTATTGACGGGGACCTTTTATGCGGCGCTCATCGGAACGGTTCTGGGGCTTTCCATGGGCTATTCGGAGATGGCGCTTCAGCTGATTTCTCCCATTGTGAATTCCATCCGCCAGGTTCCGATCATGGCCTGGGTGCCCCTGTCCATCGTGTGGTTCGGCCTCGGGGAGGGACCTACGGTATTTTTGATTTTTATGAGCGCGGTCTTTCCCCTCATCCTGAACACGGTTTCCGGGGTATCCTCTATCGACAGGAATTATATCAATGCGGCAAAAAGCATGGGGGCGGGGACGGCAGCGATCTACCGGGATATCATTGTCCCGGGGGCGATGCCGGGCTTTCTGACGGGGCTTCGCCTTGCGGTCGGCGCCGGCTGGATGAGCGTGATCTGTGCGGAATTTATCGCGACCAACAAGGGCTTTGGCTACCTTCTCATCGAGGCGCAGCAGAGGCTTCAGACGTCGAAGCTCTATTCTCTTATGATTATGTCGGCTCTGGTCGGACTTTTCATCGATCAGCTGATCCGTCTCCTCGAGAGAAAACTGACAGGATGGAGGTTCCGGGATGGGAAGACTTGAGCTTTCCCACATTACAAAGGTATTCTCGGAGGGGAAAACAGAGAGAAAGGTACTCCGGGATCTCTCCTTCACAGTCGATGAGGGCGAGTTTGTCTCTCTGCTCGGGCCATCCGGATGCGGGAAGTCGACGCTCCTCAGCATGATAGGGGGCTTTCAGACGCCGAGTGAGGGGGAGATTTTTCTGGATGGAAAGAGGATTGAGGGCCCCTCTATGGAGAGAGGCTATGTCTTTCAGAATTATATGCTTTTCCCCTGGATGAGCGTGCAGAAAAATATCTCCTACGGGATGAAGTTTACCGGCATGCCGGAGGAAGAGAAGAAGAAAAGGCTGGAGGAGCTTCTTGAGATGTCGCATCTTAAGGAGCACAGAAATAAGTATCCGATTCAGCTTTCCGGCGGCATGCAGCAGAGGGTCGCGGTGGCGAGGGCCCTTGCGGGAAGACCCGGAATTTTGCTCATGGATGAACCGCTGGGAGCCGTGGATTTCCAGCTCCGGGAGCTGATGCAGAATGAGCTGGAGAGGATCATCCAGGAGGCTCGGATCAGTGTGGTTATGGTGACGCACGATGTCCCGGAATCGGTATTTCTCAGTGATCGAGTCATCGTAATGAGTACAGAGGGAGAGATTCTGGAGGAGGTCCCCGTGTTGCTTCCGAGGAGCAGGAATCGGGAGAGCGCGGAATTTGAGGCGATCTGCCATCATCTCAGCTCCCTTCTCCGGAAGGCCTTCCTCGCGAAAAGAAAGGAGAAGGAAGCATGAAAAAGCCCTGTCTGGAATTTATTCTGGCCTGCGCCTGCTGCGCGGAGCTCGCGAAGTATACGGAGGAGCTCGCGAAGGACTATCCCGAGGTGGAGACGAAGGTATATACAGCGGGGAAGGATACGGACTATATCGAAAAATATGGCGCGCTCACGAAAAGTCTCCTGGTTGTGAATGAAGAGAAGGCCTACCGGCGTCTTTCGCGGGCGGTAGTGAAGGAGGCCTTTGAAGAGGCGCTGAGGAGGGGGGAGGAATGAGCCTTCCGGTCTTTCTGAGGGATGTCCTGCTCTCTGCGATTTCCATGCTGAACAGCGCCTCCGTGTGGATGATCTTCAGCTTTTTTGCCGCGGGGATCATCCACGAGTTTGTGAGCCTGGAAAAGATGCAGCGTTTTGCCATCGGCTCCAAGAAATTTTCCGGGATTTTAGGGATGACATTGCTCGGCGCCTGCCTTCCGATCTGCAGCTGCGGGACGATTCCGCTCGGGATCAGCATGTATTATTCCGGTGCCTATCTCGGACCGGTCCTCACCTTCATGACCTCAACGCCGATGATCAATCCGATCGCGGTCATTCTGGCCTATGGTCTCCTCGGGAAGGAGATCGCGACCATCTACGTACTGACCGGCCTCCTGGGGCCGCTTCTGATCGGAATGATCGCAAACCGCTTCGCGGGAGAGGAGCTTTACTACAGACCGGCCTATGAGAAGAAAGCGAAGAAGCTTTTTCTGGAGGAGGAGAAGCCCTCTCTTTTTGTGCGCTTCCGGGAGGGGCTCCGCTGGGCTTTTACGGAGCTCTCGCTCGCGATCAGCAAATACACGGTCTCCGGCATGCTGATCGCGGGAGTCCTTTTCACGGTCGTGCCGCAGGGGGCGATTCAGCGCTATCTCGGTTCACCGGGGATGATCTCCCTTCTTGGAATCACGGCGGTCGCGGCTCTGATGTATGTCTGCGCGGTGGGGCACATTCCCTTTATCGCGGCGGTCGTTGCGAGCGGCGCTGCACCGGGCGTGGCCGTGACCTTCCTGATGGCGGGCTGCGCGACGAATATCGCGGAGCTTTTGACGATAGGGCGCTGTATCGGAAAGAGGGCGGTGATCCTCTACTCTTTGTCGGTGATCCTGCTCTCGGAAATAGCGGGCTATGCGGCAAACCGCCTGCTTCCGAATTTTAAGCCGGTCTTAAACTATGACCGCACGAGCCACAGTATTCAGAGCGCCAATCGCTTGCTCCTGATCTTTCCCTCCTGGCTTCAGTACCTGTGCAGCGCCCTGCTTTTTGGCTATGCGCTCTTTTCGCTTTGGCTCTGGCTTAAGAAGTGGCTCTTTGGAGAGAAAGAGGGATGATGAGGAAGAGATTGATCCGGTTTTTCGCTCTGCTCTTTTTTCTCCTTCTCTTAATTACCGCGCTTTCCGCGCTGCGGAGCTTCCTTTCGGAAAGGGAGCGTCATTCCGCGGAAAAAGCCGGTTTTGCGCCGATGGTCTCCGAGAGGGATCCCCTTCTTTTGGAATTTCAGAAGAGGCATCCGGAGAGAAGCGTAATCCTCGCCTGCGGAGAGGACATCACGGGAGATGGGAGACGGGACCTCGTCGTTATCTCCGGGGAGGAGGAGCGGATCGAGAGCATCGTCCTCTACTGGGAGGGAGAAGAGCTGCGGGAAACGGATGCCGTTCCGGCCCCGAGAGAAAATCAGAAGATCAAATTTTTTGACATGGACAGGATCGCTCCTCTTGAGACACTGATTACCGGAGAAAAAAACGGGAAGCTCGGCTATGCCGTTTACCGGATCATCGACGGAAGCTTCAAGGATCTCTTCGGAGAGGGGATGAAGGACTGCTGCTGAAGAAGGTCTTATGATTTTTCTTCTATCGGCGCTTGCAGCAGTTACAGCGTTCAGTCAGTCTCTGCCTCCTTCAGAAGAGCACTTTCCCTCAGTGAAAACCCTCTTCCCGGTCCCGCCGCCCTTTATCCAAAGCTTCCGGTTTTGGCTTTTGTCTCACTTTCGACTTACTGCAAGAGGCCCTGTCGGAGGCGCTTTCGCGCCGTCTAAAAGACGGTGGAGCCGGGCTTTTTCGGATTTTTCCATCGCTCTTCCGGGCCTTGGCAAAGAAAGATTTCCCTCGCCTCCCGGAGGGCTTTTTTTGCGTCGCATTTTATGATAAGAGAGGGATCCAGCTCTTGCTCTCGGACGTATTGATCGAATTCTGCGGGCCCGCAGAAAAATTTCATAACATTTCAGCAGAAGCCGGACCAGTTTGTGAGCTCCTCCAGCTTAAAGGTCAGGGCGTAGAAATTCTCCGGGGAAGCGGAGGCGATGGAAGCGTCCCGGACAGAGATCCGGATCTCCCTTCCGGAGACCGCGCAGCGGGAGCGGATCTCAACATCCTGCTGAAAGCTAAAGGCGGTGCCCAGCGCATCGATCGCGCACATCGCAAAGCAGCTTCTCCCATCCCCGAGGAGGACCTGGTGCTCCGTCTCCAAAGCGGAAATGGGATAGACGAAACAGACCTTTTGATCCTCGTTCGAAACAATGCCGTCTCTTTCCCTGAGGACAGAGATGGCATCCCGGTACTCCTCTTGGCTCATATGACAGGCATCCATCGCACAGAGGGCATCCTGCGAAAGATCAAAGGCCCTTTTATGATCGATGATGAAATTCATGAGAAAGAAACGGAGTGCGTTCTCTCTCTCATTGAATTTTCGAGAGATATTTTTCTCTCCTATGACATCTATGGCAGCGGATAAATCCTTCATTTCGTCTCTCCTTTCGTACGGACAATAGGGGATCTGCCGCCAGTATAGTGGAAAGTACCCCCTCTGGCAATCAGGACTTCAGCGGGGCACGACTGTCTTCGAAATCCATAACAGATGTTTGAAGTCCATAACAGATACTTATGCAGTAAACCTATATGCCAAAGGCTTCGGCACTGCGGCTGAGATAAGTCCCATGGATTGCTTCGCAGCGCCGCTGCTTTCGCAATCCATAGCAGTTATTCGCAATCCATAACGGCTATTCGCATTCCGGGCTGCCGCCCTGCATGCTCATATCTCTTGTCCTGTCAGAGGAACTCATATGGCAAAGGCTTCGGCACTGCGGACGAGATAAGTCCCATGGATTGCTTCGCAGCACCGCTGCTTTCGCAATCCATAACAGCTATTCGCATTCCGGGCTTTCGCCCTGCATGCTCATATCTGTTGTCCTGTCAGATGCCGGAACGGCCGCTCGTGTAAACACGGCGTCCATTCTGCCGCCTGACAGGGACTTAAAAAATTAAATTGTCAAGCGGCATCATTCCGGATAGAATAAAGAAATGCATATCTTCTCCGGGGAAGCGGAGAGCACAGAGGGGGGAGGGGCGACTTCGGCTAGCGCGCCGCAGGGAATTATGAAGCGAAAAAAACTGGAATTAACGATCACGGTCCTGATTTACCTTTTTTCCGCAGTCCTCGCGGGGGTCTTATCCTTTTATCTGCTCCGGGAGGATAAGCTGACGCCGCAGTTTTTGCAGAAAAATATCTTTCGCAATACCCTGGGGCCGCTGTGCTTCGCGGCTTTTGCCGCGATGAGCCTTCGCCTTTATGACGGGGCCTATGCCTTTGAGAGGATCAGTCTCTGGAGGAGCCTTTGGAAGAGTCTGGGATCGACGATCGCTCTGGCCGGGATCTGGGCCGCGATCCTGCTGCTCCAAAAGAACAGTGTCACGCAGTCGAGATATTATTTTGTCTGCTCTCTTCTGTTCTTCCTCCCCATCCTGGCCTTCCTCCTCTTCTTTGTGCAGAACTGGACGATCAACCACTTCTATAAGACGCAGAGCGCTTCCTTTGTCCTCCTCGCGACGAGCTCGGAGCGGGCGGCGGAATTCTCGGATTTCCTGAAGGGAGACTGGTACCGGAAGGTGGCGGCCATCGCGCTTTTGGACCGGGAGAGAAGACCGGAGGAGGCGGAGGAGATCGATCATATCCCGGTCGTCGCGGGGCGGAGGGATTATGTCTCCTGGGTGCAGCAGAACGCGCTGGATGAGATCTATCTCATCACGGAAGACACGCAGGAGCCGGACATCATCGACGCGGTGCGGAACTTCATCCAGATGGGGATCTCCGTCCATCTGAACCTCCCGACGGTGGAGAAGCTGGACCGCGCGCTCGCCCTGGAGGAGGAGAAATACAGTCCGGCCATACAGAGGACACTGCTCTATGCCAGAAACGGCTCTCCGATGTTGCTTCTGGATCAGCCGGAGCCGAAGCTCCGCTATATGCTGATCAAGCGGCTCATCGACATTTTGAGCGGCATCGTGGGTTCCCTCATCGCGCTCCTCCTCTTTTTCTTTCTCGGCGCGGCGATCAAGCTGGAGTCGCCGGGGCCGGTGCTCTTCTCGCAGGAGAGGATCGGAAAGAACGGGCGGAAGTTCAGGATGTATAAGTTTCGATCCATGTATCAGGATGCGGAGAAGCGGAAGGCCGAGCTCATGGAGAAGAATGAGATGGACGGCTTTATGTTCAAGATGAAGGACGATCCGAGGATCACGAAGGTCGGAAGGTTTATCCGAAAGACCTCTCTCGATGAGTTTCCGCAGTTTTTCAATGTCCTGCGGGGCGACATGTCCCTGATCGGAACGCGTCCCCCCACGGTCAATGAGTTCAAGAAGTACAGCAATTACCACAAGAGGCGCCTCGCCATGAAGCCCGGGATCACCGGGATGTGGCAGGCCAGCGGGAGATCCGAGATCAAGGACTTCGAGGACGTCGTCCGCCTGGACTGCAAATATATCGATAACTGGAGCCTGTGGCTGGATCTTAAGATTTTGGCCAAGACCATTCTCGTCGTAGTGAGCGGGAAGGGCTCGGAATAGGATCTTTAAAAATAGAAATCATAAACGGAAGAGAAAGGGTTTGAGATGGGTAATCAATACGAGAGAGAGGACGCGGAGATCGATTTCAAGCAGGTTCTCGCGGAGATCCTCGCGAGCTTTCGAAAGCTTCTTCTGACCGGGCTTTTGTTTGCGCTGCTCCTTGGGCTGATCAGTCTGGGACTTGGTTTCCTGAAGACGAGGGACAAGGAGCTCACCGCGGAGCTGAATCAGCAGAACGTGGAGCGCCTGAACGCCTACAAGGTGGAGAAGAGCTCCTACCAAAAGCAGATCCGCCAGCTCCAGAACATGATCACGCAGAAGGAGAAGTACCGGAGGGAATCCCTTCTGATGAAGCTGGACGCCTCGAGCTTCTATGAGGGAGACATCAGCTTCTATATCACGACGAATTACAAGATCGATCCGAATCTCAGCATGCAGGATCCGGACCGCACACAGAGCGTGCTTGCGGCCTATGTGAATCTGCTGGGGCATGAGGATCTTTACCAGGAGATCTATGAGAAGAGCGGAAGGGATGTCCGCCCGAATTATCTGAAGGAGCTGGTCAGTGTGGGAGTGGACCCGGGCTCCGGACTTCTCAACATCATGATTGCCGGGGATACGCCGGAGCTTGTCAATACGATCGGGGAGACGATCATCGACTACCTCGAGAAGAACAAGGAGGAGGTCGCAAGTCAGATCTGCCCCCATGATCTCACGCTTCTTCAGAATCCGGGCTTCCCGGTGACGGAGGGGAGCAATAATGAGCATCTTGCGGCGAACAACGCCTCTCCCGGGGCAAATGGCTCTTCTTCGAATCCTTCCGCCGCTTCGGATGGCTCCTCCGCGGAGGGATCCTCCGTCACAAGCTTCGACGTGGCGGGGAAGCAGAAGTCCTACTTTGAGCAGGTGAATGGACTTCAGATCTCGCTCAGCGATGTCCAGAAGGCGCTGCTCAAGCTGCAAAGACCGAAGGATTCCGGCCTCACACCGCGTCACCTCGCAAAGAATGCGGTGAAGTTCGGCATACTCGGCATGATTCTCGGGATCTTCCTCGCCGCTGCGGCGATCCTCTGCCGCTTTGTCGCGGAGGATCCCCTGGTGGATGAGGATGGGAGCGCAAAGCGCTTTGGACTCAATGTGCTCGGCGGCAGGAAGCGCTTCAGCGGAAGGGAGCTCTTCTCCAAGCTGATGTCGCAGCTTTCCGGGGACAATGGCAGGAGCAGGGGAGAGGAGGCCTTTTACCGGATCTCCGCTGAAAATGCGAGGGCGATCCTCCATGTGAAGGGGGAGAGCTCCGGGAAGCTTCTCTTTGTTGGGCATGAGGATGAGCTTCTCCGGGAGGCGGAGAGACGGTTTAAGGAGCTCTTCCCGGAGGAGGGCTGCCTTGCCGCCGGAAATATCCTGAGCGATCCGGATGCGATCTCCGCGCTTTCGGAGGGGGAGCGGGTCATCCTCCTCGAGAGAAGAGGAGCTGTGAGCAATCGAGGCCTGCAAAGGGAGACGGAGAAGCTCCGTGCGCTCGGAAAGGAAATCGTAGGCCTGATGCTCTATTAAGCAGGGACCGGGGGAAAGCAAAAGCAGCGGAAGGTGGGAGAGTGGCTGAGAGAACGCATTCCATACGCTATAATTTCCTGATGAATTTCATTCTGACTGCCGCGCAGTTTGTCTTTCCCCTCATCAGCTTTCCCTACGTCTCCCGGGTGCTTCTCTCCGAGGGGACGGGAAGAGTCGCCTTCGTCAGCGCGGTGGCGAATTATTTTCTGATGATCGCTTCCCTCGGCATCCCGACCTATGGGATCCGGGCCTGCGCCCAGGTGAGAGACGACAGGCTTTCCCTCTCTAAGACGGCGCAGGAGCTTTTTTTTATCAATGCGCTCATGACCTGCCTGAGCCTCTTTGCCTTCTTTCTCTCCCTCTGCCTGATCCCCCGCTTTCGGGAGGAGAGCGGGCTTTTTTTCGTATATTCCTTCAGTATTCTTCTGAATCTCTTTGGCATGAACTGGCTCTTTCAGGCCCTGGAAAAGTACGATTACATCACTCTCCGGAGCCTGATTCTCGGTCTTCTCTCCATAGCTTTGATCTTTCTTTTTGTCAGAAGAAGAGGGGATGTCCTTCGCTATGCGCTGATCCTCGTCTTCTCCTCCTCGGCGGCAAATGTACTGAATCTGTTTCTGCTCCCCCGATATATATCGCTCCGTCCGCTCGGGGATTATCATTTTAAAAGACATTTCCGCCCGATCCTGATTCTCTTCTCACAGAGCCTGGTCGTCTCCCTCTATACCAACATGGATACGGTGATGCTCGGCTTTCTCCGGGATTCCCGGGAGCTTGGGCTCTACAATGCCTCCGTCAGACTGAAGGGGGTTCTTCTTTCCCTTGTCACCTCGCTCGGAAACGTCCTTCTTCCCCGCATGTCCTACTATGCAAAGAGGGAGAGGAGGGAGGAATTTCTCATGCTCGCCGGAAAGGCGGTGAATTTCACGCTCTTTCTCTCTCTCCCTCTGGCGCTTTACTTTATCGCTTATGCGGAGGAAAGCATCCGCTTTCTGGCGGGGCCGGATTTTTCCGCGGCCGCCCCGGCAATGCGCTGTATGGCGGGAGCTGTCACTGCGATCGGACTGACCGCTGTCCTCGGGGTACAGGTTCTGACCGCGGAGGGGCGGGAGAGCAGGGTCCTGATCTCCGTGACCGCCGGGGCAGCCGCGGATTTCCTTCTGAACCTCCTTCTGATCCCCGGGCTCGGGGCCTTCGGAGCGGCGCTTGCGACCCTGGTGACGGAGTACCTCGTGCTTATGGTCCAGCTCGTTTTCACAAGGAATTATCTTCCCTATCTCCTCCGGAATTTCCGCGGGCAGCGCTTCCTTCTTTCCGCTCTTCTTGCCCTCCTCCCGGCTCTATTAGTGAAAGGCCTCTCTCTTTCGCTTTTTTTCCGGCTCGCCCTTTCCGCCTTCCTTTACTTCGGAAGCTATGCCATCATCCAGCTTCTTCTCCGGGAGGAATTCGTGCTGCTCGCCCTTTCCGCTCTGAAGAAGATTTCCCATAGAAAAAGCTGAGAGAGGCGGCAGGCCCGTAATCGTATTCCGGACCTGCCGTTTGACTGTCTGTGCACAGGGCGTCTGCCGCCCCGGCGTTTAGCGATTTGGTTCTGTAAATCGCTTACGCGCCGCTGGCTGCGCTGCTTTCGCAGCTCAGAGACTCGGCTTCGCCCGGGTGGCTTCAGCCGATCTCCCTCCGGGAGAC
>ERZ772772.317-NODE-317-length-30198-cov-5.339946_pt1 | contig 30198 bp, 31 predicted proteins | sample MGYA00511484_ERZ772772 | MGnify/ENA primary metagenome ERZ772772 (study PRJEB29015, sample SAMEA2737913) | human oral metagenome | biome: human oral; feature: human-associated habitat; material: dental | place: China | collected 2088 ... | reverse complement strand
CCTATAAGGAGTATTTTCTTTTTTTGATTGTTTATATTATTATAAGAGTCTTTTGTATATATTAATTTTCCAGTTTTCTCAATAATATGAAATTTTTCATTTTGGATTTTTGATATATCATCTATCTTTTTTAAAAATTTTTTTATTTCCAAGTAAAACTCATTAGCATCAATATAACTTACTCCCTTTGTTGAAATAAACTTGATATTTTCATTTTCATATTTTCTTTGTTGATATGTAATATCCCAAGTAGTATCCCAAGAAATTTCTATTTTATCTCCTATCCCTCTAAAAATAATATCTGGTATACACAAAAATGGTCCTGATAAAAGCAATCTATGTGCTCTTTGCCATTCATAAAAAGGCTCAGATATATTAATTATTTGCTCTATTTCTTCAGCACTTTCATCATCTTCATAATCATCTTTTAGCCAATAAAAATATTTTCCCTTAATATTGTCTATAGTTTCAAAAATTGTTTTTCCCTCTATATCTTCATAAGGTAAAACTTCTTCTTTCATAATATCTTCTAAATAATCATCAAAAAAATTATAAATATGAAAAATATATCCTACATCTATTCTTAATTTATTATCTTCATAAAATTGACTTATATTAACTCCATCTACCCAAATTTCTAATATATAATTTAAATATGAAGCTTTTGGATAGTAAATAGGTCTTAATTCAAAATTTTTCATTAATTCCCCTTATTTCTTTTTATCATTATCTTTTTTTCTTTTATAGCCTTTTCCATCTATGTATAATATCTCTTTTTTCAAACTTCCATCTTCATTATAAACATAAGTCCAACCATCTGGTTCTCCATTTTTATAAAAACCTTCTACTTCAAGTTTCCCACTTTTGTAATAATCTCTTCTAAGCCCTTCTAGCTTACCATTTTTATAAAAAGCCTCTATTTCTAATACTCCATTTTCATAATATTGCTTAAAAACTCCTTCTTTTATTCCATTTTTCATTTCTACACTATATTTTAAATTACCATTTTTATAAAAACTTTTCTTAGTCCCATCTTCTATTCCATTCTTAAATGAAGTTTCATTCTCTATTTTTCCATCTTTAGAATAATCTTTCCATATCCCTTCCAACTTACCATTTTTATAAAAAGCTTCTATTTCTAATACTCCATTTTCATAATATTGCTTAAAAGCTCCATCTTCTATCCCATTTTTAAAACTAGTTTCAATAATTATTTTCCCATTCTTAGAATATTGTTTTTCTATTCCATCTCTTATTTCATTTTTATATGGAACTTCTGCTTTTAATTTACCATTTTCATAGTAATCTTTTTGTACTCCTACTTGTACATCATTTTTAAATATTGCTTCACTTCCTAATTTACCATTTGGGTAGTATATTTTTGAAACTCCATCTATTTTTCCATTTTTTATAGTTTTTTCAGATTGTAAAGCTCCTGTATCATAGTAACTTTTTTCATATCCATTTTTTATTCCATTTTGATAAGTAGCTTCTACAAAAAGCTTTCCATTAGGATAAAATTCTTTTGCAGTACCTTCTGGTTTACCATTTTTATATGGAAGTTCTAATTTTACTTTACCATCTTCAAAATAATCTTTTTGTACTCCATTTTGTACATTATCTTTAAATATTGCTTCACTTTGTAATTTTCCACTTGGATAATATAATTTCGATGAACCATCCATTTTACCATCTTTATAGCTAGCTTTTCCTTCTAATTTACCTTGTTCATTATATCCTTCAATTACACCAGTATAAGGAGTTTTTTCTCCTTCAACATATACTATACCCTTATCATCAGCATAAGCCTTATCACCTTTTACTACTCTTTCTGAGAATGCTAATACTGAACTTACTAAAAACAAACCTATTAATAATTTTTTCATCTACTTTACTTCCTTTCCATCTTTATATGTTACTTGTTCTATTACTTTTCCATTTTCATCATATCTTTTAACTGTTCCATGTATCAATCCATTTTTATATGGAATTTCACCTTGTGGTTTTCCACTTTCATAATAAGCTTTTAAAATTCCTTCTTCTTTATCTTTTTTGAAATTTACTTCACTTAGTAACTTTCCACTTGGATAATATTTTTTAGATAGACCTTCTCTCATATTATCAACATAATCAGTTTCATATTCTAATTTACCTGTTTGTTCATTATAGAATTTTGCAACTCCATTTACTTGATTATATTTAAAAGGTAATTCTCTAAGTAATTTTCCATCTGCTGTATAATCTTTTTGCACTCCATCTAATACACCATTTTTAAATATAGCTTCACTTTGTAATTCCCCATTTTCATAGTACATTTTAGAGATTCCATGTTTTGCACCAAGTAGATAGTTTCCTTCTGATCTTAAAATTCCATTTGGATAATATTCTTTTGTGATTCCTTCTGGTTGCCCATCTTTAAAATAAGCTTCTCCTTCAAGTTTACCATTTGCTCCATAAATTTTTGATAAACCTTCTAATTTACCATCTTTATATATCATTTCTGTCTGTAATTGTCCTGTTGGAGAATAAGATTTCTCTAAACCATCTCTTTTTTGATTCTTATAATTTGTTTCATATTCTACTTTTCCATTTTCATAAAATGTTTTAGATACTCCTTGGGCAATTCCATCTATAAAATTTTCATCTGATTTCATGTTACCATTTTGATAATAAGTTACTGTTTTTCCATGTAACTTTCCATTTTTAAAATTCATTGTAGCTTCAACTTTTCCATTTGGAAATTTCTTTTCAACTACTCCTGTAAAAGGTGTTTCTTGTCCTTCAATATATACAATATTTGAATCTCCACGAGTTATCATTTTTTCATAAGGGATTGTTTGTACATTTGAAAATGCAACTATTGAACTTACTAAAAATAATCCTGCTAATAATTTTTTCATTCTATCGCCTCTATTTTACTTTTTGTCCATTTTTAAACAAAACTCCTTCTTGTAATTTACTATTTTTATCATAAAATTTTGATACTCCATCTATTACACCTTTTCTAGTTGGAATTTCAGCTTGTAAGTTTTCATTTTCATGGTAATATTTTTGTACACCTTCATATTTATCATTTTTATAATTTAATTCAGCTGACAAAGCTCCTGATTTATAATAAGTTTTACTAGGTCCTTCTTTTAGTCCTTTATTATATGTGATCTCTTCAATTACTTTTCCATTTTCATCATAACTGTAAGACATTCCATGTAATTCTCCATTTTTAACAGAAGCAACCATATTAACTTTTCCTGTTCTTGGATTTTTTCTTTCAATTTCTCCAGTATATTTTTCATTATTATAATATATATATCCATCTGGAAATGTTAATTTTTCATAAGGAACTCTTTGTACTCCAAAAGATAATACTGAACTTACTACTAATAATAAAGATAATAATATTTTTTTCATTCAACTTCCCCATTCTATATTTTATCTATTTTACTTGTTGACCATTTTTAAATGTTGCTTGTTCAATTACTTTTCCATTTTCATCATACATTTTAACTACTCCATCTATTTGACCATTTTTGTATGGAGCTTCTCCTTGTAGTTTTCCATTTTCATAGTAAGCTTTCATAATTCCTTCTTCTTTATCATTTTTGAAAACTACTTCACTTAATAACTTTCCACTTGGATAGAATTTTTTAGATAAACCATTTCTTACTCCATTAACTACATTAGTTTCATATTCTAATTTTCCTGTTTGTTCATTATATAATTTTACAAGACCAGTTGCATTATCATTTTTAAATGGGACTTCTGATAATAAAATTCCTGTTTTTGAATAAGCTTTTTCTATTCCTTCTCTTTTACTATTTTTAAAATTTGTTTCATATTCTACTTTTCCATTTTCATAAAATGATTTTGCTGGTCCATTAGCTTTTCCATTTACATAAGTTTCTTCTCTTTTTACTTTCCCATTTTCATAGTATTCGTAAGCCTTTCCTTCTAATTTTCCATCTTTTAATGTAGCAACTCCAAGAAGTTTTCCATTTGGATATTTTCTTTCAACTTCTCCTGAATAAGGTTTTTGTTCCCCTTCAAGATATAGTAATTCTCCATCTCCATTACCTACTAATTTTTCTAACGGAACTCTTTGTGTTGCTCCAAAGGATAACACTGAGCTTACTAATAATAACCCTACTAACAACTTTTTCATTTATTCCTCCTAAAACATTTTATTTGTTTTTATAATAACTATTATAAATTTGATATGAAATTTTTATATATTTACCTACTTTATTATATAAATTCTTTAGTACAATTTCTATAATCTTTCTTACAAAAAATAGATTGCTTATAAAATTATATCTTAATTATATGAATTTATCATTAAAATTTGGTAAAAATTATTAAATATTTTTTTTTATTTTATATAATTACACCTTAATAACAAGTAAAATAGAGGAATAGAATTCCTCTATTTATTTACTACTTTTCTATTTTCATAACTTATCCTCTTTAAAATATTCTAAGAGAAGTTTGTGAAAACTGCAAAGAAAATAAAACAAGAACCCAATGCAAATAAAATTAATTGAAACTTAATTTGATATTTTGCCCAAACTCCCCATTCAATCTTAGCAATTCCTAATACTGCCATAAGTATTCCAGAAGTAGGTACTATCATATTTGTAAATCCATCTCCTAATTGGAAAGCTAAAACAGCAACTTGTCTTGTAACTCCAACTAAATCTGAAAGTGGTGCCATTATTGGCATAGTAAGTGCTGCTTGCCCTGAACCTGATACAACAAAGAAATTGAATACTGATTGGAATATATACATTACCCAAGCACAGAATGCAGCTGACATATTGCTAAGTGCTGAAGCAACATAGTTAAGAATAGTATTTAAAATAGTAGGTGTATCAGCATTTGTTCCACCTAAAATTAAAACTATTCCCTTAGCCATACCTATAACTAAGGCAGCTCCAACCATATCTTCTGCACCTTTTCTAAATGAAGTAGCTATATCATTTACTGACATATTATTTAATTTGAATACTACTCCAATTATTCCAGCTATCAATCCCATTATTACAAATTGAGTTGCTATTTCTGGTAAATAATATCCTTCTTTTACAACTCCATATACAACCCAAGCCATTCCTAAAATTAAAACTAAAATAATTAATTTATGTCCTAACTTGAATTCTCTATTACCTTGTTCTTCTGATTTAAAATTATCTCTAAAATATGCATCTGTCTTATATGCTATTGAAGATTCTGGATTTCTCTTAACTCTTCTTGCATAGAAAATTGTATATATAACTCCAAAAGCAGTGAAAAATAACCACATAAATATTCTAAATCCTGCTCCTGATAACACAGGTATTCCTGAAACTCCTTGTGCAACTGCAACACTAAATGGATTCATCCAAGAAGTTGCAAAACCTATCTGAGTTGAAATATATGTTATTAAAATTCCAGTTATTGAGTCATAACCCATATCAATTACAATTGGAATAATTAGCATTGCAAAAGGTATTGCTTCTTCTCCCATTCCAAAAACTGCTCCTCCTAAGGAGAATAATATAAATATAACAGGTATGAGAACAAGCTCTGAACCCTTACTCTTACTAATCATACTATATATTCCACTTTCGACAGCTCCTGTTTTTAAAATTATTCCAAAAGCTCCACCAACAACTAAAAGAAAGGCAACAATTCCAACTGCTGTTCCCCATTTGTCTCCACTCGCTAGTCCTTCAAATATATAGTTAGTTACTCCAACTTCTCCACCAGGCTCAAATATCTTTATTCCATTTTTCAATTCATTTCCCTTATCATCTAATTCATAAGAGAAACTTCCTGGAACTGGAACATTTCTTGTTTTCTCTGCTCCTGTATTAGTTATATAAGTGACTTCTTGCATTTCAAATTTCCCAACAGGGACTATATAAGTTAAAAGAGATGCAAAAATGACCACAAAGAATATTATCACAAAGGTGTCTGGCATTTTAATTTTTTTCATAATTTCCCTCCATTTTTGTTATATTTTTGTATGTTTATTTTAACATTTATTACACTTAGTTGCAAACAAAAAAGGATTTAAGACTTTTTTAATCTTAAATCCATATTAAAAGCTATTTAATAGTATTTACTAAATTACTGCTTCTTGTTCTTGATCCAATGCAAAGTATTTTTCTTGAACTACTTTTGTAATATCATTTCTTAATTCAGGACATATAGGGTGAACAATATCTTTAAACTCTTCATTACGCATTTTTCTCGATGGCATAGCTACAAACAAACCTTGTTCTCCTTGCATCAATTTCAAACCATGAATAACTAAGCAATCATCAAGTGTTACATCAACATATGCTCTTAGTCTATCAAACTTGTCTCCATCAACTTTTTTAATTTTTACATTTGTAACTTTCATCTTAATCCCCCTCTATTAGTTTATTGTTTTACATATAATAATCTTTACATTATCAACAAAAGTTTTTAATCTTGTTTCAATTTGGGATTTCTCAAGTTCTGTAACAAATGTGTAGTATGTACTCCCACTCCCTGACATAAAAAATTTTTTCCCAGATACAACTGAATTTAATGTCATTTTCAACATTTTTATATTTGTATCTGTTTCTAAAATTCCTTGTTCTAAACTGTTCTCTATATTACTTTCCAAAGCAATTCTATTACCTTCTTTTAGATTCTTAATAATCTTATCAAAATCAGCATATTTAACTTCTTTTAAGTTATCAAAACTCTCATAGGCTTCTTTTGTGGATACACCAAAATCTAATGGTTTTATCAAAATTATTGAATCTTTAAGATTATTCTCTACTAAGTCTACTTTATTTCCTTTTCCACCAACTCTAGCTGCTTTATTCTTAATAAAGAAAGGAACATCACTTCCAATTTTCATTGCCAGCTCTTCTAATTCACTTTCATTATAGATATTTCCATAATGTTCATTTAAAATCTTTAAGAAAAAACCTGCATTAGAACTACCTCCACCTAAACCAGCTTCAGATGGTATATTTTTTTTTAAGATAATATCAATTTTTCTCTTTTCTTTTTCACTTTCTTCAAAAAATACTTTATATGTTTTATACAAAATATTTCTTTCATCAGTAGGAATATTCTTATCAGAACACTCAATTTTTAAATCTCCTGAGTTTGAATAAAATGTTATATCCATTTCATCAGATAAATCAATAGGAGCCATTATAGAATCAATATTATGATAACCATCACTTTCTTTCTGAAAAACATTTAAACCTATATTAATTTTGGCGTTTGAAAATATCTTATACTTATTCAAAGAAATCCTCATCCTTATCTAAATTAATTTCTATGTCTAAACCTTTTGTTTCAAGTAGTTTTACCAAATCACTTGTCTTATCTTTAGAAACATTTCCTAATGGAACTTGTAAAATTTCAAACTTAAAATACTTATTATAATATTCTATTTCTAAAATTTGACCTACCTTTACTTCGGCAGCTGCTTTTACAACTTTTCCATCTAATTTTACTTTGCCTCCATCTACTACAAGTTTTGCAATGGGTCTTCTTTTAATAATTCTACTAACTTTTAAAAATTTATCTAACCTCATAGTGTTTTCCTTTCTTTTAGTTATACATCTTTTTTCTTATAATGTCAAATACTTTCTTTAAATTAATGTAATATTTTTAAACTTTTTTATTAAAACTTATAATAAAATATCTAATTTATGATGAGTATAATTTAAAAAATTCAAAAATATCTCCATTATATCCAATGGTTCTCGTAAATTTTGAATACATTATTTTCTTATTGCTTAACAAATAAATAATCTTATCCACATTTATTTTCTTTTCATCAAAATTAATTAAAATTCTATCTTTATTTTCTTTATCTTGTTTTATAGTTGTAATTCCTAAATCTCTTGCTATTATTCTTATTTTTATAAATTCAAAAAATCCTTTTGCCTCAGATTTAATTTTTCCAAATCTATCTTCTAATTCATTATATAAATTTTCTAATTCATCTAAATTTTTCAAAGCTAAGGCTCTTTTATAAATTTTTACCTTTTCATTTTTCTCTATATAGCTATCTGGTAAGAATCTTGGAAAATTAAGCTCAACATCAACTTCATCAAGTTCTTCTTCAGCTTCTCCTTTTAATTTTAAGATTTCTTCATTTAACATCTTCATATATAGATTATAACCAAAAGTTTCAACTGCCCCGTGTTGTTTCTCCCCTAAAATTTCTCCAACACCTCTAATTTTTGAATCTTCCATTGCTAAATCTATACCTGTTAAATTATCAAATTCTCTTATACTTTCCTCTCTTTTCTTAGCATTTTTAGTTTTATTTTCGTTCGTAAGCATATAACAATAACTTTTTTTAGTGCTTCTACCTATTCTTCCTCTTAATTGATAAACTTGTGATAGACCTAGTTTTTCAACTCCTTCAATTATCATAGTATTAGCATTTTCTATATCAATACCATTTTCTATAATTGTAGTTGCCACCAAAACATCTACATTACCATTTTCAAAATCTTGAATATTCTTTTTTATATCTCTTGGCAACATTTGCCCGTGAATATAACTAACTTTAATATATTCTGGCAATAACTCTCTTATTTCTTTTACCTTGCTTTCCATTCTTTTTACAGAATTAAAAATATAAAAAACCTGTCCTTCTCTTGAAATTTCAGAAAGGATTATTTCTTTAATAAAATTTTTATTATTGTCTATATACTCTGTGTGAATTTTTTGTCTGCCTTCTGGGGAAGTATCTATAACAGATAAATCTCTAATTCCTAATAATGATAAGTTCAAAGTTCTAGGAATAGGAGTAGCTGTTAAAGTTAAAACATCTAAATTGCCTTTAATCTTTTTTAATTTTTCTTTTGCTTTAACTCCAAACTTTTGCTCTTCATCTATTATAAGAAGCCCTATGTCTTTAAATCTTATATCATCTGACAATAGTCTATGAGTTCCAATTACTAAATCTGCTGAACCATTTTCAATTCTTTTAAGACTTTCAACTTGTTCTTTTTTAGATTGAACTCTACTTAAAATTTCTATATGTACAGGATAATTTTTAAATCTTTCACTAAATCTTTCATAATGTTGCTCTGCTAAGACTGTTGTAGGTACTAAAAGAATTACCTGTTTACCATCCATCACAGCTTTAAATGTTGCTCTTATAGCAACCTCTGTTTTTCCAAAACCTACATCTCCACATATAAGTCTATCCATAACTTTTCCAGATTCCATATCTCTTTTTACATCTTCAATAGCTTTTAATTGTGCAGGTGTTTCTGTAAATGGAAAAGTTTCCTCAAATTCTTCTTGCATAACAGTATCTTTTGAAAATTTAAAACCATTTCCTAAATTTCTTTTAGCCTGTATTTTTATAATTTCCTTAGCAAAAATTTCTATATCTTCACTTAATTTATCTTTCTTTCTTTTAAAACCTTTTCTACCCAACTTATAGATTTCAGGTATAACATCAGAAATATTTATAAACTTTTCTATCTTATTTATACTGTCAACAGGAACAAATAATTTATCTTCATCTGCATATTTTATTTTTAAATAATCTTGTCCTTCAATATTTTCTAAACCTAAAAATATTCCTACACCAAAATTTTCGTGGATTACATAATCTTGCTCTTTTATTTCATCAACAGCTTTATATCTTAGTGCTTTCTTTTCAACTCTTTCTCTTTTTACCCTAATACCCTTAATTTCTCTATCTGTCAATATCAACTTATCATCTGTTTTATATCCTTCAAAAAGTGGATATTTTTCAAATTTAACAGAATAGTCCTTAAATATTTCCTTATATCTAGTAGCTTCTTCTGAATAAATTGTAATTTTTGTATTTTCAGATAATTTTTTAACTCTATCTATAACTTCAAACTGCTTCAATTCTTCTTCTGAGAATTTTTGTATTTCTATCTGTATACCTATCTTAGAAAGTTCAGATATCTTATTTAAAATATCTTCTTCTCTATCCAAATTTTCATTGATAAGTCTTTTAATTTTAGCTTGTAATATATCATTATTTTCATAATAATATTCTATTTTATTTTTGTTCATAGACATAAGAGAGAAGAAATCTTTTTTATTTTTATTATTGTCTATATACAATTCTATACTATCTTTTTTTTCTATACTTAATTGAGAATTTATATCAAAATATGTTATTCTATCAACTTCATTTCCAAAAAATTCTATTCTCACAGGATTATCTTGATTGATATTAAATATATCTAAAATATCTCCTCTTATAGAATATTCTTTTCTTTGTGCAAGCATATATGTTTTTTCAAAACCTGCATCAATTAATTTTTCTTCTAAGTCTTTGATGTCAAGATTTTTTCCTTTTTCAATAAAAATACTATTAGCTTCTGAATAATAATCTTCTAAAAAATAATCTAAAGAAATAAGAATTATAAATTTTTCATTTGAATTTATAAGTTCTAATAAATCATAATTATATTTTTTTAATTCTCCAACTTCATTTTCTTTTTTTATTCTAAGAATTTTTCCCTTGTAAAAATCTTTTAACACAAAAAAATAATCATCTATATTTCTGTTAGATGAACAGATATATACAAGATTATTTTTTTTATTCTTTAACCAAAATGGGATTTCCCCCCGAAATTTCTTTTCCATATCTTCTCCTAATTTACTTTAATTTTAATTATATCAATTATAATGAGATATTTCTATTATTTATTTTTATATAATGATATAATCAAAATATAATTAAAAATTTCTATCATACATAATTTTATAGGGGAGGATTTTATGAAAAAAATATTTTTGATTTTTTTAAGTTTAGTTTGTATTTCTTGCAGTCAATTAGATATTTATCCTAGTGAAGAAGAAAGAGCTATATTAACTACAATTGGTGTATCTAGACTTTTAAATGAAGATGAGAAGAAAACTTTAGCTTCTAGTAACTTTGTTGATTTTGTATCTATTCATAAATTTTTTGATGTTAATTCTAAAAATTCAGCATTTATGAAAGAAATGTACAATGATATTATTAGTGGCCCTCGTTTAACTGATAAAACAATTAAATTGATAAATATGCACTATGAAAAAATTATTGTTGCAGATAACCTTGATTTAACTCAGCGTGCTATTGAAAAAATGGGAAGAACAATTGAAGGTAGAGCAACTCTTGCAAAATGTAGATTTGTATTTTTTAATTATGATAGTGAAGAAAGAGTAAAAGAATTATCTAAAGAATACGGTTTTAAATATGTTTTTCCAAAATTAAATAAGTAATAAAAAAGAATTGTTACAAATAAAAAATAAACTTGTAACAATTCTTTATTTTATAGTTTATCTGTTATTTTATCAGATAAAGTATAAGTTAGTGGTCTTTGTTTTATTTTAACCAAATATCCTTTATTTTCTAATTCTTGAGTATATTTATTTATAGTTTGTTGAGTTATATTTTGTTTATTAAAATTTTTTATAACAAATGTTAACTCAATATTACTAATTTTTTCAAAATCATTAAATAAATAATTTTGTAAATAGATATACAATATAATCTTTTCTTTTTTAGATAAATCTTTTGTAATTTCTTCAAAAATTTCTCTTGAATGGTTAAGTTTCATAATACTATCATTTAATAACTTTATTATCTCTTCTTGTCCATTTTTTATAGTTTTCAAAATATTCTCAACAAAAAATGTTATTTCTCCATAATTATTTACATCCTCTACTTCAACAAAGGATTTATAGTAATCATCTAAATTTTTTGATATTGAATAAGAAACTGAAAAAGCTGTTAAAATATCTAGTTTTCTAGCTAAATATAAAGATAATAAATATCTTCCAAATCTTCCATTTCCATCATAGAAAGGATGTATATATTCAAAGAAAAAATGACTGATACTAGCTTTTACTAAAAATGGAATATCTTTTCTATTCATAAACTGAATTAAATCTTCCATATTTTTTTCTATTACTTCTTCTCCATTTATTCCTATATGTATAATTTTACCTACACTGTTAATAATTTTTACTGTATCTTTTCTAAAATATTTTCCATCTAGTTTGTAGTTTCTACTTTTCTCAAAATCTTCAAACATTTCATCATATATCTTTCTAAAACTAGCAAGATTATCTATATGTTGAGTATCTTCAAAATTATTCTCCATTATATCTTGGTATTTTTTTATAATACCATCTAATTTATTACTTTTCTTATTAAATTTTTTATTATCTTTTAGTGAAGTATGTATCTCACTTTTAACAGTTTCTATTCCCTCAATCTTATTAGTTTTATATAATTCATTAGATAGAATTTTTATAATAATATCTTTTATAGCAATTTGTGGTAATTCATTAGAAATTAAATTAATTTGACTGCTATTTTTTGTTATTATTTCTTCTAATAAGGTATGTTCAATTAAATTTAGATAAAATAAATTATATTCTTTGTCTAAAATCTTATTTCCTCTTTTTATAGGATTAATTTTTAAATCTGTAATAAATGTAGAAGGATTTTCTATTCTTTTTATATATTCCTCTTCTATATTTTGCTTTTTATAATATAATTTTATTAAATTTTCATATTTATTTGATATTTTTATATTTAAGTAAATAAAAACTTCCTGAAACTTTTTTGTATTTATTATTTTCTTAATTCTCTATCTATTATTCTAATACATTCAACTAATTTATCACATTTTTCTTTTGATATTAAATAATTTCTTATATTCATCTTCTCTACATCTTGGTTTTATATCTTCTTTGGAATGTTCTGTATAAAAATTTATTGAAATATAAGGTCCTATTTTATCTTTTGAATCTATACGCCAGAATACTGAGTATGTTCTTTTGTCTTCACTTAAATTCTCATTTTTTGTATCTGGAAATACCTTATCTTTTAAAATATCGTATTGTGTGTATACCCCTCCACCAATACTTCTATCACTTCTTATATATCTTTTAGAAAAAATATATCTCATAAATTGATATTGGATTATAATACTCCTTGCTATATTTAACTCCCAATATTTTTTTTGAGTAAGTTCTTCTTCTGAAATTAAATAATTTTTTTCTTTCTCTTCACTCTCTGTTACTCTTTCAAAATATTCACAATAATCATCTAAAATTTGATTTTTTCCTCTATATTTATTTAGTATACCTAAAAAATCTTCTCTATTTATTTTTATATCTGCTAAAACTGAATCATCATCAGAAAACCAAAAACCTGTTTTAAAATACACTGTCTTCATAGTATCTATTTCATTTTTTATTGCTTCTTTATATCTTATGATTTGATTATTTTCAAAAGTATTAGTTTTATCTTCAATAATATATGCTTTCTTTGAATTTTTTAATATGACCAAGACATCTATTTTTTTATATTGTTTTCTTATTTCTATTTCTTTATTTTCTAAATTTTTTTCTTCTTTTAGTAAATTTGAAAAAATATCCTTTGCCATAGGATATAAAATTTCATTAGGATAATTAATCCAATTCAAGCACCAACAGATAAAAGCATCTTGTGATAATTCACTTGTAGCAAAAGTAAATAAATTATTTTTCATTTTTATTCCCCCTCTAATATTTTTAGTTAATTATATTATATATTATTTTTATTAAAGTCAATTATTTTCAAACATATTGTTTGTTTTATAAAACTCTTTACTTAACCGTTTTGACTTTTAAATTTCGGTATTTTTTTTACTTTATGTTATAATTAAGAAAAAAGTTAGGAGGTTTTACTATGGGAATGGACTTATGTTACTATGGTGTTAAAGAAGAAGAAATTCCAAAAATTCTTGATGGGAACTTTGATGAAGATTTTTCTGAATTAGAACCTTCATACACAACAAGAGTTTTTTCAGCAAAAGATTTCTATTATCTATATACAGGTGGAAAAGAATTAGAAGAAGTAGATTTTCAAGGAAAAAATGAAAGAGATATTTTTACAGAGGCTCTTTTAGGTGAGGTTACTGTTAGCTTTGCTCCTGAGGATATTTATTCCTATTGTAGCTGTAAAGAAAAAGTTAAAGAAATAGCTAATTTTTTAAATAAGATTGATATAAAAGATTATTTTGAAAAAATAGGTACTATTGAAGAAATATCAGATAAAAATTTTAAAGGAGAAAATTTTACATATTTAGGAGTAAAAACTACAAGAAAATTTTACTCTTCTATGAAAGAAGAAGAATATATTTTTGATATTGAAGCCACAACTAATGAATTTAATGAACTTAAAGAATTTTATAATAAACTTGCTAATGAAGATTTAGCACTGTATATTTATATATTCTAAGAAAAAATTGAAACTAATAAAGGTATAAAAATTGCAGGTAACATATTTGCAGTTTTTATATCTTTTTTAAATGTCATATTTATTCCTATTGCAAGAACTAACACTCCACCAACTGCATTTAATTCTGATATTGCTTGTGGGTTTAAATAATCTTTAATTTGGCTTGCAAAAAGATAGAATATTCCTTGATAAATAGTTACAGAAACAGCAGAAAAAATAACTCCTACTCCATATATAGAAGTTAAAACTATCGATATAACTCCATCTAATATTGCTTTTATATTTAAAATAGTATTATCATTTGTAAGTCCACTATTTATTGAACCTAGAATTGACATAGCTCCTACACAATAAAGTATAGTTGCTGTTGAAAAGCCTTTTGCAAAAGATTTTTCATTATTTAAAGAATTCTTTTCTTTAACAAATTTATCTTCAAGAAATTGACTAAAATTTTTTATTCTCTTGTCTATATTTATTAATTGTCCTATCACTGCTCCAATAATCAGATATATCAATATCATTATATCTTTTTGGGCAACTAAAGCACTTTTAATACCTATCACTATAATAAAAATTCCTGCACAATCTACAATAATATTTTTTATATCTTCATTAAATTTTTTTCCTATTGTCAAACCTAAAATTCCACCAATAATTATTGCTAAAAAATTTATTATTAATCCCATACCTTTCCCCCAACTTACAGCATTTGTTATCATTAAATTATATCATAAAATATTTACTCTAATAAATAATAATTGTATTTTCTTTAAAACATTGTTATACTAATTATATAATAAAATGTATACAATTATTAGGAGGTAATATTATGGGAATGTATGCAATGTATCAAGAAGTTAAAGAAGATGATTTTAAAAAATTATTAGAAGCAGGGATGGATAATTTTTTTGAAAATATTGAAGAACTAGAAGAAAAAGATGGGACTGAATTATGTGATATAGATAAAATGTGGGATGCTCTTCATTTTTTACTTAATGGACTTTCAGCAATCTATGGTGTTCCTGAAGATAATCTACTAAGTGAATTTATTATAGGGAGCAAAAGTTTTAATGATGAAGCTGAAGAGTTTGCAAGATATATTCCAACAGAAAAGGTAATAGAAATTGCTAAAAAGTTAAATGAAATAAATTTTCAAGATTATTTAAAAGATTTTGATATGACTAACTTTGCTGAAAATGGAATTTATCCAAATATTTGGGATTATACAGAAGAAAGAGAAGAAATAATGGAAGAACTTTCTGAACATTTTGAAAATTTAAAAGAATTCTATAATAAAGTTGCTAAAAACAAGAATATAGTTGTTATAACTATCTGTTAATTTATTCTTATAAACAAAAATAAAAATTTAGGAGGATATTTCTTTGAAAATTCATATTATTGGTTGCAGTGGTACAGGTAAAACTTATCTTGCAAAGAAATTATCAAATAAATATAATATTCCTCACTATGATTTAGATAATATATATTGGGATAATTCTTCTGAAAAATATGGAATAAAGATGGAAATTGAAAAAAGAGATAAATTACTTCAAAATATATTAGAAAAAGATTCTTGGATTATAGAAGGAATTTACTATAAATGGCTTGAACAAAGTTTTAAAAATGCTGATATTATCTATATTTTAGATTTACCTAAATATATTTATAAATTTCGTATTATAAAAAGATTTATCAAAAGAAAATTAAAATTAGAAACTGGTAAAAAAGAAACATTGAAATCTTTACTAGAATTATTAAAATGGACAGATAAATTTCAAAAGGAAGATATGAAAGAAATAATAAAAATATTGGAAAAATATAAAGAAAAAATTCATTTTATAAAAAGTAAAAAAGAAATTGATAAAATTTTAGAATTTTAAAAAGGAAGCTATTTTGAACTTTCTTTTTATTCTTCAAGCAAAATTCCAAGCTCTTTTAGTTTATCCTCAACTTCCTTAAAAATATTTTCATTTTCAGCTATTATAGTGTGGTAATGGTAATTATCTGTTAAGTTTTTTAAAGGTTTACTTAATTTAGAATTGATATTTTCTACCAATAAGTCAACATCTCTTCTTGATTTTATATCTAATTTTACTCTTATTTCCCCATAAGTTTTATGGATAACAAAAACATCCTCAACACTTGCCCCAAGGTCTACAATAGCATTTAACTCATTTCTAATTTCTGAATCATCGTGTTTAACCTTAATAATTTTTTTTATTCCCTTTGAAAGTAATCTATAGCCTCTATTAGTTGAGATAATATCTATATTTTTAGCCTTTAATATTGCTATATCCTGTACTATAACCTGTCTTGAAACATCAAAAAACTCTGCAAGATATGTCCCACTTACAAGAGTTTCACTATTTCTTAAAATTTCAAGTATTTTCTTTTCTCTTTCTTCTCTTTCAATCATCTACATACCTCAAATTTTTTAAGCTTAAATCTAAAATTTTAGCTGAATGTGTTATAGCCCCACTTGAAACATAATCTATTTCTAAACCTTTAAAACGATTTATATTAGTTATATCTATATTTCCAGAACATTCTATTATAGCTTTCTTATTTATAATTTTTATAGCCTTTTTAGTTGTTTCTATATCCATATTATCTAGCATAATTATATCTGCACTAGCTTTAACTGCCTCCTCTACTCCTTTTAAATCTTCAACTTCTATTTCAATTTTTTTAATAAAAGGAGAGTATTCTCTTGCAAGTTTTATTGCCTCTGTTATAGAGCCAGCTGCATCAATATGATTATCTTTTAACATTATAGCATCTGAAAGATTGTATCTGTGGTTATATCCCCCACCAACTCTAACTGAATACTTTTCAAATATTCTCATATTTGGAGTAGTTTTTCTAGTATCTAGCAACAATATATTTTTATCATCTAGTGCTTCTACCATTTTTTGAGTATAAGTTGCAATTCCACTCATTCTTTGTAAATAGTTCAAAGCTGTTCTTTCAGCAGATAATATTGTTTTTACATTAGCTTTTATTTTTAATATTAAATCTTTATTTAAAAGCTTATCTCCATCTTTTTTATACTCTGTAAATTCCACAGAATTATCCAATAATTCAAAAACTCTTTTGAACACATCAAGCCCTGCTAAAATACCTTCTTCTTTTGAATAAAGTGAAATTTCTGCTAATCTGTCATTTTTATAGATTGCATTTGTGCTAATATCTTCAGAAGTTATATCTTCTTTTAAAGCTAATTTAATTGACTCATCCATTTGAAATTTATCTATTTTTCTCAAATTCATCTTCTCTTATCCTTTGCATTATGATATTTTTATTTTCTTTTTCATCAAATATTAAAATTTTATCTACTATATTTTTAAAAATATCATCTGTTATGTTATTATAAACAGAAATATTATTTTCGTCAATAATTGACTGTGAAGCTCTTTTTGCAAATACAACACTTTCTAGTAATGAATTACTTGCAAGTCTATTTTGTCCGTGAACACCTGTACAAGCAACTTCACCAATAGCATATAAATTTTTCATTGAAGTTTTAGAATTCATATCAACTTTAATTCCTCCCATTGTATAGTGTTGAGCAGGGACTATTGGAACTTTATCTTTTAGTGGATTTATACCTTTTTTCATTAAATTATTATAAATATTAGGAAATCTTTCTTTAATATCTAGCTTTATTGTACTAAAATCCAGCCATTCATATTCAGCTTTATCTTTTTTCATCTCTTCTAATATTGCCTTTGTAACCTTATCTCTGGGTTTCAATTCATCTGTAAACCTTTCTAATTTTTGATTTAAAAGTATTGCTCCTTCCCCTCTTACTGATTCTGAAATTAAAAACTTTCTTTCATTTTCCTTTGTATAGAATGTAGTCGGGTGTATTTGTATATATGAAATATCCTTTAATTTTATATTATGCCTTATTGCTACTGCCACTCCATCTCCCTTTATATGAGAAAAATTTGTAGTATTTTTATATATTCCACCTAAACCACCTGTTGCCAAAACTGTGAATTTTGATTTTATAGCAAATATTTCTTCTTTTTTTGCTAATATTCCTAAACAATTATTTTCTTTTTCAATAATATCTAAAAATTCACAATCTTCAATTATTTTTATATTATCTCTTTCTAAAACTTTTTCTATAAGACTTTTCATTATATATTTACCAGTTTGGTCCTCACAATAGAGAATCCTAAATTTTCTATGTCCTCCCTCTCTTGTATAGAATAAACCTTTTTCATCTCCTGTAAATTTCACTCCATTTTCAATTAAAGTTTTTATTGCTTCTTCTGACTCATCAACTAATATTTCAACTGCTTTTCTATCATTTTTATAATGACCTGCTATTAAAGTATCCTCAACATATTCTTCTTTATCTTCTTTTCCTCTGCAAACAGATATTCCTCCCTGTGCAAGATAAGAATTACTATCTTTAAGTTTTTTCTTTGTTACTAATATTATTCTAAAATTTTTATCTAAAGTCAAAGCACAAATTAATCCTGCAACTCCAGAACCAATTATAACTACATCACAATTTTTAACTTTCATTTTAATCTCCTGCCAATTCTAACATTTTTTCTAAAGGAATCAGAGCTTTTTTAGCTATTTCATCATTAACTTCTAACTCATCTCCACCATCTAATAAAATCTTTTCTATTTTTTCTAAGGTATTTTTTTTCATACTTTTACATATTAGAGTATCTGCAAAATACAGTTTTTTATTAGGAGCTTTTTCATAAATCTTATGCTGTATTCCTCTTTCAGTTACAATTATAAATTCATTTCCATCTTTTAAAACTTCTTCAATTATTCCACTTGTACTTCCTATATAATCAGCTAAATTTAAAATTTCTTCTTTACATTCAGGATGTGCTAAAACCCTAGCATTAGGATATTCATTTTTTAATTTTATTACATTTTCTAAATGTACTAAGTTATGCACACAACAATATCCCTCATTTAAGATAATATTTTTATTTTTAACTTGCTTTGCAATATATGAAGCTAAATTTCCATCAGGAACTATGAAAATATTTTTTTCTTTTAATTTACTTACAATTTTAACTGCATTAGATGAAGTTATACATATATCACAATAGGCTTTAATCTCTGCTGTTGAATTTATATAACAAACTACTGCTAAATCATCATATTTTTCTCTCATCTCTTTTATTTTTTTTATAGTTATCATATGTGCCATAGGACAATCAGCATAAACATCAACCATATGTACTGTTTTCTCTGGGTTTAAAATTTTTATACTTTCACCCATAAAATATACTCCTGCCATTATTATTGTTTTATTCTTCAATTTTGTTGCTGTTTTTGCTAAGTAAAAAGAATCTCCAACATAATCAGCAATCTCTTGTACTTCTCCATCTACATAATAATGAGCTAAAATTGCAACATCTTTTTCCTTCTGTAATTCCTTTATTCTGTCCTTCATTACTCCTCCTAAAATATTTTATAGCAAAATTTCCTGAGGAGATTATAGCACTAAAATTTTTTATTGACAAGACAATAAAGTTGACAATGAAAATTTTATAATAAAACTAGTAGAAAATTTTTAATTTTTCCAATAAAAAAGCAGGTAGCTACTGGAATAACTACCCACATAAAAGAAACTTTTAACCTTAAAAATTAAATATAAAGGTTAATTGTATATTTTTAGATATTAATAATATTATTATTACTAATATCACTGCATAAGTTATAAGCCTTTTCAATCTATTCACCTCCAATCAAGGCTACTAAGAAATCAAGGTAAAAGGAACAAGTTATTATAACATACTATTGACTTTTTATTTATAAAATATTATAATTAATTTAGATATAGAAATATATCTCATAAGTTATAAGAATAATAGGAACAAAATAGCTCTTACTGGAATAGGAGCTATTTTTATTTTAAAAAAAGACTGGAATAAAACCAGCCTTTATAATATTTTATAATTTTATATTCATATGAGCAATAATAAGAGTTATATCATTTGAGGTAACTCCACTAATTCTTGTGGCTTCCCCAATAGATAAAGGTCTAACTTCATCTAATCCTGCTCTTGCAATATTAGATATTCCTTTTATTTCATCATAGTTTATATTTTCAGGTATATACATATGCTCTAATTTTTTAAATTTTTCTATCTGTTTATTTTCTCTTTCTATAAAAATTTCATATTTAATCATAGTTTCAATTTGATTTTTTACAAAATCTTCATAGTCATTTAAATTTAAAAATACTTTTAAATCATCATATCTTACATCTTTTATTTTTAAAATTTCAGAAGCCTTTACACCTTTTACAAATCTTTCTTCTATGTCTAAATTTTCTAAAAACTTATTAGCTTCATTCATACTAACAGAAATATTTTTTAAATTATTAATCTCCATATACACATCATTGATAGATTTTTCTAAAAATTCAATTTTATCTTTATCTACAATTCCAACTTCTTTTATTTTGTCAAATAATCTCATAAAAGCATTGTCATATCTTAAAGTTAATCTATATTCTGCTCTTGATGGCAACACTCTATATGGTTCAGGAGTTTTCTTATGTATTAAATCATCAATTAATACTCCAATATATGCTTCACTTCTATCAATTATTACAGGTTTTTCTCCTTTTATCTTTTTAGCTGCATTCACTCCTGCAATAAATCCTTGTGCTGCTGCTTCTTCATAACCAGAAGTTCCATTTATTTGTCCTGCAAAAAATAATCCTGAAATTCTTTTATTTTCTAAACTTGGATAAAGTTGACTTGCAGGTGCATAGTCATACTCAACTGCATAACCATGTCTCATTATCTTAGCATTTTCTAAACCTTTAATAGTTCTTAAAATCTTTTCTTGAACAAAGGCTGGCATAGCAGTTGTAAGTCCATTTACATAGATTTCATCTGAGTTTTCAGATTCCATTTCTAAAAATATTTGATGTTTTGCTTTTTCTGGAAAATTTAAAACTTTTCTATCTATTGATGGACAATGTCTAGGTCCATGAGTATTTACCATTCCACTAACTATTGGAGAAAATTTCATCATTTCTTTTATAACTTCAATAGTTTTGTCTGAAGTATATGTAAGCCAAGTAGGAACAGTATTATTCTTTTCTTTTTTAGTAAAAAGTGAAAAATATCTTGGATGTTCTTCTCCTTTTAATTCTTCTAATTGAGAAAAATCAATAGTCTTTTTATCCAGTCTTGGAGGGGTAGCAGTTTGATATCTTTCTATTTTTATTCCTAATTCTCTTAAACTATCTGATAATTTTTCAGCAGATGTTTCTCCCTGTCTACCAGCAGAATAAGTCACATCTCCTATTACTATTTTTCCTTTTAAAAAAGTTCCTGTTGCTAAAACTATTGCCTTAGCATTATAAATTATTCCTAATCTTGTTTTAATTCCAGTTATTTTTTTTATATAACTTGAATTTTGAGAATCTTTTATATCTTCCACTAAAATTTCTTCTGCACAATCTTGAATTAAACTAATATTTTCAGTTTTTTCAAGTTTTTCTCTCATTTTTCTTCTATATTTATATTTATCTGCCTGCCCTCTTGTAATTCTTGCAGCAGGTCCTTTACTTGTATTCAAATCTTTTAGTTGAAGATTAAATTCATCTATATGTCTTCCCATTTCTCCACCAAGAACATCTATTTCTGTTACAAGGTTACTTTTTCCTGGTCCTCCTATTGAAGGATTACAAGACATCATTGAAATTGTATCTAAATATAGAGTTATAAGGGCTGTTTTATTTCCAAGTCTTGCACTTGCTAGTGCTGCTTCCACTCCTGCATGCCCTGCCCCTACAACTATAACATCATAATCCTTATTCATTTCTTTTATTCATCTTCTTCCTTTTCTACATATCTCTTTATCAAATAGAAAAACTATTTTTCTATTTATTTTCCCACACAGAAATTACTAAAAATATGATCTAGTAAATCTTCACTTGAAATTTCTCCTGTAACTTCTGATAAAGAATCCAAAGCATCTTTTATATCCACTGCCATTAAATCCATAGGTAAGCCCATATCAATAGTTTCTATAATATTTAAAAGTGCTTCGTTTGTTTTTTCAAGTGCTGATTTATGTCTAACATTTGTAATAACTAATTTTTGTGAGCTATCTTCTACATTTTCATTCATTATATATTTATAGATTTCATTTTCTAAATTATCTATTCCTATCTTTGAAAGTGCTGATATTTCTATCCATTTTTCAATTTTAGAAAATTTTGTTAAATCTATATCTTGTTTTATATCAATCTTATTTAAAATACCTATAACCTTATCTGTATTGATAATATCATAGATTCTAAAATCTTCTTCATCTATTTCTCTTGAAGTATCTATTACATAAAGAATCAAATCTGCACTATTTATAAGCTCTTTTGATTTCTACACTCCAATATTTTCAACAATATCATCTGTATTTCTAATTCCTGCTGTATCAACAAGTAATAGTGGTATTCCATTTATATTTATAACTTCCTCTATTATATCTCTTGTTGTTCCAGGAATATGAGTTACTATGGCTCTATCTTCTCTCAATAAAGAATTTAATATACTTGATTTTCCAACATTTGGTTTACCTATAATAGCTGTTTTTATCCCATCTTTAATAATTTTTCCCTTATCATAAGATGAAACTAAATCTTTTATTTCAGCTGAGGCTTTTTTTAAATTATCTACTAAATTTTCTGGAACAGGGTCATCTATTCCTTCTTCAGGATAATCTAAAACTACATTTATATGAGCAGCTAAATCTAAAACTGATTTTTTTATTGTAGCAATCTTATCTCTTAAATCTCCTCTAAGCTGATTTAAAGATAAAGACAGAGATTTCTCTGTCTTTCCATGTATTACATCTATTACAGCTTCTGCTTGTGTTAAATCTATTCTTCCATTTAAAAAAGCTCTTTTAGTAAATTCTCCAATTTCTGCAATTCTTGCACCATTTTTTAAAACTACTTCCAATACTTTTTCTGTAACAAGATAACCACCATGACAATTTATTTCAATGATATCTTCTCTTGTATAAGTATTTGGTGCTTTCATAATGCTAACTAAAACTTCATCAACTATATGTTCATTATCAATAATATGACCATAATTTATTGAATAATTTTTTAATTCACTAACTTTTTTATTTTTAGGTTTGAATATTTTTTCAAGTATATTAAGAGAATCTTGCCCAGACATTCTAACTATACTAATTCCACCTTCACCTCTTGGAGTGGAAATAGCAGCAATAGTATCTAATAACATTACTCTTAACCTCTCTTTTTCTTAATAACTATATATCTCTTTGGATCTCTACCTTCACTATATGTGTCTAAATCTGGATATTTATTTACAACTTCATGAATAATTTTTCTTTCTCTTGGTGGCATAGCATTAAGTCTAACTGTTTTACCATATTTAGAAACTTTTTCTGCCATCCTTTTAGCTAATATTCTTAAAGTTTCATTTCTCTTTTCTTTAAATCTTTCAACATCAATTTCAATTCTACAATTTTTTATCATTGAATTTAAAAGATATTCAAAGCTATTTAAAGTTTTCCCTTTTTGACCAATAACAAGTGCATTATCTTTTCCAAAAAATTCAACTACATAAACCCTTTCTTTTATTCTTTTTAACTTAAATTTTATATCTAACTTCATTTTTTCAACAAAGAAAGATACTTTTTCTGTTATTTCTTTTTCAAGTTCAATATTTTCTGCATTATTTTTATGAGAAGTTTCAACTTTCTCTGCTTTTTCTATTTTTTCTTGTTTTTCATATTTTGGATTTTTTTCTACTTTTTCAGTTTTTGGAGTAAAATTTTTTTTCTCCTTTACTTCTTCTCTCTTTTCTTTCGTTTTTATAGAAATTTCATATGTTCCAGGTTCTGTTCCAAATAGTCCAAAAAACTTTTTACGAGGTTTTACTTTTTCAACTATCTCAACAGCTTCATTTTCAGTAAGTTCAACCCCTAAAATATTTAATGCTCTTTTAAGGGCTTTTTCTTTATCAATAGCTTTTATTTCTATTGTTTTTTCTATACCCATACTAAGCTCCTTTTTTCATTATGAAATATTGTTGAATAACAGCAATTAAACTTGATGTTAACCAATAAAGTTGTAATCCTGATGGCATTCTATATGAGATTACTATCATCATTATTGGAAAAACATACATCATATTTTTCATTTGAGCATTATCAGATGTTCCCATTAATTTTTGTTGAAGAAAAGATACTGCTCCATTTAAAACAGGTAATACATAAAATGGATCTGGATCTGCAAGTCTCATCCATAAGAATGAAGAATCTGCTGGGATAATTCCACTTCTTAATACTCCAAATAAAGCAAATAATATAGGAAGTTGAACTAATATTGGTAGGCATCCTCCTAATGGATTCACTTTATGTTCTCTATAAAGTTCCATAGTTTTTATATTTAACATCTGTTTATCATTTGCATATTTTTGTTTTATTTTTTCTAACTCAGGTTGAAGTTTTTTCATTTCCTTCATTGATTTATCTTGCTTTAATGTTAAAGGTAATAATAATATTTTAATTAAAATTGTAACTATTATTATTGAAATTCCAAAGTTTCCTACATATTTATCTGTAGTATTTAATAAAAATGCTAAAAATTGTTTTAATAAATTGTAAATATAGCTCATTCTTCCTTTTTTCCCTCCGAATTTTTATTTTCTCTTTTTGGTATAGGATCATATCCTCCCTCATGAAAAGGATGACATTTTAGTATTCTTTTTATTCCTAAATATGTTCCTTTTATAGCTCCATATTCTTTAATAGCTTCTAAGGTGTATTGTGAACAGGTTGGATAAAATCTACATTTTGCTGGAAACATTGGAGAAATAAATTTTTGATAAAATCTAATTAGTAATATTAATATTTTTTTCATTTTACTTCCTAAATAATCTTAGAATTTTTAAATACTCTATTTAAGTCTTTTTCAATATCTTTATATTTTAAATCTTCTATATTTTCTCCAAATTTTTTCTTAGCTACTATGATTATATCATAATTATCATTTATTTTATCTATATTTAATCTTATATATTCTCTAAAAAGTCGTTTTATTCTATTTCTACAAAAAGCTTTTCCTACTTTTTTACTAGCAACAAAACCAAATCTTGAATATTCTAACTTATTTTTATTAAAAAAAATAAGAGAGTAATTACCAAAATATTTATTTCCAAGATTGTATATATTTTGAAACTCTCCATTCTTTTTTAAAGTATTCATCATGTCTCCAAAAATAATTTTAGGTAAAAACCCAGTGTTTTTCACTGGGCTTTATGCTGATAATTTAGCTCTTCCTCTAACTCTTCTTCTTTTTAAAACTTTTCTTCCATTTTTAGTTGACATTCTAGCTCTAAAACCATGATCTTTTTTTCTTTTTCTTTGATTTGGTTGAAATGTTCTTTTCATAAAATATATTCACCTCCAAAAATCTACTATATTCAGTTTAGAATTTTACAAGTTATTTGATATTTTGTCAAGTATTTATTTATAAGATTAATAATAAAATTTTAAAATGCTAGTTATGTTTTTTGTAAATTATGTTATATGTAATGAAATTAAAAAAAAATAAAAGGCTTTTGAAATTTAGAATTTATTTAAAGAAAAAGATGATAATTTTTTCTATTTTTATTATTATGAATATACATTAAAAATAAGTATTGATTTATTTATAAAATTTTGATTAAAGAAATTTTTTTTATTTGATGTAAAAGAAAATAAAAAAAAATTTTATATTATTATAGATATACATTTAAATTTTTATCATTTTTTAAAGACTTGTATTATTATAAAATTTTTTTTTTATAGATTTTACGAAAAAGTAAAATATTATTATGAATATACATTTAAATTTTACTTTAATTTCAATATTTATTTTAAAATATAAAAATGTAATATCAGTAACTTTTATAAAGAAAAAATTTATTTTTTATTATTGAATATATATTTAGTGGATAAATTTCTAATCCCAGTAAATTTTATAATTAAAAATTTAATTTTTTATTATTGAATATATACAAAAATTATGTTAAAATTTCTTTGTAATATTTTTTTATTTTTAATTATATACATATTTAAAAATATTGCAATAACATATTAAATGGAGAGTTCTAAATGAAAAAAGAAAAAAATATAGAAGATAAAGATAAAGAATTAGTTGAAATTATAGAAACAGAGAATTTTGAAGTTTCAAAAACAGGTTCACTTGCAGATGATTTAATGCAATTTGAAAATATCAATGATATAAAAATTGAAAATCAAGAAGTTCCAGATATTGAAGTTCAAGAAATATATATAAGAGAAACAGGAAATTATTTAAATTTACAAGAAAATTTTATTAATATTCCTATTGAAATGATTTACTTCCCATTTTTTACTCCACAAAAACAAAATAAAAGAATAAATTTTAAATATACTTTTGAAGATTTAGGAGTAACTATGTATAGTACACTTATTCCTAAGGATAAAAAAGATAAAGTTTTTCAACCTTCTATCTTTGAAGAAAAAATTTATACATTTTTAATTTCTATGTATCAGGAAAAAACAAATAAAAAAATTGATGATAGTGAAGTTGCCATAGAATTTGAAATATCAGATTTTATAGTTAATTTTTTAGGAAACAAAATGAATAGAGCTTATTATGCTAAAGTTGAACAAGCTTTAAAAAATTTAAAAAATACTATTTATCAATTTGAAATATCAAATCACACAAAATTTGGAAAAAATAAATTTGAGGACAGTTCATTTCAGCTTTTAAATTATCAAAAATTAAAAGTAGGTAAAAAAACTTTTTATAGAGTTATATTAAATAAAAACATTGTAAATAAAATAAAAAGTAAAAGATATATAAAATATAACACAAAAAATTTACTTGAAATTATGATAAAAGACCCAATAGCTTCAAGAATATATAAATATATAAGTAAAATAAGATATAAAAATAATAAAGGTGAAATAAATGTTAGAACTTTGGCTGCTATAATTCCTTTGAAGATAGAACAAAGAGTTGAAAGAATAGTAAAAAATGGAGTTAAAGAATATTATTTAAATAGAATGAAACCTGTTTTGACTAGAATTTTAAAAGCTTTTGAAGTTTTATTAGAATTAAAATATTTATTAAGTTTTGAAGAAATATATAAAAAGGATGAAAATACTTATTATATAGCCTATGTTTTTAACAAAGAAAGAGATGGAGATTGCCATGTATCTGAATTTGTTAAAAAAACTGATAAAAATATTGTAAAAGAAAATTTAGATGGTGTTGAAGAATTAATTGATGTAGATGCAGATATTGAATATCAAGATAATATTGAATATTTGATAAATAAAGCTAAAGAAAATCCAAAAATTTCAGTAAAATGGAATGCTTGGGTGGATAAAAAAATTCAAAAAATTTTAAATGAAAATGGAGAAGAAATGTTAAAAAGAGTTTTAAACATTCTTATTCATATGGACAAAAATATAGAAATTGGTTTACCTAATTATATCAGTGGAATATTAAAAAATATTGGTGGAAAAGGTAGTAAAAAAGTAAAAAATACTAATATGACTATCTTTGAAAATGTAAGTAAGGGTAAAGGATTAAAAAATAAAAGTCAAATAAAACAAGCAAGAAAAAAAGGTATGGAAAGAATTTCAAACTTTAAAGAAATTATGAGTGAAAATAATTTTTTAGAAAATAAATCTGAAACTAAAACTGAAAAATTATTATTGGAAGAAAAAATTTCAAATTCTGATTTAGGAATGAATAGAACTATTGACAATGTAGATGAAAAAACATACAATATAGGAGAAAAAAATTTAGATGAAATTTTATCTCATTTTGATAAAAAAATAAGAAATGAAATTGAAGAAAAAGCCCTAGAAAAAATTAAAAAAGAGATTGATAATAGTAATATAGATGTTATATTAAATGTAAAAAAATTTAGTAAAACTATGTATTATAAAATGATAGGTGCAACTATAATGGAAATTTTAAAAAGTGAATACAAAGAAATGCTTGAAGATACAAACAAGAATGACAAATGATAAAAAATATGGTAAACTATAAGGCAGGCTTTTGATAAGGAAGTGAGTTATGAAAAATATAGAAAAAGTAAAAATATCAACAGAATTTATTAAACTTGATCAGTTTTTAAAATGGCTTGCTGTTGTAGATAGTGGTTCTGATGCAAAACAGGTTATTTTAGATGGTAAAGTTAAAGTTAATGATGAGGTAGAAACAAGAAGAGGAAGAAAAATTTATCCTGAATATAAGGTTGAAATTTTTGATAAAATTTATGTTGTGGAATAAATTGAGGTGCTGGATTGAAAATATCTAATATCAGTTATTTTAATTTTAGAAATTTAGAAAATACTTCAATAGACTTGTCTGATAAAATAAATGTTTTCTATGGAAAAAATGCACAGGGGAAAACAAGTCTTTTGGAAGCAATTTATTATAGTTCCACAGGTATAAGTTTTAAGACAAAAAAAACCTCAGAAATGATAAAATATAATTTTGACGAATTTATATCTTCAATTTCATATCAAGATTATATTGCAAATAATAAAATTTCTGTTAGATTTAAAAATATAGCTGGTGCAAAAAAAGAATTTTTCTTTAATAAAAAAAGAATTAGTCAGACAGATTTTTATGGAAAAATAAATATTATTGCCTATATACCTGAGGATATAATTCTTATCAATGGTTCTCCAAAACATAGAAGAGATTTCTTCGATATTGAAATTTCTCAAATAGATAAAGAGTATTTAACTAATCTTAAAAATTATGATAAGTTGCTAAAAATTAGAAATAAATATCTAAAAGAGAATAAGAGAAATAGTGAAGAATTTGCTATTTATGAGAAAGAATTTATAAAATATGCCTCTTATATTATCTTTACAAGAATAGAATATGTAAAAAGTCTTTCAATAATATTAAATTTACAATATAGAAAACTTTTTAATATAGCACAGGAGCTAAATTTAAGGTATGAAACAAGTTTAGATAAAACTGCAAAAGTAACTGTTGAAATGATACAGGAAAGCCTAAAAAAAGAAATTTTACAAAAAAAGTATCAAGAAGATAGATATAAATTTTCACTTGTAGGACCACATAAAGATGATTATAAATTTCTTTTAAATGGACATGAAGCTAAGATTTCTGCTTCACAAGGTGAAAAAAAATCTATAATATTTTCTTTAAAACTTTCAGAAATAGAAATAATAAAGAAAAATAGAAAAGAAAATCCAGTTGTTATTATTGATGATATAACTTCATATTTTGATGAAGATAGAAGAAAATCAATATTAGATTTTTTCAATAAAAGAGATATACAGGTTTTGATAAGTTCAACTGATAAATTGGATATAGAGGCTAAGAATTTCTATGTTGAAAAAGGAATTATAAAAGATGAAAGTAATATCAATAAGTGAAATAGCAACATTTAAAATTTCAAATGATGATAGAATAAAACTTATGATTTTAAAAGAAAAGTGGAAAGAATTATTTTTAGAATTGTCTCAAAATAGTTCCATTATTGATTTTAAAGAAAATACTATCTATATAAAAGGCTATAATTCTGCTGTAAAACATTATATTTTTACAAATAAAATAAAATTAATAGGACAAATATTAGAAAATTTAGAGATAAAATTTGAAATAGAGGATATAAAGATAAAGTAATTGGAGGAAAATATGAGTTATGAGGCACAGAATATAACAGTTCTGGAAGGATTGGAAGCTGTTAGGAAAAGACCAGGAATGTATATAGGGACAACATCAGAAAGAGGACTACACCATTTGGTGTGGGAAATAGTAGATAACTCTGTTGATGAGGCTTTAGCTGGATATTGTGATAAGATAGAAGTAAAAATTCTTCCAGAGAATATTATTGAAGTTGTTGATAATGGGAGAGGGATTCCTACTGATATAC
>ERZ772772.316-NODE-316-length-30230-cov-4.283049_pt1 | contig 30230 bp, 28 predicted proteins | sample MGYA00511484_ERZ772772 | MGnify/ENA primary metagenome ERZ772772 (study PRJEB29015, sample SAMEA2737913) | human oral metagenome | biome: human oral; feature: human-associated habitat; material: dental | place: China | collected 2088 ... | reverse complement strand
TAAATGCAGTTTATGAAGAAACTCCTTTAGCAAGCGATTCAAATGCTTCAAAGGCATGAGTTGTTTATGAATCCAAAAGAGGAAACTTCGGCATATATATTTAATACAACGCCTCTTTAAATAATTATTATCAGTGTTTTTTAGTAAGGAGATGTAATGAAAATGAATAAATTTGAGAAATATTTTTTTCATTAGTTTCAAGTATAATTATAAATTTTATATTCGGGTGTATTTTGGGTTTGCCCCTCTTTGGCTTATCATGGACAATAGGGGCACGATTCAAATTTTCAAGGCTTGATAAATCTGATATTGTAGGTCTGGTAGTATGCCTTTTTGCATTTTTAGTACCATGGTCTATATATAATATATACAGGTATCATATATGGAAAAAATTCAAAAAATCAAAATCCATTTATATATATACGTTAATGATACCTTCATTCTGTATTACTTTTTTTATAATTATACTGAGTATATATTGCTATATAACATACGATCCGCATGCAGGTATTTTTCATACAGGTTAATGTTAGAGAAATTATTATATTATTAACGAGGTATAAATATATGGATAATTTTGAAAAAAAATATTTTTCATTGCAACAGACTTCAATTATAAATTTATTGTTCTTAATTTTTTTTATATTGGTCAATTTTAAAACTAAAAAATTGTCATATGATAGTTTATACTCTGAAGCTGATATTGAGTATATGATATTTCATTCAAATATCATATTTTGGGCAGGAATGGGAATGTATAATTTAATAAGATTAAATGTATGGTGTAAAGAAAACAGCAAATTATATAATCTAAAAAACTATATAATAACGATGCTGATACTTGCACTGGCTATACTTATTATAGAATTAGCGCTTTATTTAATCTTGTGGAAAAATATATAATCACTATAAATCTACATTTAAGAAACAGAGGGAATATAATGAAAATGAATCAATTTGAAAAGTTTTTCTTTTCATCAGTTGCAAGTATTATTATAAATTTTACATTAGGGTGTATTTTGGTTTTACCTCTTTGGGGCTTATCATGGACGATAGGAGGAGGATTAAATTTTTCAATATCGGATAAAACTTATATTTTAGAAATAATTATAGGGTTTTTATCATTTTTAATTCCGTGGTCCATATATAATATTTATAGATATCATATATGGAAAAAATTAAAAAAACCAAAAACAATTTACATTTGTACATTGATTATACCTTCCTTTTTTATTATTTTTATAATAATTACACTGCCTATATATGACTATATAATGTATTATCTCCGTGATTTAACCTAACAAAGAAATTATCACATAATGAAATGAGGTATAAATATATGGATATATATGTATAATTTTGAAAATAATATTTTCATAGTACAGACGTAAAAAGACGATTAGATTTTCCTCTTCTAATCGCCTTTTTATTTCAACCTAAAATCCGATCAAATTACTCACTTAAAATCCGGTCAAACTGCTGCTCAATGAAAATTAAGTTTATACAGCATCTGCCGGATATCATCTCCGTCAATTTTTATATCACCGCTTTACACTGATAGCACTGATAGCATTAATATTATTCATCATATTATTCATCATATTCTCCACTTTTATCACTTTCATTACTTTCATCATCTTCATCACTTTCACTTACAATCTTAAACTTAAGCACTACCTTAAATAGATCCCCGTCTATCTGTATTTCAAAATTTCCCTCCTGCAAAAGAGTGAGTGATCTTGCTATTGAAAGCCCCAGTCCGCTTCCTTCGGTTGTCCTGCTTACATCACCCCGCACAAATCTCTCAGTAAGCTCCTGAGGGCTGATATTCAGAGGATTCTCAGAAACATTTTTCATAATAAAAACTGCATAATCGTTTTCAACACTTATTGAAACATATACTCTTGAACCCTTTATAGCATACTTAAATGCATTATTATACAGATTTTCAAGAACTCTCCATAGATGTCTGCCGTCAGCCCATATAATTACCGGTACATTCGGATATTCAGATATGATATCCAGCTGTTTTTGTGCATACTTTTCTTCAAATTCTCCATTTGTCTGCTGTATCATCTCGGCAAGGTCAAGCCTTGCCATATCAACACTTATATTGCCGCTTGAAACCTTGCTTGCCTCAACCAAATCTTCAGTCAGGTTTTTAAGGTGATTAGATTTATTTTCAAGTATTTCAAGATAGCCTCTTACCTTTTCATTTACTATATTTTCTCTTTTTATAAGTCCAACATATGTAATTATTGATGTAAGCGGAGTTTTTATATCATGAGAAACATTTGTAATCAGGTCCGCTTTAAGCCTTTCACTTTTTACTCTGTCATTTATAGCATTTTCAAGACCTAAGCCTATATTATTCAGACTTTTTGCGGCATCAGCCTCCCTGCCGTTAAACTCACTTAAATCAAGCTTATAAGCGGTATCTCCTTCTGCTATTGAACGCAGCGCCTGTACTATCTTGTCGGTCTGTATAGCCTTTTTATACATATTATGAAATACTGCTAAATTCACAAAAATACAAAGTATTATAAGACCTGTAACCGCAAATCTCTGTATAAGGGTACTTTCATTAGCTCCAAGCGTACTTATGGAAATTATAAATATAATATTTAAAATGAGATAAACTGCAAACTTCAATAAAATACCGTTTTTATATGATTGTTTTTTCTCATAAATTCCAAGCTCATCCTTGAGCCTTTTGATCAGGCTGCAATCCCATATTATACCTGCTTTTATCGCCCTTATAACGCTGAAAATCCAGAAAAACACACAAGCATATACAAATATATACTGCATAAGCTTTTCGCCGAATCTCCAGTTTTCCTCCGCAAGATATACATGAAGAAACTTGCTCCCCGCTTTTTCACCTATATATAAAAATACCATTATAGAAAGTATGCATAAAACAATATCAGCCTCTATACCGAATTTGTCAATCGCATATACACGCCTGTCTTTAGCATTTATAAACGGTACTCCTGCAAAATAAGCAAGCATTATTATTGTAGCAGCCATAATTATAAGCCCGACAGCAGTCAGCACCATACCGTTGAAATATATATTTCTCTGCTTGAGATAATTCAGTCTGCCGAAATAATACTGATCTTTTACCGGATATTCAGTATCCACCGCCACCATAACATTGTACCGGCTTTCAGTCCCTTCCGACAGCTCCGCTGCAAGCAGTGATATATTCTGCGGAACCTTTGACAGATTATTGTTTATAATCATATTCTCAGAATTAACCTGTGCATATTTCCCGAAATTATATAAGGTTTCATCATTTAAATTTTCATCATTTGTATAGATATCATCTCCATAAACAAGTCTGTATTTTATATTTGTAGGATTTAAAATCAGTCTGTTATATGCAGAATAATAATCACCGAGTTTATCAAGACTTTCCCTTATAAGCTTGTCAATGCTCATATAGGCATCTCCCGGCTCTTTAAGTTTATTATCGGGATTGTATGCCCGCCAGTTGACAAGATATGAAGTATAGGGACTTTCTATATCCTCATCTATAGAATTTGAAGCATTAGCCTCCTCAGCCTCAGTTTTATATTCAGCTGCTGACATATTGTTGTTTTTTGTATCTGAACTGCTTTTTTCATCTTCCTGTTTAAAAAAATCAGCTTTATAATTCTCATTTATATAATAGCCGTGGAGTTTGGCATATTTTATTATATCCCTCAGTGTATACACAGGATCCTTACCCGGAGCTATATTTATGCTGAATATTTCACTGTCAAGGCTGAAGGTTCCATTCCCCTCAAAGGCATTTTTATACTTTACATATGAAAATATATCATTTATGTCTGACTCAAACTGCGCCATAAATGCAGGTGAATTTTCATAGGTTTCCGAATTCATCCAACTTAGTCCCTTTTTAAAGTTATCATTGGTATAAAGCATGGATATGCCTGCTATAAATACAATAAATGCTATAAGGTGCAGTAATGTAAGCCCTATTTTAAAAAGTAAAAGTTCAGTATGTTTTTTCATCAATTAAATTTTAAATAAAGTCTTTACCTCCAAATTTTTACAATCAGAACCTGAAATTACACTACATCTTTTCCATCTTATATCCTACACCCCATACCACTTTAAGATATCTCGGTTCCTTAGGATTAATCTCTATTTTCTCCCTTATATGTCTTATATGCACTGCCACGGTATTATCAGCACCTATAGCTTCTTCATTCCATATTTGTGCATAAATCTCGTCTATTGAAAAAACCTTGCCTGCATTTTTTACAAGAAGTAAAAGTATATTGTATTCTATAGGAGTAAATTTTATAATCTCTCCTGACACGCTTACTTCCTTTGTATCGTCATTAATTTCAAGATCTCCGCACCTGAATACATTCTTCTCGGATTGAAGTCCCAAATTGCCGAGCTTAGTATAGCGCCTTAAATGACTCTTAACCCTTGCAACTAGCTCAAGCGGATTGAACGGTTTTGTCAGATAATCATCCGCACCTATATTAAGTCCCAGTATCTTATCAGTATCCTCTGATTTTGCCGACAATATGATTATGGGTATTGAACTGCGCTCCCTTACCTTAAGTGTAGTTCTTATCCCGTCAAGTCCCGGCATCATAACATCCACTATAAGAAGGTCAACTTTGGAAGTTTCAAGTACTTTCAATGCATCATATCCGTCATATACACCTATAACCTCAAAGCCCTCTCCTGAAAGGTAGATATTTATGGCTTCAACTATTTCCTTATCATCATCACAAACCAAGATCTTCTGCATAATGTCAATGCTCCTTTTTTATATTGTTCATACTGCCGCTTATAAAGTATATACTGTTATACAGCCGCATCAGTCTCTTTTTATATAATACTCCGGTTATATATAAGGTATGGCTGCCGCCTTATTATATAAAAGCAAACCGGGCATTCAAATAATTACTTTACTATATATCAGGTATGGCTGATACCTTATATGCTCTTATATACAGAAGTATATCATCTTTACATATTTTCGTATATTTAATTTTTAATTAAGTTTTCTTTGCGTAAGACTGCTTAAATAAAGGTTTTTAGCATTCTTTTTTTGTTTTTTATTATTAATGATAATAAAAAATACATATTTAAGCTGCATTACTCTAAATGCTTTACCCGGATAAAAGTACCTTAAATACTTGACATATATTCAAAAATAGCCTATTTTAAGTTTATAATTCTTATATATTTTTAATATTAAAAAGTACTTACCAGATATAAACGGAGATTTTTATATGACAGACCATGATTTTATGTATGAAGCACTTAAACAGGCAAAAAGAGCCTTCCTGATAAATGAAGTGCCTATCGGATGTGTAATTGTATATGAGAATAAGATAATTGCAAGAGGATATAACAGGAGAATAACCGAAAAATCAACTCTCTCTCATGCAGAAATTATTGCAATAAGAAAAGCCTGCAAAAAGATTGGAGACTGGAGACTGGAGGGGTGCTGTATGTATGTAACCCTTGAACCCTGCCCTATGTGTGCCGGTGCCGTAGTGCAGGCAAGGATACCTAAAATATTTATAGGTGCTCCAAACCCCAAAGCTGGCTGTGCCGGCTCTATAATCGATCTTTTTCATATAGATAAATTTAACCATCAGGTTGATGTAACTTACATGACCGGAAACATACATGATGAATGTTCCCGGCTTATGAAAGATTTTTTTAAACAGCTGAGAAAGCCAAGATAATATTATAAATATGCTACGATTTACCAATTTAAAAAATTACTTTTTATTTTAAATCAATTTCAAATACAAATCAGTTCTCTGATGGAATTTTAAATCATGACTGTACTGAAGCCATATTAAATACAAGCTTTGCGCCGCCATATATACCTGCATCGTTTCCAAGCGTTGCAAGTACCGTTCTGGGTTTAGCTTTGGAAAGCTTTACATATTTTTCATATTCATTTTCTATCATTTTAAGTAAGAACTCTCCCGCTTTTGAGACTCCTCCGCCTATTACAAATACATCGGGATCAACTGTATATGCAATATGAGACATGGCTATACCCAGATATCTGCATACTTTTTTAATTACTTTAAGTGCTGCCGCATCTCCTTCCTTTGCACAATCAAGTACATCTTTAGCACTTATATGTTCTTTGTGTTGTCTAAGTAATGACGGCATAGTATCTGCTGCAAGTACCCTTTTTGCCTCACGTACTATACCGGTGGCGCTTGCTATCTGTTCAAGGCAGCCACGGCAGCCGCAGTTGCAGTATTCATTTTCATCATTTATCACATGCATATGTCCTATCTCTCCGGCTATGCCATGTCTGCCCTCCGCTATCTTTCCGTCAATTATCACGCCGCCTCCTACTCCAGTGCCGAGTGTTATAAGCACTACATCTCCAAATCCCTTTGCACCCCCCTGCCACATTTCGCCGAGTGCGGCTATATTGGCATCATTTCCCAGACCTACCGGTATACCTGAAAGCATCTGTGAAAGCTCTCTTGCCGGATATCTGTCCTTCCAGCCCAGATTTACACAGACCTCAACATACCCGCTTGGAAGAACCGGTCCCGGAACTCCAAGACCTATACCTAGACAGTCATTTAAAGTGTATGACTGTTCATGCAGCACTTCCTGTACAGAAGAAGCTATATCACTTATAACCGATGCGGAGTTGTTTTCCTTTGATGTTCCTATAGCCCATTTTTTTAGAAGCTTTCCGCTTGTATTAAATATCCCCATCTTTACAGTTGTTCCGCCTATATCAATTCCTATACATATATTTTCCATAACTAACCTCTCAAATTTATATGTCAAATCAGTCTTAAATTCCCTATGTTAAATCTATCACCGGTACCCTCACATCTGCGTTATGAGCAAACCGGTCTTTTAAATTTCTTATGTTAAATCTATCCTCATGCATATTATAGCAAAAAGTCTTATAAGTGCATACGAATTCAGGCATATAAAAGTAAAAAGTACCGGTTTTTTTATATCTCTTACCGCCTCAACCGGCAATTTATCAGCCAGTAATAACAAAGGCATAAGCACAGGAAGAAAATACCGTCCCTGTACACCGCTTATTACCATAGCCCCCCTTGGAGTCCACGCTATAAACATTGAAAGTATTGCACCTGAAAAAACTGCAAATACTATAAAAGCAATTATAAATCTTTCTTTAAATCCATGTACCATATCCGTATTTTGTTCTTTAACCCGCAGTCCAAGCATAATAAGCCCTAAACTGAAAAAAACTATACATATATACGGCACATTCAGTACTTTGTTTATATTTCCCAGATATGCACCTATCATAGTCATATGATAATAATCAAGCTGCAACAGTATAGTTTTATATATCATATCCATAGTGAAGAAAGGTCTGTGAGCAAGCTCTCTTATAGTAAAACCCGGCTCACCAGCCCAGCCTACACTGCTTGTTCTTGCCTGTGCATAGCTTTGTATTAAAACGGCATTTACTGCAAATATAGAAATGATCAGCGTTGTTAAAATTGCCACAAAGCCTAAAAGATATATTTTTTTGTTTTTAAATCTATTCCTGTTTATTATAAAGTAGGAAAACACAGCCGGAGAATATATAAGCTTACATGGCGCATAAATCGCCGTAAGCAGGCATAAAAACAATATATCTTTAATACCCGGTCTATATCCCATACAGGTAGAGTCGATTTTTTTTTCATTATTTCCATTTTCGCTATTTACCGTATTACAAGCTGAAATTCCACTTATTTTCTTTTCTTCATCAGGACTTTTGTCGTATGCATAAGCCATATTTAATATCTTTGCAAAAAAACATGATATAATAGAAAGCAGCATTGCATCATACGACATAGAGGCTGCAAGATGCAGGCTCATAGGAAGCACCGCCACACCATAGAGTATTTCCTTTGCAAACGGCATAAGACTTAAAGCATAGGACATCACAAGTACATAAAAAAGCAGATTGAAAAATTTGCCCAAATTAATCATTGTTATTGAATTAAATCCCATTATTCTGGCAATGCAGATTCCAAATGCCTGAGGTATATATACAAGCGGTGTAGTTTTCACAGGAGGCTGTGAAGATATTCTTATATTTTTGCTGTTTCTATACGGATAAAGCCTGTCCCAGTTTTTTATTATCTTAAGATCCTTTTCTTCTATGTTTCTGCCGAGGATCTCCATCTCATCTGTACTGTAGGTATCACTATCTGTTTCTTTATTACTTGCTTTTGCTTTATCTATGTCATCACCTGCATCAGTTTTATTTTCCTGTGTATTGTTTAAGCCGTCCTGCGTACCCGCAATATCACTTAAATCTTCAAGAAAATAATCCTGTTCCCTCACTTTTACATGACCGTCTTCAATCACCGGTTCAAGTCCCATAAACTGTGATGAAAGCTTATAAGCACTTATATAGTGGCTTACCTCGTCAGGTGCGCTAAGTCCCTGAAATACAAACATATAACCTATACCCAGAAAAAATGCCGAAAACATAAAGCTTTTATACAGTGGCAGCCTGCCTTCAGAACTTTTTTTAAGTATATAAAATGATAATGTTATATTAAAAAGCATTAAAAAACATAACTTTATATAGTCAGCCTTAAGGAAAAGATCTCCGCTTCTGTCCGCAACAAGCTTTACCTTATCATAATGACAAATTGCAAATATGATAATTATTATCAAAGGCAATACAGGTATTAAAATATTTATGTTTTTATATTTTTTTAAATTCAAACTGCTAAACATCTTTTCAAACTCTCCCCCTGCAGCTTATATTTTATTTTTATTATCTGTATAATCAGCTTTTTTCATATTTTTTTCCATTTTAGACCCGGCATTACCTTTTGTTTCGGTATCACTTACCATATCATCTTCAAGCATCCGCACTGCCTGATCCTCTGTATGTATTTTAACAGAATTATCAGTACCTATTTGTGCATGCTTAAGTGCCTCATCCTGTATAAGTCTTGTAATTTTACTGTTAAGCACCGAAATCTGTAAACTCATTGAAAAAATCTTAATTATAAGCACTGCAATTATTATAAGATAAAGCATATTGGCAGGAGACTGCGTTCCGCTTAATGAAGAGAGGAAATAAATTATATCCGGAAATAAGGCTATAATTATAAGTGCAAGAAAAAAGCATACCCAAAATACAGCCTCATCAATCTGAAGCTTAGCACGCCTTATCCTTTGTATCACCGATACTGCCGCAGTAAACGAGCCTATTATAAGCAGAAGTCTTAGCACCAAATTCATATACTCCCCCTTTTTAAATAGTAAAATTTATCATTAATATGCTGAATTAAAATATAGAGAAGCTATTTTTAAAAATATATTTTAATCTGATTAAAATAATTTCCTGCAAAAATTAACGTCTACTTTTTTGAATATTTTAAATCCCTTTTTCTAAAATTTTGTATAAATATAATTGATACAAGCATTCTTATCATATATTTTATTGAATTAAAGAAAGTCAGATAACTTTTTCCGCCTTGACGTTCTTTCATCTGTGCCTGCACCTCACTTACCCTTATACCCTGTTTTATAAGATATGATACAGTGTCAGGCTCAGGTCCGTAATTAATATTAAGTGCAAACTCCTCTATGGCTCTTGAGCTGTACATCCTCATACCCGATGTGGGATCGGTCAGTCTTGTTCCGGTAGTAATCATTACTGCCAACGATATAAGACTGCTTCCTATCATACGCAAAGACATAGGCTTCTTTTTTTTAAAAAATCTTGAAGCAATAACTATCTCAGCCCCATTGTCCGCCTCAACCTTCATAGCCTGTATATACTTAGCACTGTGCTGTCCGTCTCCGTCAAACTGCACCGCATATTTATATCCTTTTTGGTACGCATATCTCATACCTGTCTGAAAAGCACCTGCCAAGCCTAAATTTACGCTCAGACTTATTATATTATATCCCCTGTTTTTACATATTCTTTTTGTATCATCCGAAGAACCGTCATCTATAACCACATAGTCAAATTCCGGATAATTTTCTGCAATCTCATCAACTACAAATGCTATATTCGCTTCTTCATTATATGCAGGAATAATGAGAAGAACTTCTTTTTTATACATGCTCTTATTCGTCCAATCCGCTACAAAACTCTTTTCAGGTAATTCTGCCAGTAGGTATGATTTAAACCGCACATTTTTATTATTGCAGGCGGAAGTTTCTTATATCGTTTTCCCATAAGGTAGCCTGCATATTTACACAGACTTATATAAAAAAGCTTAGGTAAAAGATATAAGGCGCCATGCTCTGCAAGATATAAGGCGGTTTTTTTTACAAGCCTTTTACCCTCTCCCTCGCTTTTAAACCCGGAAAACACATCACTGTATGCACTCTGTGAAGCACCTATATCAAAATTCCTCTTAAACTGCATAAATCCCGAATATTCATGTGAATGATAAACACATGCTTTGGAGCTGTAATATATGCTTCCTCCGGATTTTATAAGCCTTGAAGCATATATCATATCCTCATTTAATACAAGCCCCTCAGGAAAGCCTCCAAGTTTATCAAAACACTTTCTGTCAAAAGCGGCACATACATTTGAAGCAAAATACAGTTTTATACCATATTTTTCTACATCTGATGCCGACTTTATATATGAATTTTCAGGGTAATTATATCTCCTTGTAAATCTCTCTATAAGCCCCGCATCTTTATACGGGATCTGTCTTGCATAGGATATGCCTACATTGTTATCAAGCGATGATATAAGGTTTTCTATAAGATGTCTGCTGCATGGAACAGCATCCTGTGTCATACATATAAACGCATCCGCATCTGACAATGAAACACCGAAATTTCTGCTTCTTCCGTGGTCAAATTCAGATTTTTTTATATGCCTTATAACACAGGCTTTTAAAAGCTCACTGCTTTCTGATATTATACCACCAAAACCCAAGGCTTCCCATTCACTTTTATCAGTATTTATTATAATAATCTTTCCGGGTTTTACACTCTGTTTTACAAGTCTTTTTAAAAGAGATATAAATCGCATATCCGGTTTGTATGAAGGTATTATGACATCAACACTTTTTTCAGGCATCTTGATACTCCTTTTCCCCTTTAATTGAAAGCAGCTTTTTTAAAAATACCGCTATAAACATAAAGCTTACAAAAACCATAAGTATAAGGTATGAGACAGCGGCACCTTCTATGCCTGCACTTTTTGCCATCCTTTCAGATAAAAAGTATGCAGTAATGCCTCCTAATATATAAACTGCAAATATGGCATTTCTTTCTTTTATAATTACCAATATATAATAAAACAGGTTAAGAAGTGCATAAAAACCGCCTCCAAGTATTAAAATCAAAAATGAGTTTTCATATTGTTTAAGCTCGGATATACCAGTTCCTAAAAGCATTGACAACACCCTTATACCCATAATTTTGGCAGCTGCCATAGCGCATATCGTAAATCCCGCTATATATAGGCTTATCTTCAGTATTCTTTTATTAAAAAGTTTTATCTCACCCCTTTCATAATTTACACTCAGCATTGTAAGTGCAGGCCTTATTATAAAACCTGCCATAAGATTTATAACCGAGGTAGGTATAAAAAGCGTATTAAAATAGGCATTTGCTTCATCTCCAAGAGCCGAATTTACCGCATATTTTGCCGCTGCAAATATATATATATCAACAAATGAGGATAAAAACAACAGCTTGCTTAAATTAAACAGTTTAAGTATACTGCCCTTTTTTACACTATAATCAACAGCCTTTATAGATTTAAGCGGAAAAGCCGCAAATATATAAACTGAGATAAAGCCGGAGACTGCAAATGCAGCGCTTCCATAAAGTGCATTTTTTGTAATTATCGTGGCAATTATAAATACGGCAGCCGAAAATACAGTCCTTAAAAGGCTTGACTTTCCTGTCATATAAAGTCTTCCCTGCCTTTGATATTCAGTTTCATAACAATCCGCAATTCCGTCAAACACCTTATACAGCACCATTGAAAACCATATAAGCATTTTATTTAAACTGCCTGCAAATAAAACTGAATATATTATGCCTCCTGCAAGTGCAGCCGCAGATGTAATCATCCTGAATCTGAGATAATCTCCGAAGCTGCATTTAAATGCCATATCAGTCATCTGTATAGGCCTCATACCGAAATATGAGATTATATACAGCTGTTGTCCAAGAGTTGAAAAAGCAAAAAATATTATGCCCCCTTCCTCTTTCCCCAATATTCTTGAAGCTATCACTCCGAGAAGCATACTTGTTATTGCATAAACTCCGCTTCCAAGCATATTCCAGATAAGATTCTTTTTTTCAAGCTCTTTATCTTCATCATATCCTGTTTTCTCTTTTTTTGAATTTAATGCCGTATTTTCAGTATTTATATTTTTATAAGATTTACCGCTGTGCTTCATACAGTCAGTCCTGATACATCCGGGTATAAGCCTGTATATTACATTCATTATCCAAGCCTCATAAGTTCTATATCCTTTGCATATACACGATCCGCCTCCGCAATAAAACAGCCCGGATCAGCTTCCCTGCCCATAAGCCATGCAAGCATTGCTTTCGGAAGATCTATGCCTGCCGCATGAGAAAACGGATATCCTCCTCCAAATCTCGCATTCATATCTATAACATAGGCTCCGTCTTCGTTAAGTATTATATCTATATCAAGATTGCCTATATGCCTGCCTTTAAGAGCTATAATTCTTGCAATCTCATAAAGCTTTGGGTGCATGACAACCTTTGATATATCGGTTTCACCTGCCCTCATGGCAATCTTTTCTTTAATTACGGCAGTTATAAAATTGCCTTTAAAATCATTTATTATATCTATGCCGTACTCTCTGCCGATTATTTTCTCCTGTATTATAACCGCAGATTCAATATTATTTCCTGCCTCATATTTTAAATATGAGGCATATATGTCTTTAGACGTTTTATTATAAAAAAATTCAAGCTCATCAAAATCTCCGGCTTCGTAAATTCCAAGTGAACCCATGCCCCACCTGGGCTTTATCATAAACTTAATACCTTTTTTAAATTTATCCCTGAAATAATATTCAAGCTCCTGTACCTGCTCCATACCTTTACATATAGGTATTATATCGTTTAAAATCCCGTCCTTGCTATACACTCTCTCCTGTATACCGCCTTTGCAACCGGTAAATACAGGTACTGCTTTAAGTCCTGCCGAAGTCAGAAACTCATTCATCTTAAGCTTATCATTACATGAATCTATAAAACCTGAATCTGAAACTGCTACAAAAGTTTTTTCAAACTGCGGTTTTGCAGATGAAAGTATAGGCAGATCTATATCAAAAAGCGGTATAAGCATATTTATCGCCTTTTCTTTACATAATTTTACTAAAAACGGAATATATTCCTTATCATATATGACAGGGCTTACAAACGATTCATCAGCCTGTGCCATACCCGTTGACATAGATGCAGAGTTTACAGCATATATTTTCCCATGCTCCCCCATGGCTTTCCTGAAATATCTCAAAAGATACGCTCTTCTTCCCACCGAGGTAAATAATAAGTTCATTAAAAAACGCCCTTTCTTTTTAATCAAGCAATTTAATTATTATATCACAGATTTTATCTACAATCTTCATATCAAGCTGCGGATATACAGGAAGCGTTATAATCTGTTGTGATATCTTTAAAGCCGCCGGAGTGGCCGGATTTTTATATATTTTTTTATAACATTCATATTCATTTATACAGGGATAAAAATATTTTCTCGCATATATACCCTGTTGTGCAAGTGCATTATATACCATATCCCTTGATGAAATACCCTCATTATTTTTTGCAGGTCTTTCTATACGGAGCGGCATATATGCATAATTATATTCTATATTATTCTTATAATTATTTAAAATTATACCTTTAATTCCTTCAAGCCTTTCAATATATCTTTCTACAATCCTTTTCCTTAAAAAAATCATTTCATCAATATGCTTTAAATTACATATACCCATAGCAGCCTGAAATTCATTCATCTTGGCATTGCCGCCGGCACATACTACATTTTCCTTGTCTAAAATCCCGAAGTTTTTAAGCCTGTCAAGTTTTTCCTTTATGCCCGGTTCACGGCAGCATGCCGCTCCCCCCTCTATTGTATTAAACACCTTTGTAGCGTGAAAGCTGAACATAGAGGCATCTCCATAAACAGCCACACTTTTACGCCCGCCCCCGTCATCCAAATCCGGTGTGCATCTTTCATAAAAAGCATGTGCCGCATCAAATATAAGCTTAATCCCGTACTTTTTGCATATTCTCTCAAGTCCTGCAATATCACATATATTTCCATAAACATGCACCGCAAGTATTGCACTTGTATCCTTTGTTATAAGAGGTTCGATCTTTGATACATCTATTGTATAATCATCTTCTTTTATATCACAAAATACCGGTGTAAGCCCCTTTCTGACTATGGCATGTGTTGTTGAGGCAAATGAAAAAGGTGTAGTGATTACTTCACCCTTTAATTCAAATGCTTCAAGAAGCATTTCAAGTGCAAGATGACCGTTTGTAAATAATGATATATTCTCACTTTCAAGACGGTCATTTAAAAGCTTTTCAAGCTCTTCATGATATATTCCCATGTTTGTAAGCCATGCACTGTCCCATATCCTTTCAAGCATCTTTGTATATTCCTCAAAAGGGGGCAGAGATGCCCTTGTTACAAATATTTTTTCCATGCTGACAAACCTTTCACCGGTTTTAATTTTATATTGAAATAAGTTTACATAAAAGCTTAAAACTCTTATTTTGAGTAGCTGCCGATAGTACTATATATATTAAAGCTCCTGATAATACCTGTATAAGCAGCTTTATCCCTGGTTCAAATTTAAGTGCATTCCCTATGGCATATACACAAAATCCCATTATAAATGTTATTATAATTCCGGGCAGCATATCCGCCCACTGCTTTGATATACCGTAATTAAATATCCTTTTATTCGGTGCTGAATTTATAAAAATGGATATAAAATCCGCAAGCACTTTAAATGCCACAAATATTACAGCATTATATTTAAGACCTATAATTAAGACTATAATCCCGACAGTTTTTTTTATGATTTCAAGCCTTAAAAATATATCACTTCTGCCAAGGGCGTTTACAGCCTGTAAATTTGCTATATGTACAGGCCAAAATACATACGCCGCACACATAAGTCTTAAGAATACAACTGCTTTAAACCATTGTTTCCCAAGTAAAAAAATCACTATATTATCGGCACAGGCAGCCATGCCTGCCATCATAGGCATAAATATATAGCTGCCAAGCATAACTGAATATTTTAAAAGCTCTTTTATATGCTCCCTGTCTTCCTGACTCCGGGACATAACCGGCAAAAGCACGGATTGCAGTGCACCTGAAAGATTTAATACAATTATCTTAGGAAACTGCTCTCCCCTGTTAAAATTTCCAAGGGTACCTCTGTCATATACACGTCCCATTACAAGTGAGTGCATATTAGTAAATATATTGTCTATAAGTGCCGCCGCAAGTATTTTTGAGCCGAAACCGGACATAGATAAAAGCCTTGAAAAATCAAATTCATATCCCGGCTTCCAGCTTATATTTATAAAAAGCACCGCACATAATATGGCATAATAGCTTATCTGCTGATATACAAGAGCCCATACTCCGTAATTTTTATAAGCGAGGTATATACTTATAAGCCCTGAAAGTGCTGCCGATATAAATGTCGATATAAACAATGCTTTAAATTCAAGTTTTTTTGATACATAGGCATTTTGTACCGATATTACAGCCCCGAAAAATATAATTATTCCCATCACCCTCAGCATTGATTTTATATCCGAATTTGAATAAAATTCCGCTATATATGGTGAAGCAAAATATATAACGGCATATGCCAGAGCCGACAAAAATATATTAAAATAGAATACAGATGAAAAATCCAGACTGTCCGCATGCTTTTTTTGTATAAGTGCAGTGGCAAAGCCGTTTTGTACAAGAACATTTGCAATGCCTGTAAATATAAGCATTATTGCAAGCACATCGTACTCTACAGGTGATAAAAGTCTTGCAAGTATTATTGACACTGCAAACTGAACCCCCTGTGAGCCGCCATTTTCCATAATTTTCCAAAAAAAACCGCTTTTTATTTTATTTGTGCTTATTTTTTCAGTTTTATTTTCCATTTTAAAATTCCCGTTTTGCTTTTTATATTTTTTTTCATATCCAGTATTAAAATATCAATCTTCCTTTAAAATAAGCATATTTATATATTCAGCATCTCACCCAGAGTCATTATAGCAGTATTTTTAAAAAAACGATTTCTAATGATTGATACTATTTTTTGAGGTCTGCTTTTATACTGCAGTTTTATAAATTCATCAATCAGTATTTTTTTATTTCCGGTAATTTTATAATTTTTTAAAAGCTCAGATGCCTGTGCATACATCAGTCTGTAATTTTGCCTTACCTGTTCCTTATCTTTTATCCTGTTTTTAATTACTTCAGCTGAAAGTGCATTTTTGGCTCCAAGTAAATTTTTCCCGTGCTGTCTGTATAAAACAAGAGGCTCATCAATATATGATGTTTTTCCTATACAGGAAGCGGTAAGTGCCAGCCACCAGTCATGCATCACATATTCCTGCGGCCGCCTGTATGCTTTTAAAAAAGCCCTGTTTATCATAATAGTGTTTCCGGTTACATTATTTTCGGTCAACAGTCTGTTTAAACGGCAACACCCCGGATTCATATTCATATATGATGCCATATCCCTATGTATTATATTTAGATTTTCGTCAACAGTACTTAAATTCGTATGTACAAGACATGGCATATTTTTTGAATATCTTTTTTCAAGTGCCCTCATTCTCATATATGTTTTTTTAATTTTATCAGGCAGCCATACATCATCCTGGTCTGAAAGCATGATATATCCGCAGGAAGCCTCTTGCCTGCCGCAAATATCATATGAATTATTGTACAAAGCAGCCTCATCCAAAAGTGAAAAAAAATTTTCTCCCGCACCTTTTACATGAGCCTGCCTCTTTACAAATTCTATCTTTCCGGGACAGCGTTTCATATATAGTTCAGCTATATCGGCAGTATTGTCATCAGAACCGTCGTCAGAGATTTTTATTGTAAAATCATTAAAGCTCTGGTTAAGTATTGATTCAATCTGTTTTTCTATATATTTCCCGCCGTTATATACTGCCATAAGTATTTTAATTAATGCCATTACACTCCTCTTGTACCGGAAATTATTTTTTTATTTTTAAAATTTTTTCGCCTATAAGAGTTTCAAGGGCGGTTATTTTAAAAAATATAACTGCACAGGCGTACTCAATGGGATTTATACGCAAATACTTTTTAAAATAATAAAGTGTGGAAATTTCTCTAAGTTTTTGCCTGTTGTGAAGTGATGAGAATAATTTTTTTATGCTTGAAGAACAGTTATGTATATAAAATCTATCTGTTATAACCGCACTTCTTGCACCTGCATTTTTTATTTTATATGCAAGCAGGTTTTCTTCCCCATATAAAAACATCTTCTCATCATATCCTCCAAGTGCATTAATTATATCAAGTCTGACCATAAGAAATGCCCCGGGAACTGCATCAACATACACAAGATTTTTTTTATCATAATTATTATACAGAGTTTTCTTATAATATGAAGCCGGATAATTTAAAAGCTTTTTAAAAAGCCGTCTCATTAAAGGACCTGCTGCACATAACTCATGAAACCAGTCTCTAAGCGGCCATGCAGGTGCAGTCCCGAATCCTCCTTTTTCCTTCATCATAGGAGAAATTACTGCCAGATCGGAGTTTGCATCCATAATACGGCTCATATAGATTACATCTTCATCACAAAAATCAATATCAGGGTTGGCTATTACCGCATATTTTGCATGAAGCACCTCGTAGGCATGTTTTAGACCTATATTATTTCCGCTTCCATATCCTCCATTTCTTTTTGACCTTAGAAACATTGTATTTGTGCCTGCAAGCATACCCAGTTTTTCACGTGAGTCATCAGTTGAGGCATTGTCAACTATTATTATCTTATCAAAGGCTTTATATTTTTGTATCTTTCTTACAAGCCTTATAGCCGTAGGTGCATCATTGTAATTAAGTACTATGCATACTGTTTTAATATTTTCCATAAGTTTAAACCTCTCTTTTTGGAAAACTGTTTCTATTTGGGGGAATTGTTATTTTTGTTTAAATGTAAATTCCGATTTAATCAGCGTTTACCTATATTTTCTAAATACATCCGGGAAATCCTGCGTCTTAATGAAGGAACAAATACGGTTGAAAGATTCATAAGATGATAAAAAAACATATATATCCTCTTTCCTGAAACCCTTTTATCTTCCCATACGGAAAGTGCCGCATACTTATCGTAGGCTTTTTTATAATAATTAAGGCAGCCCTTATTCCACGGTCTTTCATCACCTGCAAAATGTATAATAACCGGATGTTTTACAGCAAGTTTATATTCCTCTTTTGTGATTATGCCATACTCCGGAGTATTTTTTACAAGCTCTTTATAACTCCAATATTTATAATTTGAAAAAAAATTATATTTAGGCGGCAGCACTTTTATCCTGTACGCAAGCACACCGTTTAATGCGTCCTGATCTCCGAAAAGACACTTGCTGCGTATACTCTGATGATAGGCAAGCAATTTGTCTTTTATATTTTCCTTTCTCCACAGGCTGAGATTTATAAGAAGTACACCTGAATTATAGTAAAGTCCGTCTTTATAAAGTCCGGCTTTTTCTTTTATACTTTTATTTACGGTAGGCTCAGGCACCGCTGCCATAATATTTGAGTAAAGTGCAAGTCTCCAGAGTTTTTTAAGACTTCCAAGAACTATGGTATCACAGTCAAGATATATGACTTTTTTTACACTTTCAGGCAGGAGTTCACCTAAAAACAGTCTTCCCATAATGCTGTAATCAAATCTGCCTGTGTCTGAGCTGTTTCCAAGCTTATACTTTATATCATCAAAATTTATAATATTAATTTTCCGTTTAAAAATCTTCGCAGTCTCTTTTAATCTTTTTAAAGAGGTATATTGCATGCCTATTGATACCACATGTACATTTAACTCTTTTTCATCCTTATTGTTGTCATACAATGAATATAAAGCTGCCCCCAGATACCGGGCATAGGCTTCATTTGACACATAGGCAGCTTCCATTATGCTTCCCCCCTGATATAATTTTTATGCAGACATTAAAATCCGCAATTTAAAATACTGATATTTAACATATTTATATTTACGGCATATTGATTTATATATAATATAAGCTCTATTAACACCGCCTTATGACATAAGCCCTCTTTCAGATATTACCTTTATAACCTCATCTACACTGCTTTCACAGATTTCAGTAGTTTTTGCCTCAACCATAACCCTTATAACAGGCTCAGTCCCGCTTGCTCTCATAAGGATTCTTCCGTCATCGCCGAGTCTTTTTGAAATCTCCTCAGTCTTTCTCACTACCTCCTCATCCTCCTGAGCAGCTTTTTTATCTTTTACCCTCACATTTTTTAATACCTGAGGATAGATTTCTACTTCTGAAGCCAGTTTTTTAAGGCTTTCTTTCTTTTCAAGTATTACTTCCATGATTTTAAGCGATGTAAGTATACCGTCTCCGGTGGTCGCATGCTTGCTGAAAATTATATGCCCGCTTTGCTCACCGCCAATATAATGTCCGTTTGTCTGCATATTTTCATATACAAATCTGTCGCCTACGGCAGTTTTTTCATAGGATATGCCTTCTCTGTCAAATGCCTTATATAATCCAAGATTTGACATAATTGTTGTAACCACGGTATTATTTGGCAAAGATGAGTTTTCTTTCATATACTTGCCGCATATATAAAGTATCTTATCACCGTCAACAAGCTTTCCGTCCTCATCAACTGCAAGACATCTGTCCGCATCTCCGTCATATGCAAAACCTACATCACAGCCATTTTCTTTTACAAAGCTGCAAAGTCCCTCCATATGTGTAGAACCGCAGTTTACATTTATATTTACTCCGTCAGGTAAATTATTTATTACATAGGTTTCAGCCCCAAGAGCATCAAATACATTTTTTGCAATTGATGAAGCTGAACCGTTTGCACAGTCAAGGGCAACTTTTTTACCTTTAAATGATCTTGTCGCCACCGATATGAGGTAGCCTATATACCTGTTTCTGCCTGCCGCATAGTCGGTGGTTCTGCCTATCTGTTCTCTAAGCGCAAATGCTATCTCGCCATATTTACCGTCAAGGTATTCTTCTATCTTATCGCTAACTTCATCTTCAAGCTTTTCTCCCCTGCCGTTTAATATTTTAATTCCGTTGTCATAATACGGATTATGACTGGCACTTATCATAATGCCGCAGTCAAACTCCTCGGTTCTTACTACATACGAAACACTTGGCGTGGTAGTTACATGGAGCAGATAAACATCCGCACCTGAAGCGGTAAGACCTGAAACCAATGCATATTCAAACATATAGCTTGAACGTCTTGTGTCTTTTCCTATTACAACTCTGCATCTTTTTTTATCTCTGGGATTTTTCCCGTAAAAATGTCCTATAAATCTTCCTACCCTGTATGCCTGTTCAACAGTGAGATCTTTATTTGCTTCACCCCTAAATCCGTCCGTTCCAAAATATTTACCCATAAAACTAATACTGTCCTTTCATATATTCGTCAAGATATCTCTTTAAAGCATCCTGCCATGACGGAAGCCGCTTAAAACCGTTTTTATCAAGCTTTGATTTATCCATACGGCTATTATGCGGCCTTTTTGCCTTTGTTATAAATTCCTGTGATGTTACAGGAATTAATTTTATATCCTTAATTCCCGCCTGTTTAAAGATCTCTTCGGCAAATTCATACCATGTGCAAAGCCCTTCATTAGTTGCATGATATCTGCCGTATTTGTCAGTTACAACCATAGAAGCAAGAAGAACACTAAGATCCGGCGTATAGGTGGGGGAACCTGTCTGGTCGTTTACTATTCTAAGCTCATCCCTGCTTTGTGCAAGAGAGAGCATTGTTTTTACAAAATTATTGCCCTTTAAACCGAATACCCATGAAATTCTTACTATAAAATATTTTTCAAGATTTTTTTCTACTGCAAGCTCTCCCTCATATTTCATCTGTCCGTATACATTTAACGGATTTCTTTTATCATCAGGCTCCCACGGTCTTGTTCCTTCTCCGTCAAATACATAATCAGTGCTTATATAAAGCATTTTTATATCTAAATCCCTGCATATAACTGCTATATTTTCAGTTCCATCCGCATTTACACTTCTTACAAGTTCGGGTTCATCCTCCGCTTTATCAACCGCCGTATATGCCGCACAATGTATGACCGCTTCAAGTGCGGAGCTGTTATGCTCCTTTTCTATAATCTCCCTGCATTGTGAGGCGGATGTTATATCCATCTCCTGCATATCCACGCCTATGGCTTCTATACCTCTTTTTTCAAGCTCTTTTACTAAATCACTTCCAAGCTGACCCTTTGCTCCTGTAACCAATATTCTCATCAGTCTGTCCTTTCTTTATCTATTTAAAATAAAAGCGGCACGGTTTATGCCCGGAACTCAGCCTGCCATATTTTATCATATTATCACACTCAGGTCAAAAGATTAGTCCTTAACTTACAAGGCAAATAAGCTCCATATATATCCTTCGGGTTCACATCCAAACTCCATATGCTTACCTGAAACAGGATGCTTAAATGCAAGCCCTGTACATATAAGTGCCGTATTAAAGCTTTCAAGTTCAGCTATATCCTTTGATACCTTATTTGTTTTTAAACCGCCGATGCCGCTTTTTGTTATACCATATTTCCTGTCTCCTATTATAGGCAGTTTATGATAGGAAAGCTGCAGCCTTATTTGATGATGTCTTCCTGTAAACAATTCTATATCAAGCAGACTCAACTTTATATCCCTGTGTATTATGGACTTTTTAAGTGCATATGACATCACAGCTTTTTTTGCCGCATTTGTACCCTGTCTGCATATATACGAAATATTGGAAGCACTTTCTTTTTTTATATAATCCTCATAAACGGCTAAGTCGGCATCAGGCTTTCCATATACTGCAGCACTATACTTTTTTTTAAATTCTCTGCCTGCCATCTGAGCTCCAAGTCCCGCTGCCGCTTTCTTTGTCTTTGCAAATAACATTATGCCCGATACAGGTTTGTCAAGCCGGTGTATTATTCCCAGATAAGGATTTACAGATTTTGACTTGACTGAAAGATAGTTTTTAAGTTCACTTTCCATATCCGGTTCAAACCCCCGCAAGGACTGTGCAGCAAGCCCTGACGGTTTTATAACCGCTATTATACTTTCATCTTCAAATACTATTTTCACAAACCCCGTCTCCTTTTTTATAATTTTCCCTATAAATTTAATAGGTAATTGAAAAGCTCGCTTTGCAAGCCCACAATTACCTATTAATTAGTTTTTCCTTTTGCTTTTTAGTCATACTTTTAATTTCAATCTCTCGTTTCATAGCATCACTTTTGCTTATGAAAGTCTCATAATAGACAAGCTCAACGGGAAGTCTTGATCTGGTGTACTTTGCCCCTTTTCCGCTTTTGTGCATTTCCACCCTCTTTTCAAGATTGTTTGTCCAGCCGCAGTAGTAGGTTTTATCAGAGCATATCAATATATAAGTATAATTCACACATACAGCCCGCAAGCCGTTATCGGGCTTTTCCTGCAGGCTGTATATACATGGCTCTTTCTTTGTCATGGCTTTTTTATGCCTCCGGCTGATTCGGAGATTTGCCTGTTTATCAGGCTTATAAAAGCAGATTTTATATCCTTTTTAACTGCTGCCATGATTATAATATCTGTTTTTTATCAACAAGCATATCCTCAAGCTCTTCAACCCTTCTCGAAAGAGCCTTTAAATTATGTTCAAGCTTAGAAAAATCACAATTTATCTCTTCTTTTTCTTCCTGCACCGAAACGCCTGCAACCTTTATAGGTCTTGCAGGTATGCCGGCAGCCGTCGAATTATCGGCAAGCGGTTTTAAAAGCACTGCATTTGCTGCAATTTTACAATTATCACCAACTACAAATGAGCCAAGTATTTTTGCTCCGGCACCAACGGTAACATTTTTTCCTAACGTGGGATGGCGTTTCCCCTTTCTGGTTCCTACACCTCCTAATGTTACACCTTGATATATAGTACAGTTATCACCGACAACCGCCGTCTCACCTATAACCACACCCGCACCGTGATCTATTAATATCCCTTTTCCAAGCACGGCACCCGGATGAATTTCTATATGTGTTATGAATCTTGATATCTGTGAGATAAGCCTCGCTATAAAATATCTCTTTCTTTTATATAATGAGTGTGCGATGCGATGCATTATAAGGGCATGAACGCCTTGGTATAAAAGAAGTATCTCAAATGTACTGCGTGCCGCAGGATCTCTCTCCTTAACAGCCCTTATATCATCTTGTATTGCCTTAAAAAACATCTTTTTTATTCCGCTCCCGAAACTTTAAATCTTACTGTGCCTTGCTCTCAGAACTTTTTGAATCGGCTGATTCCTTTGCCTGTGTACTTTTATCTGTTTTTTCAGTTTTTCCCGATTCTTTTGAATTATCATTGTCAGATGCTTTTTCAGAAGACTTTGATGCCTCCGCCTCTTTTGAAGCTTCAGCTGCACTTTCTTTTGCCGCTTCCACAGACATTGATTCTTCTTTTGCCTTCTCTATCTCCTGGGCGCTCTTCATAGTGAATTTTGAATTTTCCTTAAGAAAATTCAACACCTTAAACGACTTTACAGACTGTTCAACGAGTTCATCGCCAATCTCTATACCCATCTGTTCCCTGGTCTTTCCTTTTTCACCTGTGAAATATTCATACATATCGCTATAGTCATGATCTTCAATTTTTATTTTTTCAGCATCAAGTATCGCCTCCACTACAAGCTCCGCTTTTATATCCTCTTCTATATTCACTGCCATATTTTTTTTCATATTATCTCTAAGTTTCTCTTTATACTCCTCAACGCTCTCTCCGCTATCCTGTGCAATTTTTTCAAAGTCCATACCGTAACTTTCTATAGCTTCTGTAACTGCATCATCTATTTTTTTATCTAAATTCTCTTTATTTAAATTAAATTCGGCTTCATTCATGATTTTTTCAATAACATCATAAAGTGCTTCCTGTTCATACTGCTTTTTTCTCTGATTTAATATATACTCTTTTAATTTATCAAGCGTATCAATATTTTTGCTGTCTTCCTCACGCAGATGATCGGCAGCCACTTGTTTTGCCCACTCATCATTTATTCCCTCGGAACTGCTTACAGGCCCCTTTACCTTATTTACTTTAACCTTAAACTGTGCCTCTTTACCTGCAAGATCCTCGCTTTGATATTCCTTCGGAAATGTTACAGTGATTGTTTTTTCATCACCTGCACTCATGCCTTTAACCTGTTCTTCAAAGCCGTCTATAAATCTTCCGCTTCCAATGACAAGATCAGTCTTCTCTGCCGTCCCGCCCTCAAACTTCTCTCCGCCTATGGTACCTTCATAATCTATATTAACGGTATCTCCATCTTTTGCAGCTCTTGAAACAGCCTTATATGAAGGTGAAGAATTATATATATCTTCAAGCTCCGATTCATCTAATACAGCCTCAGCCATATCTGCCTCAATACCTTTATATTTTTTTATTTTTACAGTCCCCACACCGTCTTTTGTATACTCAATAGGTTCGGCTTTTTCCGCAGCTGTGCTTTGTGTTGAAGCTGTACTCCCGGCTGTTGTTGAACAAGCCCCTGATACTGTCGCAGTTAAAGCTGCGGCAGCTAAAATAAGTATTTTTTTAATTTTCATTATATTATCCTTTATATTATTATCCCTTTATTTTTTTATTTTGCCGATACTTAAATAAAAGTACCGCATTATTTTTTATCCGCATAAAATGCTTTAAAAGCAAGGTATGCGTTATACAGATCAAGCTTGCCTGCAATCTCAAAAGGAGCATGCATAGCTATGATAGGCACGCCTATATCCACCACATCTATATTAAACATAGCAACGTACTGTGCTATTGTTCCGCCGCCGCCTGCATCAACAGCTCCAAGTTCAGCTACCTGCCAGTAAACTCCCGCTTCATCCATAATTCTTATAAGCTTATACATATACTCGGCACTCGCATCTGAAGCATTATACTTGCCTCCTGCACCTGTATATTTTGAAAATACACAACCATGATTTATATATGAAGCACTTTGTTCATCAAATACACTTGGGAAAGTAGGGTCGTAAGCGGCACTTACATCAGAAGATATACATGCACTGTTTTCACATACTTCCTTTACATCAACCCCCTTATTCTGTGCAAGATATGAAATAAAATCATACACATAATTGGAATGAAGTCCTGTATTTCCTACTGAACCTATCTCCTCTTTGTCAGTCAATATGGTCAGCGTTGTATAATATGGAGCTTTTGCTTCAATTTCCGCCATAAGTGCAGGATATGCACATATCCTGTCGTCCTGTCCGTAAGCACCTATCATTGAACGGTCAAATCCGAAATCTCTCGCCTTAAATGCAGGAACAAATTCAATTTCGGCACTTGTGAAATCCCTTTCATCAATAGTGTATTTTTCATTAAGCAGTGAAAGCACATTGAGTTTAAAAGCATTGTCAATATCCTTTTCATCAAACGGGAGAGAACCGATAATTATATTTAATTCCTCGCCTGTGATACCTTCAGACAGCTTTCTTGTATTTTGTTTTGCCGCAAGGTGAGGCAAAAGATCACTTATTCCAAATACAGGATCATTTTCATCTTCACCTATATTTACTTCAATTTTTGTTCCATCTTTCTTTATTATAACACCATGCATAGCAAGAGGCATAGTTACCCATTGATATTTTCTTATGCCTCCATAGTAATGTGTTTTAAAATAAGCAATTTCCTTTTTTTCATAAAGCGGATTCGGTTTAAGATCAAGCCTGGGTGAATCTATATGTGCACCGTTTATCCTTAGACCTTCTCTCAAATCGGCACTTCCCCATGTAACTGCAAGCACTGCTTTATTTCTGTTAATTTTATAAACCTTATCACCCGGCTTATATTTTTTTTCAGGTTCAAATTTCTTATAGCCTGATTTTATAAGCAGCTGCTGTGCATAATTCACACACTCTCTCTCAGTTTTGCCCTTGTCAAGAAACTCTTTATAGCCTTGTGCAAATTTATCAGCTTTTTCAAATTGCTTATGATCTTGTTTTGCTATATGCGGATTTTTGTATAACAAGCCTTTTACATCCGGTTTGTCTTTCTTAGCCTTCTTTTTTTCAGCCATAACTTTGACACCTCGTAATTAAAATATAGTAAGTAGTTTTTATAGACTTTCTTAACAGTCTACATAAGCTTTATTTTATATTCAGATCTCTTTACTTTGTCTTTAAATTCTTAAGCAGATCCGCAAGGCTTGTTGAAACATTTTCTTTTGCCTGATTTTTAAAGCCGTCAAAAGCTTTTTTCTCAATTTTTTCTTCTTTTTCAGCTTCAAGCACTTTTTTGGAAAGTGAAATCTTGCCGTTTTCAACACCTACAACTTTAACTTCAATCTCATCACCCTCTTTAAGTACAGCTTTCGGATGTTTTATATGATTGTTTGAAATCTGTGAAACGTGCAAAAGCCCTGCAATACCGTTTCCAAGACCTACAAATGCACCATAATCCTTAATGCTCTCAACCGTTCCTTTAATCACATCTCCAACCTTTATAGCCGATACCGCTTTTCTTCTCTCCTCGTCCTCTTTTGCCTTTTCAAGTTCCTTATGACTTAAAACAAGCCTCTTTCTATCCGGATCAACACTTATTATGACAACATCAAGACTTTTACTCTGGTATTCATCAAGATCTTCTACATGCCTTAGTGATAACTGACCTGCAGGTATAAAAGCTCTGACCTCATCAAGATACGCTATACAGCCTTTCTTAACTATTTCAATGATTTTAACCGTTGCAACAGTTTTGTCGGCAAGCATTTTTTCAAAAACTTCCCATTTTCCTGCATCAGGATCCTCATCATTATTTCTTTCTTCAAGAGATTTATTAATCTCCTCCTCAAAGTCCTTCATGCTCTCTTCCATAAATCGTCCTCCTATCTTAAACTTTTTCTAAAATTTTATTCTCAGTATCATCATAACGGATACCTATGAAAAGATTATAACATATAATCTTGAATAAATCTTGTTTTTATTTAGGATTATTTTGTATACTACTGCCACAGCCCGGACCTGCCTTGTATAAAACAGCTTGACATCACTTTGCTATATGCTATACTAAAATCAATAATAATTCTTATAATTATATTTAAAAAAGGAGTTTTTATTTTATGAAACTTAAATACAGCAGGCAGCGTGAAGCCATAATTGAATGTCTTAAAAACAGGCATGACCATCCTACTGCGGATGCCTTATTTCAGGCACTGCGTTTAAACAACCCAAGGATAAGCCTGGGCACTGTCTACAGAAATCTGGGACTTTTAACAGAACTTGGCAAAATTAACCGTATATCCTGTGGTGACGGTATAGAAAGATATGACTATATTACGGATAAACATGATCATTTTGTATGCAGAAAATGCGGAAAAATCATTGATCTTGACCCGAAACTGACGGGAGATATTAAACATCATGCCGTACATACCGATATAGGCAGAGTTGATTCACATGCACTTATATTTTACGGTCAATGCAGGGATTGCCTTGACATCTGAGTTTACTTTAAGCATTAAATTCTTAAAAAACTAAAACTTATACGCCTACTATACCTGTTGCCTGCGGAAATAAACCGCATATAAGCCTCCCCTGCAAAACCGTTACGGCTCCTATATCCCCATCTCATTTATCGCAAGTTTTATTGCACCCATTATCCCCTGATCGCCCTTTAATGCTGCAGGTACTATATACCCATTAAGATTTTTAAATTCCCCTGTCAAAAGATAGGAGCCGTTGAAAATCTCAAGTTTCCTGTGTATAAGCCCGAAAAGCTTCTCCTGCTTCATTATGCCGCCGCCAAGAATTATAATTTCCGGTGAAAGTACAAGTATATAATCATACAGTGCCTGTGCTATATAATAAGCCTCAAGCTCCCAGACACTGTCATTTCCAGCAAGATCCGCCCCCTTTACGCCCCATCTGCTTTCAACAGCAGGACCGCAGGCAAGCCCTTCAAAACAGTTTTTATGATAAGGACATATCCCTTTAAAATTGTCATCCGGGTGCTGCCTTAAAAGTATATGCCCCGCTTCGGGATGAAGCATACCATGTACCAAACTGCCCTCTGCAAGCACGCCAATCCCTATACCGGTTCCTATAGTCATATAAAGAGCATTTTTTATACCCCTTGCCGCTCCCCATGTCGCCTCACCTAAAAGTGAAGCATTGACATCTGTATCAAAACCTACAGGTATATTAAAACTTCTTTTAAATTCTCCGACGATATCACAGTTTCTCCACGGGATTTTCGGGGTTTCGGTTATATAACCATAGGTTTTTGAATCTCTGTTTAAATCTATCTGTCCGAAACAGCCTATACCAAGTGCCTCGATATTTTTATCATTAAAATATTCCTTTATCTCAGGAAAAGTTTTTTCCGGAGAAACCGTAGGGATTGAAATCTGTTCTTTTATAATGCCGTTTTCATCTCCTATGGCACATACCATCTTTGTGCCGCCGACCTCAAGTGCCCCTATAACCATATTAACCTCCATTAATAAATAAAGCTGATGTATCCTTTTAAGTTAATCACGTCATTATCAATATTCAGTAATTAATTTAAAATAATATCTAAAAGTTTTTAAACAGATATTTTAAAATTTTCATGCATTAAATACATACTTATCAAGACGTTCAAATGCTTCTTTTACAAGCGAAAACGGAAGTGCAAGATTCATGCGTATATGGCAATTGCCGTTAAATAAACGTCCGTCCTGCCATATTACTCCATATTCAACTCCCAGTTTATAAAGCGTCTCTATATTTTTATTATGCTTTTTACACCAGTTTGTACAGTCAATAAAAAGCATATAGGTTCCCTGCGGCTTTGAAACCTCAACTCCTTCGAAATGTGAATTTATATAATCAACTGCATAGTTTACATTGGCACTTAATACATCACGCAGCTCATCAACCCATACATGCCCCTGCGGTGTATAGGCTCCTATAAGTGCATGCATTGAAAGAACATTCATTTTATTGTAGTGTGAAAGTGAAGCCTCTTTATCAATGCGTTCACGCATCCATTCATTATAAACTATATGGTAGGCTCCTATAAGACCGGCAAGATTAAAGGTTTTTGAGGGTGCATAAAGAGCAAAGGTACGCTCCCTTGCATCTTCCGAAACCGACTGTACAGGTATATGACGGTTTCCGTTTAGCGTAAGATCTGCCCAGATTTCGTCTGAAACTACAAAAACATTGTGTTTTTTATAAATTTCCATAGCCTTTTCGATTTCCCATCTCTCCCACACTCTGCCGCTTGGATTATGCGGCGAACAGAATATAGCGGTATGTATACAGTTTTTCCTTATCTTATCCTCCATGTCTTCATAATCCATACGCCATATACCGTCTTTATCTTTTTTAAGAGGACTTAATATAAGGTTATATCCGTTATTTCTAAGACAAATAGTAAAGCCTATATATGTCGGGGCATGAAGAAGTATATTATCGCCCTTTGAACACAGCACATTTACGGCAGAGATAAGCCCGCCCAGAACACCGTTTTCATAACCTATATTGCAGCACTCAATCCCTTTTATACCATGACGTTTTTCCATCCAGTCCGTTATAGCCTTATAATATTGTGCTGAAGGATTAAAATAGCCAAAAAGCGGATGATTTACCCTATTTATTACAGCCTCCTGTATGCCGGGAGCTGTGGCAAAATTCATATCCGCAACCCACATAGGAATCCTGGCAAAGCCTTCCCTTACAGGCAGTTTAGTGCCTGCAAAATCTATAGCTTCAACAGCAAGAGCATCTTTTCCGCTTCTGTCAATTATGCTTGTAAAATCATAATTCATATCTTCACCTCTCAAATTAAAATTATTTTATAACACAGTCTTAAAGCATGTAATTTATTATATGATACAAGTGCCAAAAGTATAAAAATTCGATGCAAGCTTGCTTGCAATAGAATTTATTATCTTTTG
>ERZ772772.314-NODE-314-length-30313-cov-5.013451_pt1 | contig 30313 bp, 24 predicted proteins | sample MGYA00511484_ERZ772772 | MGnify/ENA primary metagenome ERZ772772 (study PRJEB29015, sample SAMEA2737913) | human oral metagenome | biome: human oral; feature: human-associated habitat; material: dental | place: China | collected 2088 ... | reverse complement strand
TTTTATAATTATATTTATTAGTCACTCCTGTTACAACTATAGTTTACCACAACAACTACAACATCATTATCTAATTCTTGGTAATGATGTTCTAAATAATATGCAGCTGCTCGTTTTTTCGTATCCTCTTTTAATATAAATTCTAGCCCAACTATGTTCTCAATCAGAGATCGTAGTATAATCTGTGCTGGTTCAAATAGACTTACAGAATATAAAACATTGATTGAATCCAGTTGTTCCATAATTTTTCTTATAAATAAAATAATAATAGTATCAACAAAATCATCTATTCTTGAAGTTCCTATTGTCATTTCATTTTCTACTTCTCCAAATCTAGTAATAACTAAATCCAATACATAGCTTGCCTGTTCAATAATTTTTTTAACCTCATTATGCTTTTCTACATTAAAGAATATATTATCAAACACTTTTAGATATGAATTTTGCATAATACCTCCTATCTACCAATTTTTTAACTATATCTAAGTTCCCGGTTCCTTGTTCTTTTGGCAAGAAACATCCCTCTCTTTCAGTTCGGTCAATTCAAATTTGGTTAATATCTTTTCCCATATAAACTTTTTGCTAAATTTGTATATTTTCTTATAAAATCTGTTTTTGCCTCAGTATATCCATCTCTATCATATTCAAATTTTTTCCAAAGCGATAGTTTTAAGATTTCATATTCTTTGCCTATTTCCTTATGCTCATTCAAATAATCTCTAAAATACAGTTCATCATTATCTCCGACAATTCTAATATGAAGATGGAATACTTTTTCTGCAAATCCTTGTTCTGTGTAGCCTTTGTTTAATGTAATGCGGGCTTCAGTCATATTCATACATAGCCAACCCTTGTTTATTAGAATATTTTTAACAATATCTAAATCCGCCTTGTCGTTTACTTCAACTAATACATCCACAATATTTTTCGCCGATATTCCTGATATAGCCGTGCTTCCGATATGAGATATTCTTTTTATGCTTTTACTCGGCACTGCTGATAATATTGATTTTCTTTCTTCTTCATACCATTTTATCCACTCTTTATTATGTTTAACTAAAAATATCGGAAACAGTTGCCAAAGCTCTTTTAAACTCATTTTCTCCAATTTTTTATTCATATCTAACCTCTACAATTCTAATCTATCTTTCTAAATATTTAGTAATATTATGCCATTTTCAAGACTATTTTTCTACTGTCAGATTCTCTACTTACTTTCAAGGCTTTCATTGTAACAAATAGAAAAAGAGCTGAAAGGGTTTATACAAAGTGTTCCATTTTTCTTTATGCTTTCTTTTCAGTTTGTACTACCTTGAACAGCTTATCTTGAAAGGTATCCTTGCTCTCTTTATCAAAATATATCTCGCTTACAAAGGTCTTTCCTCTAATCTTTTTTATTAAAATGCCATCAGGTTTTCGGGACATGGCTCGTTCATCTTTAGTCTGTGCTTCTTGTTTTTCTGTCATTCAATTCCTCCTTTTTACTTGCACAAAAAAAGATTTCCTGTAATTAGGAAACCTCTTTTCATTTTGATTGATATTTAATTTTAAGTTACCGCTTGTAGCTTCTTTCTTGCTCTATATTCTCGTGCTTTTATCCGTTCATACTCTCTGAATTTGTCAATATTTTTAGATCGGTATTCTTTGGAATATGCCCTGTGATATGCTCTTGATTTTTCTTTCTTGGCTTCTTCGATTTCTTCCCTCATCTGTATCATTTCTTGTTCTGTCGGCTCTATCTCTTTTGTAAGTTCATTTTCAAATTTTCCGATATAGTTGAAATACACTTCTATTCGCTGAACCGCATATTTTGCTCTTTTAACATCTCGCTCATGCACTACAATTTTACTGATAAATTCATTGATGGCGGTAGGGGTAAGTTCTTCAAAATCTGAATAGCTTCCTGCAAGCTTGATAAAGTTCTTTGCTCTTTGGTTGGCATTTTCAAATTCGTATAAGCGTTCCTCTATTTGCTCTTGTTCTGCTTTCAAAGTGTAATATTCTTCCGCATATTTCCCCGATAATTGCTCATAACGCTTCGGCTCAATATTTCCCAGTGCGTTATCTTCATAGAGCTTGTTCATTACTGTTTCTATCTTTACTAGTCTGTCTGTGATTTGTGGGATACGCTTTTTCTGTTTTTTGATTTCTTCTGTCTGTTCTTTGGCAAGACTGCTTTTTACCAGTGCTTCAAATTCTTCTTTATTTGCCAATGAATACTGTGCTATCTTTCGCAAAACCTCTGTAATGGTTTCCATCACATCATCGACATCAATGCGATGTGGAGAATTGCATTTCGGGTGTTTAGCTTTTCCTTTGGCATATTCACTGCAATAGGTTACATGCTGTACCTTGTTGTTCTTGTGTATGGTGCGGATGTGCATTTTTGTTCCGCAATCTTTACAGTACATCAAGCCTGATAGTGCGTGAATTTCTCCATCTCCGTTTGGTCTTTTTACAGGTGCGTTTTTTAACATACGCTCTACATTTTCAAAGGTGGTTCTATCTATTATCGGCTCATGCACATTTTCAGTTATTTGCCATTTGCTTTTATCTACATAGTGGTTTCTCTTATCCCTGTAATGCTTTTCGGTCTTGAAATTGACTACATCGCCACAATACTCCTGTCTTTTCAGTATACGTGTTAGGGTTGCTTTGTTCCAGTTATAGCGGTTTTCATCATTCAGTGGCTTACTTTTAGCTGTTCCTCTGTCTTGCTGTTTCATATAAAAGGTTGGAGTTAGTATTTCTTTTTCTTTCAGATAAACGGCTATCTGATTTCTGTTTTTCCCCTCCATAAATAGCCTGAAAATGAGTTTTACAACTTCGGCAGCTTCTTTATCAACGATCCAATAATCTTTGTTCTCAGGGTCTTTTATATAGCCGTATGGGGCTTCTGTTGCGACAGGCTTTCCGTCTGCTCCTTTGGTCTTAATTCCTGTCTTTACTTTCTTGCTGATGTCTCTTGCATACCACTCTGACATGATGTTGATAAAGGGGGCAAATTCCAATGTGTTTTGGTCAATGCTATCTATACCGTTATTGATGGCGATAAAGCGTACATTGTTTCGTCTGAATATCTCCATAGCGTTTCCTACTTGAAGATAATCTCTTCCCCACCTTGTCATATCTTTCATGATAACAATTCCGATTTTCCCTTGCTCTACATCGCTTATCATCTGTGTATAAGCACTACGGTCAAAGAAGCTGCCGCTTTCGTCATCGTCGATATAGTGGCGAATGTTTATCAGCTTTTTTTCTCTTGCATACCTTTCTAAAAATGCTTTTTGATTTACAATACTATTACTCTCGCCACCGTCTCTATCTTCATCACCAACTGAAAGGCGGGAGTATAGTGCTGTGATTTTATTATAATATTCTATCATGGCGTTATCCTCCTTTTTTGTGTCTATATATCATTCCTTTACAGTTGATAGTATGCACCCCAGCGGGCAGAGCCGTATTCCGTATTGTGTCGGTACTTCTTGGCGTTCTTGCCCTTCATATAAACCGCCAGCCGCAGCACCGCGCCGCATAGGATGCCGATCATCAGGTCAAAGGGATGCAGGCTGGGAAGAGGATTGCTGAAAGCTGTCCCCAGTGTGGTCAACAAAGATAATGTCTTCTCCGACGCATTAGCTCCCTGCGCCAGCCTCCACGCTTCCCCGAAGTTGGTTGCCAGCAGTCCTGCAATCCCATAGGGGATATGCAGGACGATCTTCTTTTTCAGTTCATTTCTGCTCACAGCGAATGCTCCTGTTCCTTGTGGCGTACCTTGCCCGGAAGCGATGCGACCAGAGTCTTCAGCTTTTCCAGCTGCGTCAAGATGCTCGGCTTCTTCTCTGCGTTCAGCTGCTTTTTCACAAGTGAATCGGCAATCTGCTGCAATACATCGTTGTCTTTTGCTTTGACAAACACGGTATAGAGCGGCGGATGCACCGATTTATCCTTTGTGATGGCAAAGTCCACACCATACTTTCTGGCCTCCCGCTCAAAGTCCCGGATGCTGGCATCTCCGAGGGGCATGCGCGAAACGCCCTGGTTCTGTCCAATCAGTTCCTTTACTGACTGTTTCCCATGCACCCCGTCATCCTTCACCGGCGTTTTCATGGCCGCATTTCTGTGATGCTGGAGATACATGCGTATGCCGGCGACAATCGTCCGCGCCGACAGCCTCGTCGTACTGATCGCAAGGTTTACTGTCCTGTTTTCAACTTCTTCCTGCAAGGCTTCTTCACCATCCTCTCCTGATAAGCCATCATTCTGCGGACCGCATTATTCTGGCGGTTCATGTCCTGTTTGGTTACGGCTGCCCTTACGGCAGCGTTCCTGTTACGCTTCTTCATCGAGCTCATCCTCCTTGATTTCATCTGTCAAATCGATCACCGAAAAACAAAACTGCCCCATCCTTACACGCTGCATACGCTCAAACAGCTCCAGGCAGGTCTCTGCCATATCGTCAGAGCTCATGTCTGCGTAATCATCTTCACGGTTCAACTTATAGGCGACGGCATCGCCCATGAGATACACACGCTTTCCGATGCGGATCAGGTCAGATGTACGGCAGCTTAAGAAAATGTTGTCCGGCTGGAGATAAAAGATGGCTTCCTCGTCATCAGCAAAGATGTCGAATGCCTCCTCACTGTAGCGACCTATCATCCTGATGCCGCGCTGTGGGTGGACGGAAAGCATCCTGATCTCTCCCAGCGGATTGAGCTTAGTGAAGTACGCTTTCCATTTCTCTGCGCCTTCATGCTCCTTTCTGGGTTTCTGGTTCAATCTGTACATGTCGTTTTCCTCCTTGTGATTGAAATAAAAAACGGCCATCTCTCTGCATCACTGCGAAGAAATGACCGTTACTGTGCTGCTTCTGCATCTGTGTATTTGCTTACCCATTCCGGATTCCAGCGGAGCGGTTCTTCCGGGCCTGCCGCAGGCTCTAAGGAATCAATAAATGCTTCACGCTACCGGTCTGAATATTCCAGCGGCAGGAAATCCAGAATGGTATGCCAGTCCGCCGCTCCAATGAATTCAGAAATCACCATGTGCATATCCTTCTCAAACTGATTCAGGAAGGCGTCTTGAACCCCGGCATCCTCATCATATTCAAACACCCGATATTTCCTTGTATCGTGGCAAAACTCCATAAACTCAATATCCACATCACCGCTGCCGTAAATCTGAACGTTGAAATCCTGGCCATAACGGTGGAATCGGATATACCGGCTTCCATTCTTCATAACAACTTTAATCTGAGGGTTTCCTCTCAAGCCTCCAGAGGCTTCAAAAATCGCATCCAACACGCATCCGAATGCCTTTTTGACCAGAGCCTCTCGGTTTTTCTTTTCGAGTTTCTTCTGTTCTGCTTTTGTCATCTTCCTGTTCTCCCTTCGTAAAATAAAAAAGCGGCTATCTCTCTGCATCGCTGCGAAGAAATGACCGTTATCTTTATGAATTCTGTTTATCTTTCCGGTTCCCGTGTCCGTTTTTTCAGCCACTGCTCAAGAAGCTTCATAATCACAGCCTCCATCTGCTGCGGTGTATAGGACTTTGGAAAGTATTTCCGCAAAACATCGCTTTTAATGACCAGTCTGTCGTCAGGAGGTTTCTTTACCTCATCCATTACTTCACACATCGCTTCCAGAGAACTTTGTCCCTGCTGACTGAGCTTCTTGATCCGTTGCGCCTGGGAGACAGATGGTGTTGTCTGCGCGTAATCCATAGCCTCCAGAAATTCCCGCTGTTCTTCTGGTTTCAGGTAAGAAAGCTCAACTGCCGGGTTGAAAGCGATCTTCTTCTCATCGACCATATCCAGAATCTCTGGAATCAAGTTATTCAAGCGCATAAAACGTTGTACCTGACGACCACTTTGCCCAATCTCATCACCGATCAAAGCCGCTGCTTCCAACTTTCCGACAACTTGTCGGGAAGTTGTCTCGACTGCTCGTTTTTGTCCTTGGTGTTTTATTGCCTCAACCTTCATCTGGTAGGCCTTCGCTCGTTCACTCGGAAGAATGTGTTCCCTTTGAAGATTGGAATCGACCATGAAAATCGTCGCCGTGTCGTCATCCATATCCCGAATGATAATCGGCATTGTTTCCTTACCGGCAAGCATGGAAGCGTATCTGCGTCTGTGTCCGGAAATCATTTCATATTCGTCGTTCTCCAAAGGTCTGACGATTGCCGGAACCAGCACGCCGTATTCCCGTATGCTTTCCGCTGTCTTCTGCATCTCCTCATCGTCTACAATCCGAAAAGGATGATTCTTGAATGGATGTATCTTATCCAGCGGCAGCATAACGACATGCTCTCCGGTTTCCTGCCTGCTCTCCTGTGTGGAAAAGATATCATCGTAGCTGCTCAAGCTGATGTTTGCGCCTTTTTTCGGCATTGGTCATTACCTCCTTCGTCAGATTTTGATATGCCTCCGCAACCTTGCCCTTCGGATCGTGAAGGAAGATGCTTTTTCCTTCTGCACTGATCTCCGCAGCCCGGGCCGACCGGGGAATCTCGGAGTTGAATATTTTGATATGTCCACCGTAGGTATCCCGGATCAGGGAAGAGATCTCCCTGCCGTAATTCGTCCTGCCGTCCACCATCGTCAGCAGGATCCCTTCGATGCGGAGCTTCGGATTGATCTGCCTCTTGACCTTGTTGATGGTCTGAAGCAGTTGCTCCAATCCTTTGGCGGACAGGTAATTGGCCTGCACCGGAACGAGCGCCGCATCGGCGGCAGCCAGTGCATTCACTGTCAGCATTCCCAGGCTCGGCATACAGTCCAGAAGCACATAGTCGTATTTGGCTTTAACAGGCTCCAGGAATTGTTTCAGGATCCGCTCCCGGTTCATCGTGTTGACCAGGGCAACCTCCAGACCCGCCAGAGAAATGTTGGCTGGAACCAGATCAATACCTTCTGCCTGATGCAGGATGCCTTCTCCGGCAGTAACGATATCCTCGTTAATCGTCTTGTTCAGGAGATCGAACAGCGTGACCTCCAGTTCATCAGGCCTTGGATAACCCAGGCTGATCGTCAAGCTACCCTGCGGATCGGTGTCGACCAGGAGGACTTTCTTTCCTTCCCGGGCAAGTCCGATTCCCAGATTCTCCACCGTAGTTGTCTTGGCCGTCCCGCCTTTCTGATTAACTACGGCGATTATGGTTGGTTTTTCTTTCATGAATCGTCTCCTTCGTGATATCCATACAGGTCATGTCCGACCTTTGTCTGGTAATAGTGATCAATAGTCAGCGGCGCGTTGTAGAGCGTCGTCAGCATATACGCCTTGATGTTTCTGACCTCTGTAGTGTTGTCATGGATGCAGTCCAGAACGTACTGGATATGCGAATACTCCAGTTTCATGAACCGGTTCTTCACGACTTCCACCGGTCTGTCCTCTCCGGCACACCGAATCGTCTTCGCTGTGCTGCAGACGGTATCGACCAGCAGTTCAAAGATTTCATCAATGCGTCCGTGGTCATACGGATAGCTCTGCTTCAGGTCATCGATGTACAAATGCTCCCTGAAATACCTCTCATACGATTTTCTTTTTGAAATCGGGTCCTCTCTCATCCCATCCATCCCATCAGATTCTCTGTTCATGCCCGTGACATTCACGGATAGATGGATAAGATCAGTCTTATTATTCTCAGTCTTTTTTTGATTAGTTTTATTACCTGGTGATTTGCGAAATTCTTGAGTTTCGCTTTTCACAACTACTGAATTTTGATTTTCAAAATTCTTGATTTTTGATTCCGTATCATTCTGTGGACAAATTGTGGAAAACTTCAGGACATAGATCAGAGACGGCTTCCCCAGTCCCTGCCGCTTCTTCTTAATCAGCCCAGCATTCTTCTCCAACTCCGCAACCAACTTGCAGGCTTTCTGGCTCCTGCAATGCATATCCTCCATCACGTCCTCAATCGTATAAATGATGTATGCCCGGTTCATAGAGTCGAACCAGCCATTCTTTATAGACAGAGAGAGCCGATCCAGCATCAGGCCGTACAGCAGCTTCGCTTCTACCGAGATATCTTTGAACTGGTCACTGGTGATCAGTAGCTTCGGTATCCGGTAAAACTGATATTGCTCTGCGTCTTCCGGGCCGTAGAAGTAATCAAACTCCATCTGCTTTCCTCCTTCCTGAATTTCTCAATAGACGAAAAAAGGACGTTTACTCACTGCGGAAATGCAGTAAATAAACGTCCATGATCAGGTCGATATTCTATTGTCTATAAGTCTTCGATCTTTGTGCCTACTGTTACGAGTTCTATTGCTATGACCACCCGGACATACTTTTCGAGGCGTTTTCCGCGCATCGACCAGTCAGTCTCTCCGAAGGTGAAATGCTCGTAAAAGTGCTTAAAATCAAGGATTTCTACGAGTTCCGTTTTTGTAGCAACACTATAGTCTCTACATGCCCGCTCCATGGAAACATGTCAACAGCCTGCACCTTCACCGGTTTATACCCTTTCCCTGCCAGATACTTTAAATCTCTTGCAAGAGTAGCACTGTCGCAACTTACATAAACTATCTTACGGGGAGATGCTGCCGCCGCTGCTTCAAGGCATTTTATATCACAGCCTTTCCTTGGTGGATCTACTACGACTATATCAGGAAAGTCAAGTATATTTTTTATATCTCTCATGTCTCTTATATCTGTTATATTTACCGGGCTTTTATTATCTTTCCCGCATCTTTTATCTTTCTTATCATTTTTATCCATCTTATCATTTTTATCTATCTCACCGCCTTTATTTATCATCTCCATTTTCCATAATTCCAGTATATCCTCTGCATTCCCGGTGATAAAAAATGCATTTTTTATATTATTTATAAATGCATTGTTTCCAGCATCCTCAACCGCCTTTTGTACAGTTTCTATACCATATACCCTCCCTGCCTTTTGTGCAAGAAATAAAGATATGGTACCTATGCCGCAATAAAGGTCCCATACAGTTTCATCACCCTTAAGGTCTGCAAATTCAAGCACTTTATTATAAAGTATATTGGTCTGTACAGGATTTACCTGATAGAATGACTCAGCCGATATATTAAATCTGATATTGCCTATATAATCACTTATAAAATTTTTTCCGTATATATTCACAGTTTTTTGTCCCATTATAACATTGGTTTTACTGCGGTTTATATTTAACATAATACTTTCTACACCTTTTATGGCACTTAAGGCAGTGCACAGCTGCTCTTTATACGGAAGCTTTTGTGTGTTTATAACTATGCATACCATTATTTCGCCGGTAGCAAACCCTTTTCTTATAAGAATATGCCTTATAACCCCATCACCGTTTTTCTCATTATATGGCTTTATATTAAATCGCTTCATAAAAGACAGAACGGTATCTTTTATCTTGCAGTTTTCTTCTATACCTATAAGACAGTCATCTACTTCAACTATGCTATGTGTACGTCCTGCATAAAAACCTGCTGCAATTTTTTGTCCTCTTTCACCTACCGGAATTACCGCTTTATTTCTATATCTCCAGGGATATTCCATACCTATTACAGGATAAAATATACATCTATTTTCAGATGCCATACAATCAGAATCCATAATATCTTTATTCGCAGTTTCATTTTCAGCGATACAGATAAAGTCTTCTCTTTTAAAGCCGCCTATCCTTATAAGATTATTAAGAACCTTGTTTTCTTTATATTTGAGTTGAAAACTATACGACATTTCCTGCATAGTGCAGCCGCCGCATGGTCCTGATACCGGGCATCTCGGTTTTCTCCTCTCAGGTGAAGGAATTACAACTTTATCAAGCTTTGCATAACCGTAGTTTTTCATACATTTCATAACTACTGCCCTTATTCTGTCGCCTATCACAGTATCCTTTACAAACCAAGTAAAGGCATCGGTTTTTCCGATGCCTTCCGTATCATTACTTAAATCTATTATATCAAATTCAATTATATCCCCTTTTTTATAGATAGAATCATTTGTTTTTTTCATCATAATCCTGTCCTTTTTATATTGCTTTCAAACATTCTATTGTACCCAAGCCATAGCACATTTTCATCGGCAGATTCAAGAATTTCCTTCATAGTCTCAAGCTTTGCATCGGTATTATCTGCAAGATTAAGGGCAAGTGCTTCGATAATAGCGGGCTTTTTAGGTGAACCGTACTCAAGCTCTCCGTGATGCGAAAGTATACAGTGCTTAAGCTCATTCAGGAGTTTTGCAGGAAAACCTTCTATCTTCTGTGCTTTTTTTGAAATTATCTCGCAGCCTATAATTATATGTCCAAGCAGCTGTCCCTCATCAGTGTAATCATTTTCCGGAAATGGCGAAAGTTCTTCAATTTTACCTATATCATGACATAAGGCTGCTGAAATCAAAAGATCACGGTTAAGTATAGGATAGTTTTTACAATAAAATTCACACAGCCTTACAACACTCAGGCTGTGTTCCATCAGTCCGCCCATAAAACTGTGGTGTACATTTTTTGCCGCTGATGAAGATTTAAATTTAGAGGCAAATGCTGTATCCTCTATAAATATAGCATTTAATAATCTGTTTAGGTGTATATTTTTTATTGAAGATACCTTTTCCTTAAGTTCATTATACATACTCTCAATACTGTATTTTGAAACCGGTATATAGTTTTCTATCATATATTCACCGGCATCGGCTTTTCTTACACGTCTTATATTAAGCTGAAGGCTGTTGTTGAACATATTTACATCAGCTTCAACCACAATATAATCCATAGCACTTATATCATTTATTCCCGGAGATTTTAAATCCCATATCTTTGCATCCACAGTACCGCTTTTATCCTGAAGTATAAGACTTGCATACTCCTTTCCTGCTTTTGTAAGCAGTATCTGACGGCTTTTACACAGATATACCTCAGATATTCTCATACCCTCTTTTAATGTTGACAAAAATTTCATCAATTTTCCTTTCTAAGCAGCCTCTCACCAACCTTAATATTAAATTTCAATTCCTTATATTCATCCTTTCCATTATTCCTCATTACTGTAATAACGGCATCAGAGCCTATCTGAAGCTGTCCCAGAATTTTCTGATAGGTATTTATATTTGAAATTTCCTGCTCATTTAATGCCTTTATTATATCCCCGGGTTGGATACCTGAATCATATACAGGACTTCCGGGGGTTACGGCTCCTACATATATACCTTCAGGCATACCCGTATCCTTCATTTTTTTGCTTACATTAACGGCTTCTATACCTATATACTGTACAGGATTACCATTTACCATCTTTTCTATAAGTTCCTTATAATCAGATATGGCATATGCTGTCGAGATATTATCGCTGTTAAGATCTTTATATTTATCCGTAACCCATGCTATTACCTCGGCATCGAGATTTATCAGAAAGCTTCCTGCCTGGGCATCCGTTTTTAAATCACTGTAAAAAAGCCTTGCATTACCGTCAGTTACACTTATATCCTTTGCTATATGCGATATATAACCATAGCTTGTAGAACGTGATATCCCAAGCGGACTTCCTATAGCCATAACTACATTTCCCCTTGCAGTAAGATATGAATTGCCTAAAGTTGCCGGCTCTATTGTTTCAAGTACCTTACTGTCAATATCTTCAACAGGTACATATATAACTGCAAGTCCGCTGATTTTATCAACTGCTCTAAGTCTTGCATTATTCTCACCCGCATCATTAAATGACACTTTGATTAAATCCGCCTCTCCCAGAGCTTCTGCAGGACAGAGTATACCTATTTCAGTCTGTGTCTTTGTAAACACTATTCCTGAATAATGCCCTTCCTTTTCTACCGGGTTATTAAACCAATCCCTTGTATTTTTAACGGAATCAACCGCTACAAGAGAATTGTCAAGTTTTCTGCATACCTCATCAAGTCTTGAATAAATCCTTTTAACATCATCTGAAGTATATTCATGACTGGCAAACGCTGATTCAACAAGCTCCTCTACCGGTTTTCCCTCTTTTGAAACTTCAGTTTCTTTTACAGATCCGCTTTCCGGCAAAGTGTCAAGTGCTGAAGAGTCAGATGCGACATCATTTTCTGAAGTACTGTTATTTTCAGGATCATCTTTCGGTATGCTTATACTTTGGTATTGTCTTGAGTCTTTTTGTTTAAAATGATTCCGTACAATTGGTTCTGAAAATACAAATGTTGCCGCAGCTATAAGTCCAAATACCACAGCGCTGCATGCAATCAGCGCAAAATGCCTTAAAACATTCCCTTTTCCTTTTTTACCACCCCTATTTACTATGTTTTCATGTATAAATTCTTTTTTTCTGTCTTTTTTTGTATTATTACTTTCAGACATACTGAAACCTCGATCTCTTATATGTAAGTTTTTATGCTTAAAACAAAGTCCTTTTATTATATAATATATACAAATAGCACTGTCGTGGTAAACAAGTACCTTGGACTCAACCGATGTTTATTATACTATATACTCTATAAAGTTAAAAGAGTCTTTCATTTTCCATTTTACAGTAATGTGCATTTACCAGACACTTGTGGTATAATTTCTTAAAATTAACAGCAACTGATAAGACTTTAGTACTAAAGACTTTAAATACATATATCAGTTAGTAGCAGATAAAAATATACATCACAATAGATATGGATAATAAAATGGATAATAAGACTATACAGGCACTTGAATATAATAAAATACTTGAACTTTTAAAAAAATATGCAACCTGTGAGCCGGGAAAAACCTTATGCGAAAAGCTTAAACCCTCATCTGATTTTAGAGAGGTTGTACAATCACAGAAAGAAACATCTGCCGCACTGGATCGTATACGCATAAAAGGCAGTTTAAATTTTGGTAATGTAAGATACTTTGGTGAAAGCTTTAAAAGACTTGCACTGGGTTCTCCTTTAAATATTCCTGAGCTTATGCATATAAGGCTTTTTCTTGAAAATACCTCTCAAGCATATAATTACGGTAAGCACAATGATAATCATCCGGCTGGCTGTCATGACAAAAATGCATACGATACTATAAAAGATACCTATGTAACTACCTCTAAAACAAAAGAGAAAAAAACAAATAAAAGTAATAACTATAACAGCGATACAGCTGATAAAGGATATTATAAAACTAATAATACCGATAATACAGATGATATTGAAGAATTTGATGCTATTGATATATACTTTTCTTCACTCAAACCGCTGACTCAGATTAAAAATGAAATTGCAAGATGCATTTTATCTGAAACGGAAATTTCCGATAATGCTTCACCCAGACTTTTTGAGCTTGTAAAACAGCACAAAAATGTACAGTCAAAAATGCATACGGTACTTCAGAGTCTGCTTGAATCACATAAAGAATATCTTATGGATTCAATTATAACAATGAAAGACGGTGCATACTGTCTGCCTATAAGAGCGGATTTTAAAAATAAAGTAAGCGGAATAGTTCATGACCATTCCGCTTCAGGTTCTACTATATTTATAGAACCTATGGCAGTTATACGCTTTAATAATGAACTGCGTGAAATTGAAATTGAAAAACAACAGGAAATTGATAATATACTTGAAGATTTAAGCAGTCTTATAAGACCTTATATTGATGATATTAATGAAAATATCAAAAATATGGCACATCTTGATTTCGTATATGCCAAGGCACATCTTTCAGATGCCATGTCAGCGTCAATGCCTGTATTCAACGACAGATTTTACATAAACATAAAAGAAGGCAGACACCCTTTAATCCCTGATAATATTGTGGTTCCGATCAACATATCAATAGGTGATGATTACAGCCTTCTAGTAATTACAGGTCCGAATACCGGCGGAAAAACCGTTTCACTTAAAACTGTCGGACTTTTTACTCTTATGGGGCAATCAGGGCTTCATATACCTGCTTTTGAGGGAAGTTCTCTGCCGGTTTTTAAAAATGTATATGCCGATATAGGTGATGAACAAAGCATTGAACAAAGCCTTTCCACATTTTCAGGGCATATGAAAAATATAGTTGATATAATTAAAAAATCCGATCGCAGCTCACTTTGTTTATTTGATGAGCTTGGAGCGGGTACAGACCCGGCAGAGGGAGCGGCACTTGCTATAGCACTGCTTTCACACCTTCATAAAAAAGGGGCAACAGTACTTGCAACAAGCCATTACAGCGAACTTAAGATATTTGCATTAAATACACCCGGGATAGAAAATGCATGCTGTGAATTTAATGTTGAAACATTAAGACCTACATACAGGATAATTATAGGTATACCCGGAAAATCAAATGCTTTTGCAATCTCAAGAAAGCTTGGACTTCCTGAATATATAATTGATGAAGCCAAGAAAAATATAGAAGATGAAAATATGTCATTTGAAGAAATTCTTACTAAAATTGAACATGACAGATTTGTAATAGAAAATGAAAAAAAAGAAATTAATAATTATAAAGCGGAGATTGAAAAACTTAAGCAAACTTATGAAAAAAAGAATTCACGCATTCAGGAAATCCGTGAAAATATACTTGAAAAAGCAAGGCTTGAAGCGGAAAACATACTAAGGCTTGCCAAAGAAACCGCTGATACCACTATAAATAATATAAATAAACTGACTTCGGCTAAGGGCATAGGCTCCGAGCTTGAAAAAGAGAGAGAAAAATTAAGAGAATCATTAAAAAAACTTGAAAAAAAACCTGCACTTAAAATCAGTAAAAGAAATTCAGCAAAAAAGCCGAAACATCTAAGATGCGGAGACAGTGTATATGTGCACAGCATGAATCTGAAAGGCACTGTAAGCAGCCTGCCTAATGATAAAGGAAAACTGTATGTGCAGATGGGTATACTTCGTTCACAGGTAAGTCTTGATGATATAGAACTGATTGATGATACACCATCAGATAATGTAAAGGTATATGCAGGCAGTAAAGGAGCTTCTCTCATGAAAGCCGGCCATATCTCGCCTGAAATCAATGTAATAGGCATGAATGTAGACGAGGCGTGCTCTGCCCTTGACAAATATCTTGATGATGCACTACTATCACATCTTAAATATGTGCGTATAATCCACGGCAGAGGTACAGGTGCACTCCAAAAGGGCATACATGCATATTTAAAAAAACAGCCTTATATAAAATCATACCATCTTGCCGAATACGATGACGGCGGCAATGCGGTAACAATAGTAAATTTTTAATTTATTTATTTAATTTAACTGCGATTTCCACCCTATATTATTTATAGATATTTATTATATTATACAAGTGTAATAAGTATAAAAATTCGATGCAAGCTTGCTTGTAAGAGAATTTATTATCTTTTGCCACCTACATCATTATATATTGATTTATATTATAAATTTATACTATACGAGGTTTAAACTATGAATGAAAGACATAAGGTTCTGGTAGTTGATGACGACCAAAATATATCAGAACTTATAACCATTTATCTTAATAATAATGAGCTTTATGAGACTAGAACGGCAGCTGACGGAGAGTCCGCCATAAAGACATTTTATGAATTCAAACCTGATATTGTAGTGCTTGACCTTATGCTTCCGGGTATGGACGGCTATCAGGTATGTCGTGAGATACGCTCAAAATCATCGGTTCCTATAATAATGGTATCAGCAAAAGCGGAGATTTTTGACAGAGTTTTAGGGCTTGAGCTGGGTGCTGACGACTATATGACAAAACCGTTTGATACAAAAGAACTTGTAGCAAGGATTAAAGCGGTTATGAGGCGTTACCGTGACAAAACGGCACTTAAAGAACCCGTAAAATCGGAAAATTATGTTGAATATCCTGATTTAAAAATCAGCCTTGTAAATTATTCGGTAATTTACAAGGAAGCTGTCGTAGATATGCCTCCTAAGGAAATTGAACTTTTATATTTCCTTGCATCACACCCTAATCAGGTTTTTACAAGAGAGCAGCTTCTTGAACATATATGGGGATATGAATATGCCGGAGATACCCGTACAGTTGATGTACATATAAAAAGGCTCCGCAGCAAAATACATGATCACGGCTCATGGTCTCTGGGAACCGTATGGGGTATAGGTTATAAATTTGAAACAAAATAATTATTTTTTATATTTCAGGAAAAAAAAACAAATAAAGACTTCCATTTGCTCTATAAATTTAAAAAAAATAATTATTTTATATTTAAAGGATATACTGTAACAAATTATGAAAATACCACTATATATTAAATTCCTGATGGCATACATAATATTCGGAGCTGCCGGTTTTATAACCATAGCTACCCTTTCATCAGGTCTTACCTATAACTACCTTATCCGTGCAAAAAGCAGCACACTTAAAGACGAAGCCGGACTTATAGCAACTACCTACTCATCAGTATATTCAGGTCAGGATATAGAACTTGAAGATGCATACCCCCAGATTCAAATGGCAGCATCATTTCTTCATTCACAGATTTGGGTAATAGGCAGAGACGGCACTATAATAGTTGACACTGAAAATAAATTCAAAAAAAATGTAATCAAAGATTTTGATCCTACACTTGTAGACGGCAGTACATTTTATACCATAGGAAACTACTTCAACACTTTTGATTATAATGTGCTGAGTGTATCCGCACCGATTAACGGCAATTACAAAATATACGGCTATGTTGTAATCCACATGCCTATATCAACAGTAATCTCTGATCAGAATGAAATACTTAATATAGTGTATATAACCTCACTTATAGTTTTTATACTTTCAACACTCATACTTATAGTATTTCATAAGATAGTTTATGCACCTCTGAAAAAAATTACTGAAGCTGCAAAACAATACGCTTCAGGTAATCTCAACTATAAAGTTCAGGTTGATACAAATGACGAGATGGGCTATCTTGCCGATACCCTTAATTTTATGTCGGATGAGATGGGTAAAGTTGAGGACTATCAGCGTAATTTTATAACCAATATATCTCATGATTTCCGCTCCCCTCTTACATCAATAAAAGGCTATCTTGAGGCGATACTTGACGGCACTATATCCGTAAATATACAGGATAAATACATAAAGCGAGTTATTGATGAGGCTGACAGACTTACAAAACTTACAGGCAGCATACTTACATTAAATGATATTGATGCAAAGGGAATGCTTATACGAAGCAACTTTGATATAAATCGTGTCATTAAAAATACCGCTGCCAGCTTTGAAGTTCAATGTGATGAAAAAGATATCATCTTAGAGCTGATTTTTTCTGATGAAACCGCCATGGTCTATGCCGATCTGGGAAAAATACAGCAGGTGCTCTATAATCTGATTGATAATGCAGTTAAATTCTCACATAATAATTCAAAAATATATATAAGCACCTATCCTAAAAAGGAAAAAATTTTTATATCTGTAAATGATTCCGGTATAGGCATTGATAAAAAAGAAGTTGTAAAAATATTTGAAAGATTTTATAAATCCGATTCTTCACGTGGAAAGGATAAAAAAGGTACAGGACTTGGGCTTTCCATAGTAAAAGATATAATACAGGCACATGGTGAAAATATAGATACAATCAGTACGAAAGATGTCGGCACTGAGTTTATCTTTTCACTTCCGGCTGCTGCAAAACCTCAGGAATGATATGTAATATTTTTGTAAACACTTCTTAAGCTAAACGACTAGGCGGGTTTTATTGACAAATGTTATTATAAGGCTTATTATTTAAGTAGTCCAGACATTATGTCATATATCTGTAATTACATGATAATTGGACAACTGCACAAAAAATCAATTTAATTAAAGGAGGATTTGGGGAATTGAGCAGATTTAAGAAATCAGCTGTATTTTTCATGCTTTTTGCACTTGTTTTAGGTTTATGCAAATTCACAGTTTATGCTGAGGAAAAGGACTATGTAATTACTTCCGCATACTGGGATGAAAGCCTTGACAATGTTATAGCAATGTGGGATGAAGCAGCTGATAAAACATCCTACCGTATACAGCTTTATAAAGGTAATAAAAAGATAGGTGCGCTCCACACTGTAAGTTCAGATAAGTATAATTTTTCAAGACAGATTGCGGATAATGGTTCCGGAACATATTATTTTACTATCTACCCCACAAAAGGAGGCAGAAACTTAATGGTAAAATCAGAATCTCTGCTTGTAGAATCGGACTACCTGAATAAGTTAAAAGAAAAATATAAAAACGGCGGCGGTAATACTGACAATACCCGTTCAGGACCCGGTGTACAGCCTATCTCTCCTGAAACCACTTTTAATCCGGCTCTGGGAAACAGAGGATGGAATCAAACAGGTACACAGCAGTGGTGGTGGAAATTTGATGACGGTAACTATGCAAAAGGCACATGGCTTTTGCTTAATGACAAGTGGTATTATTTTAATGCCGACGGTCTCATGCATACAGGATGGCTTAAATACAAGGAATTATGGTATTATTTAAGTCAGAACGGTGATATGCTTACAAATGCTTCCACTCCCGACGGCTTCAATGTAAATGCTGATGGGGTATGGGTGCCCTAAAAAAGAAACAAAAAAAACGGCTTTTGATAAGCTTATTGCTTATTCAAAGCCGTTTTTTTGAAATAAATTAATAATATAATTTATACTTACAATCTTCAAGATTTTATTAAGACGGTGTTTTTTTTTGTAAAAAATCTGTAATGCCTTAGCACCTAGATTTTTTTTTTATTGTATATTAGAATATGCACATAGATACAACTGATAAATCAAGTGTAACTAAAATACAAAAATAATTAAAATATTATATAAGGAGATTACTTAAACTATGAAAAACTTAGGATTTTTACAGAAAACAGCTGCACTTGGCCTTTCGGCGTTTTTACTTGCAGCTTTCGCATTCCCTACGTATGCAGGTTCAAACAAAACTAATATAGACCACATTACATTATCATTTGACACAGGCAATATTGAAATAGGGTCAAGTGAAAAACGTATTGAGGTAACTTCAGGAAATGACAATGCCTATACTGTTGCAAATGAACAGGCAGCTGCTACCAATATGGACGGTGAAAGATGGAAAAGCGGTATTACACCGAAATTCAATATTACAATAAAAGCTGAAGAAGGCTTTAAATTTGACACAAATGCACTTAAAAACAGCAATTACTATACACTTAACGGCGGTAATGTAAGCTTTGTAAGGGCAAGAGGAGGCTCAAATTCAATCACTCTTACAGTAAAGATGCCTAAACTTAAGGGTAATGCTGAAAATCTCGGAGTTGATGACCTCAACTGGGACGAATACAGCGGAAAAGCAAGCTGGTCTCCTGCAGATACGGCTGAAAAATATACTGTAAAACTTTATCGTGGTTCTTCTTTAGTAACACAGGTTGAAACCTCAGCTACAAGCTACAATTTCTCTTCAGAGATAGGAAATCGTGGAAAAGGAAATTATACATTTAAAGTAAGAGCTTCAGCGTGGGGTGCTCATGGTGAATGGAATGTTTCCGATGATCTGTATGTAGGCGATGACGAGCTTCCAAGATTCGGCGGCGGCGGCGGAAATCCCGGCGGAAATTCTTCAGGAAGAGGAGCATGGCTTAAAGATAATAACGGATGGTGGTACAGCCGTTCAGACAGGTCATGGCCAAAATCACAGTGGGAATTCATAAATAATAAATGGTATTACTTCAACGGAAGCGGATACATGGTAACCGGATGGGTTCAGACTAAGGGAAAATGGTACTACTGTGATAGATCAAGCGGTGCAATGCTTACAAATACAACAACTCCTGACGGATACAGAGTTGACGGAAACGGTGCATGGATACAGTAATGTAATCACTGCTTATAAATTATATTAAAAAGGACTGTAAAATAAGTCATTAATTAAGGATCACTGAATCTAACAAATGTAAGATTTGGTGGTCCTTTCATTTTTTAATATCAAATGGAATTTTTCTAAATTTCTAATTAATCGTGAAGGCAATGTCATCTCACGTTTTGAGCCCACTGTCGATATGAAGAAAGTCAGAGAGGAAGTTGTAGCAGCCCTTTAATACAAGCACATAGTTATAGTGAAAATCAATAATTTATAACACTTAGTCCTTTTTTTGTCATTTTACTAACCTTGATTAGGAAGTAAACTGCCAATAAACATTATAGTTATTACCATAAAAATAAAGAATGTAATTTTACCTCCGACTTCAAATTTATCTCATTAAATATTTAATAAAATAAGACTGTTTTAAAGATATTTTTATACCACCAAATCCCATACGTTACCGTCAAGTAAACGTTAATTTCAACAGTCTTGATTTTATATTTAGTATTTGTTATAGTTTTATACATAGATACGGAGGATTATATATGACAAAAAAAATCATACTTACAGGTGGCGGAACAGCAGGGCATGTAACACCTAATATTGCACTCCTTCCAATGCTTACAGCACATAGATACGATATACTCTATATAGGCTCATACAACGGTATAGAAAAAAAACTTATTACCGCTGAAAATATTACATACAAAGGAATATCCTCAGGCAAACTCAGACGTTATTTTGATTTGAAGAATTTTACCGATCCGTTTCGTGTAATAAAGGGATACTTTGAAGCCTGCAGTATAATTAGAGATTTTAAACCCGACATAGTGTTTTCAAAAGGAGGTTTTGTGTCAGTTCCTGTTGTTGCAGCTGCACGCAGACATAAAATACCTGTTATAATACATGAATCAGATATAAGTCCGGGACTTGCCAACAAAATATGTATGCGTTTTGCCGATAAAATATGCTGCAGTTTCCCTGAAACGCTTGACTACCTTCCTAAGCATAAGGCTGTTTTTACAGGTTCACCTATACGGAGCGACCTTACCTCAGGCAGTCGTAGTAATGCATTAAGGATAACTCAGTTTGACAATATAAAACCGGTATTGCTTATCATAGGCGGAAGCCTGGGTTCGGTAAAGATAAATACCGCTGTAAGATCTGAATTGGATGATCTTATTAAACTGTATAATATAATACATATATGTGGCAAAGGCAATATTGACAATGACCTTTTAAAAATCTGCGGCTATATACAGTACGAATATGCAGGAGCTGAATTGAAGGATCTTTTTGCACTTGCTGATATAGTTATAAGCCGTGCAGGTGCAAATACAATATGCGAGCTGCTTGCACTTAAAAAACCGAATATACTCATCCCTCTTTCTGCAGCCGCAAGCCGGGGGGATCAGATATTGAATGCAGCTTCATATGAAAAGCGTGGATTTTCATATGTACTCAGTGAAGATGCACTTAGCGGCAAAAGCCTCAAAGCCGCCGTATCTGAGGTATACAACAACAGAAAGAATTATATAAATAATATGCTTAATGCCCCTGCTGTAAACGGAAGTGAAAATATTATAAAGCTTATCCTTGAATTATCTCTGTGAGCCGCTCAGTATTAAAGTAAAAAAGCCTTCCTGATTATAATTGCATTCGGAAGGCTTTTGCCGCTTTACCATTACTTATGAAGCCCGCCCTTCTTCCTTTCCAAGCACTTTTTTTATAAATAAATCACAATTCTTACTCAGATTGTCAAAACTGTCAAAAGCGATAAAATTTCCATTATCTATAAACAACACTTTGTCAGCAGCCCTGACAGAAGATATCCTATGAGCTATTGATATAATGAATTTATTATTTGATAAATTTTTAATAGCCTTATTCAGATTAACTTCATTTTCGGAATCAAGACTTGACTGTGCCTCATCAAATATCATAATTGAGCTGTTTTTTAAGAGTGCTCTTGCAATAGATAAACGCTGTTTCTGCCCTTCGGATATTTTTAAAGCCCTCTCTCCTATTTCAGACTCATAGCCGTTTGGAAGCTGTATTATGAAATCGTGAGCCTGGGCGGCAGCGGCAACATTTCTCACTTCTTTATCAGAGGCTTCCGGCTGTCCCATTTTAATATTTTCAATGACCGTTCCCTTAAACAGATAGGTATCCTGAGTTACAACGGAAATGGCACCTCTCCATGACTCCAAAGTAAAACTCCTGATGTCTTTACCATTTATAAGAATTTTACCCTCGGTAGGATCCGCATACCTTTGCAGGAGATTCACTATGGTTGACTTTCCTGAGCCCGACTCGCCTGATAAGGCGATTATCTTTCCTGAGTGTATTTTAAAACTCATATTTTTTATCTGAAACTCTTTTGAGTTCGGATATTTAAAAGATACATTTTCAAACTCTATAGTATCTACAATTTCATTAAACTCTTCGGTTCCTGAATCACGGACGGTTATAGGCAGATTAAGCAGGTTAAGCACACGCTCAGAGGCTGCAAATACGCTTGAAAACTGTGTGGATATATTGACAAATTTAGCAAGAATGGCAAATATGCTTCCACCTGTAATAATAACTGCCAAAATCCATTGTTTTTCAAGACTGCCGCTTTTGTATAAATAATATGATATAAATAAAGTGGAAACCGTCATCATAGTACTTATAAAAATAGCATAAACAACTTCATAAGCCTTTCTTCCTGCATCCGCCTTTCTGCTTTTTTCATAATTCGCTATACTTGCATTTATTTTCCTTTTGTAACTCTCCCACATGTTAAAGCTGAGAATTTCACGCATGCCTTGAATTGCATCAAGAACTGCATTGGCAACTTTGCCATATCTCTCCCGGATAACTTTTCCCTGTTCCTTTGATTTTTTATTAAAAATCAGTGGAGAACATAGATATAAAACAATCCAAACAAATGCATTTAAAGCAAAAAACGGGTGTAAGAAAGCAAAAACTCCAATCAGCACCGTACAAATAAATACTGAAACCACAAAAATATTTATCGTATGGGCATAAAACCATTCTATCAGATTCATATCACTCGAAGCTATCGAAACCATTTCCGAGCTCATCATCTGATTTGAAAATGACGGTATTGCCTGTTCAAGACGCTGATAAGTTTCATAACGCATTTTATAAAGCAGTCTGTACGCTATATCATGTTCGGTCCACATATTAAGGTAACCGAAAACACTGTGTATAAGTACGGATATAATTAGCATAGCCGCAATAAATCCATATTTTATATCTATACCGCTCAGTAACGCACCTGTCATATAGGACACAAGGAACATATTTACAAGAGGCAAAAGCTCATAAACAAGGCATATAATACAGTTTACAAGCATATAAAGTCTCATTCCTTTTGAATGTTTAAGCAATTCAAAAATAATATTTATTCTTTTATTTTTCATTGCCATCCTCCTGACTTTTAACGAGATTATGGTAAGTTTGACAATTATTGTATAATTCCTCATGTGTACCGGAGGCAATAATCCGTCCGCCGTCAATCATATATATGATGTCGGCATTTTTGACCGTACTCAAACGGTGAGCTATGATAATTGCGGTCTTGCCTTTTTTTAACAACTCTATACTTTCCTGTATAAAACCTTGATTTTTCTCATCAAGACTTGAAGTAGCCTCATCAAAAATAAGTATTTCGGTATTTTTTAAAAAGCATCTTGCCGCTGCAAGCCTTTGTTTTTCTCCACCCGATAAAATACTTCCATTTTCTCCAAGTTCAGTATCTATGCCGTACGGAAGTTTAGCCAGAATATCTTCCAAATTTGCTTCCTTTATTGCCGCATTAATCTCCGTATCTGTAGCATCAGGCTTTGCAAAGAGAAGATTATCCTTAAGAGTGCCGTTAAACACATAAGGATTCTGCCATACCGCACTTATATTCTCACGCCATCCGGATACCGTATCTAATGTAAGCGGAAGATTTTTAAACCAGATTTCACCGGAAGTATACGGATACAATCCTGCAAGGAGAGAAACCAAAGTAGACTTACCCTCACCGGATTTACCTACAAAAGCATAAGTTTTGCCCGGTTTCAGATCTAAATCAATATTATTTAAAATTACATCATGGTTATTATAACTGAAAGAAAGCCGTCTTGTCGAAAGAGTATTTGTATCCGCAAAGTCAAAGTTTTCTTTCCATACGGGAATTTCTTCTTTAAGTATATTTTCAATTTCACTGGAGGCTGTAATACCGTTATAACCCACATGCCATGCTAACATAAGAGAATATACCGGGATAAAGCAATTCCTTATCATAAATAATACAAAGACTACGCTTCCTGCATTTATATGTCCCGAAGCAGAGAGATATACAGCATAAACTACCGAAAGTACAGACCCGATATTTGCAGACAGTTCAAACAGAAAATTCTCTATGGTAGTAATCTTCATATGATTCATAGTTTTTTTATGAATTTCCTTTGAAATTCTAAGCATTTCCTGTCTTCTGATTTTACAGGCTTTCAGATTTTTAAGGGTTTTCATACCCTGTATGTTATCCAGAAAATCAGAACCGAATTTATCATATTCTTTCCATACTTCAGTACCGCTGCCCCAGAGATATTTATAGGTAAATGCAGGAGTGATAAGCATTCCCAGTATACCGATTAATGCAGTTAGGCATACATTTAAATTAATGCTTCCTATATAGATGATACAGCCCATGGATACAAAGAGCACGGTTATCAGATTGGGAAGGTAGATCGAATAATAAGGGGCAAGTGCCTCTATACGATCTAAAAGCAGAGTACATAGTTTTCCGCTCCGTTCATCTGTAAGTTTAGCCAATCCAAGCCCATATATTCTATCCAACAAAGTATTTCTAATATCAAGTTTGATTGAGGCTTCAGAGCTTATACTCAGCATATTTGCAGGATACCGCAATACCATCTGTAAAAATACGGCAAACATAAAGCAGATAAAATAATACATGATTTTATCCGGTCGTTCAAAAATCGCATTTATTACCTTAGACAAATAAAAAGCCTGAAATACGGTAACTGCACCGATAAAGCAGCTTAACAGGCTGACAGATATAATGTGCTTTTTTAAATTTTTCGCTAATTTTAATAATGCACCGTTAATTAACACTTTCCGACCTCCTATATTAAACGGAGCTATATATAACTACACGCTTATTGCTGTTTGAAGTAGTTATTATTTCGCCGTCAACTCTGAATACATCTCTTAAAATCTCCTTACTCAATACCTCAACGGCTTCACCTTCAATTATATTTTTACCGTCATTTAAAACATAAATATAATCACAGTATTCAAGGGCTATACTTAAATCATGAAAAACGGCAAGCACTGTTTTATTAAGCCTTTTTATAAGTTTCATAAGATTCCACTGATAATATACATCAAGGTGGTTTGTAGGCTCATCTAAAATAAAAATATCAGTTTCCTGGGCAAGTGATCTTGCCATAAGAACCCTTTGTTTTTCACCGCCTGACAATGTATTAAACAGACGGTCTTTATAGTCAAACATACCGACATACTTAAGAGAGCTAAGAGCAATATCCAAATCCTTACAGTTAGCAGTTTCATATATTTTTTTATGCGGAGAACGCCCCATAAGAACCATTTCCAGATTAGTATAATCAAATACGGAAGTGTTTTCCTGCCTCATAACTGTCATAAATTTTGAGCTTTGTCTTATGCTTGTTTCGGTTATATCAATTCCATTTACAAATATGACATTTGAATTTACAGGCAAGACTCTGTAAATATGCTTAAGCAGTGTTGTTTTACCTGATCCGTTAGGTCCTAGGATTCCTACAAATTGTCCGTCTTTAACTTTTATACTCACCGATTGCAGAATATTTTTATCATTTACCCTATAATTAAGATTATTTACTACAATTTTATCAGACATTTTACGCTATATCCTTCCTGTCTTATTCTTTCGGTATAACAGATATATAAAAAATGGACCGCCGCAAAAAGCCGAAAATATACCTACGGCAATTTCTTTAGGTGCAAGCAGAGTTCTTGAAAGTATATCCATCCATGCAAGAAAAATACCGCCTATAATATATGAAAAAATCATAAGTTTCCTATTTTTTGAGCCGAAAATAATTCTGCAGGTATGAGGAATTATAAAACCTACAAATCCGATCAAACCGCTTGCGGAAATAATTGCACCTATCAATAATGAAACCGTTATTATTGTAAATCTGCGGATTTTCTTTGTAGATACTCCAAGTGTAATGGCTGTTTCCTCACCTAGAGACAATAAATCGAACCTGTCTCCCGCAACACTTAAGGCAATAAGACTGATAAGTGATACAAATATAGGGAAGCCAATATTATACCATCTTGCACCGGAGAGTGAGCCCCAAAGCCACATGGCGGCACTTTCCATTATAAATGCATTTGGAAGCATGGTAATTATAAAATTACTTGCCGCATTTAATATGACGGAGATTGCCATTCCGGTAAGAATGAGATTATTGGTTGAGCTGTTGCCGCTTATCATACCTATACCGTAGACAAGAAACATGGCAAGCAGTGCCCCTGTAAAGGCAAACACAGGGGTAATATAGGATATAACTGCGGTTCCGCCAAAAATCAGAAATGATAGGCTTACCATAGCGGAAGCTCCGCTTGAAACTCCTAAAACATAGGGGTCTGCCAGTACATTCTGGGTAAGTGCCTGCATTGCACAGCCGCCAAGGGCAAGTCCTCCGCCTGCCGCAAGGGCAAGCAGCATCCTCGGCATTCTCATATTCCATAAAATAGTAACATCTCTGCTTAAACTTTCATCCAAATCAAAATTAAAAATTTTACTGAGTATTATATGAAAGCAATCCGCCATATTTATATTCTTTGAACCGCAGCTTACACCTATAAGCACAGTTATTACGGCAAAGATTACTATTAATACAAATATGACTGACGTTATCAGCCTTGAGTTTATTTTTGCATTATATATTTTCATTTTTACTTAAATGCTTCAGGGTGTATTGCTCTTGCAATCCTTTCTATGCTGTCTATATTATGGAGACTTGGAAAATATTCAATTCCTGTTATTCCTATATAGTTTTTATTTTTAATGGCTGTAACCTCGGCAAGTTCCGGAAGCGACTCAAGATACTCAATTTTTTTCTGAGCCTCGTCTTTATCCCAATATTCAACCAGTACTATGTACTCAGGATTTCTCTGAATTATCTGCTCAATTGTAGCAACATCAAAATCAGATTTAAAATCTTCAAATACATTTCTTGCACCTGCCAGTTTTAAAAGCTCATTTTGAAATACATTACCACCCGGAGTCATAATGCCGGCTTTATCCTGAAAATCAAATATAAATACATCTACAGGCTTTTTATCTTTTACCTTTTCAGTTATACCGTCAACCTTGGCTTTATATTCTGATACTAATTTTTCAGCCTTATCTTCTACATGAAAAATTTTACCTATATTACGTATATCATCATATACCGCATTTATATCATGTTTATCGCCATAAGTTCCGCTTGTAATATAATATTTTATATTGTTGTCATCAAAGTCTTTTTCAGGCGCTATATAATCGGAAGTCAGATGATATGATAAACAGTATACAAAATCCGAACCCGATGACAGCACTGTTTCAAAACTCGGAACTCCCTTACCTTTACCGTCAGGCAAGACTTCTATATTTTTTAATTTTTCGTATAAATCGGGATAGCAATGTTCAGGTTGGTTCATACAGCCGGTCAGTCCGATAATATGATCCTGAAGATCCAGTGCCGCCATTATTTCAGCATTGTCATATCCGACTGCAATAGCTTTTTCAGGCACTTTGTTATAAACTATGTCCTTCCCCATTACATTTAGCGTAACAGACCCGGATTTCATAGAATCGGCTTTTGTATCGGAAGAACCTTCAGCCTTGTTGTTCAAAGCCGCTTCACTCTGGTGATTAGTGTTTTCCGTTGTGCCGGAAGCCTCTTTATTCTGTGCATTACCACAGGCACCGAGCTGTAAAATACCTAGGGACAGGACTGTAACTGCCAATACTTTTTGAATAGATTTTTGTTTTTTTCTCATTATAAATACCTCCAAATATACAATAAAATACTTAGTTAGTTTATGCGAACCCTGATGTTTTGTCAAGAAAATCCCCCTGAGCCGGTTTTTAATCCAAATCAGGGGGATTTTATATTAATAGGTGTCAAATACTTTTGACACCTACATCAATATATGTCATTATTATATGGTCTGTAATAATTATTTCGGTTTTTCTTTTTGTATATAAGCATTGACAGGCAAAAGCCTATTACAGCACCGCCTACATGAGCAGCATTATCAACACCTGTTGAGATAAAGCCGTAATAAAGGCTTAATACTATAAATATAGCCATCCTCTGTGATGTCAGTTCCTCAAGTCTGCCCCGGTTTGCAATAACTGCCCATAAAAGTCCTCCCATTACTCCAAATACCGCACCGCTTGCTCCTGCACTTACGCTATAATTGCCTGTAAGCATTTCAAAAAATAATGATACTATATTTGCACCTATACCGCATATAAGATAGAAAATTAAATATTTTACATGACCAAGTGCTCTTTCAAGGTTATCACCTATCATAAATAATACTATCATATTATTTGCTATATGATCTATACCAAAGTGCATAAACATAGATGTCAGCAGTCTCCAGTATTCCTTACCCTCAATTACATACGGAGTAAACTCCGCACCGTATCTAAGCATGGTATCCGCATCTTCACTGGAGCCCACAGTTTCCAAAAATAAAAAAAATATCTGTGTTGTAGGAGATGAAGATCAATCTATATATAGATTTAGAGGAGCAAGTGCAGAAAATATTTTAAACTTCTCTAAGCATTTTACTAATGATGAATGTAAATGTATCGTATTGGAGGAGAACTATCGTTCAGTAAATGATATAGTTGAATTTAATAATAATTGGATTAATGCTATTAATTGGTATGGAAATAGATTTGAAAAAAATATAGTATCAATGAGATTAGATAATATTTTAAATAAAAGTGTTTTTCATATTTCTGGAACTACCTCAGATGAAAATATCAGAAATACTGTGACTTTTATAAAAAAATTAAAACAAAGTAACAAAATTACAAACTATAATCAAATAGCAGTTTTATTTTCACATTTCAAAGATAGATCTGCCAAAAAATTGGAAGATGCTTTAAAAAAAGAAAATATTGAAGTTTATTCTCCAAGAACAAAAGTTTTCTTTGAAATGTATGAAGTAAAATTAACTTTTGGTGTAATTTTAGCTTGTTTTAAAAAATATTTCCCAGAAGAAGCACTTAATATATATTTATTAGAGTGTCTAGATTTAGCAAGGTTAGAAATTAGAAAAGATAATGAATTTTTAGCTTGGATAAAAGAAAAAATTGAAAATATTTCTGAATATAGTTTTAACTCTTTAAATGAAATTTTTTATGAATTATTAAGTTTTTCTTATTACAAAAATGTTTTAAAAGAAGAAAGTCCTATTGAAGCTAGAGCTAATCATAATTTAGCCATACTTAGTAAGATATTTAAAAACTTTCAAAAATATGTACATTCTAAAAAAATAAGTGTTGAAGATGATTTTTCTATAATTAAATATTTTTTCACAAAATATTTAGAAATCTTAAAACAGTCAAGAGTTGATGAGATTTTTTCTGAGGAAGATTATCCTAATGATTGTATTCCATTTTTAACTATACATCAATCAAAAGGTTTAGAATTTCCAGTAGTTATTGTATTTTCTTTATATACTACTCCTAATATAAGTGGAGATTTATCAAGACAAACAAGTATAGATAGACTTATCAATTCAAATTCTAAAATTTCTGAAATAGATAAAGAATATTTTGATTTTTATAGAAAATTCTATGTAGCTTTTAGTAGAGCAAAAAATTTATTAGTTTTAAGTTGCTATGAAAAAGGTGTATCTGAAAACTTTAAACCTTTTTTCTATTCAGTTCGTGGAGTAAATAGTTTACAATTTGATATCAACCAAATAAATTTAGATGAAGTTAGTAAAAAAGATGAAAGAAGAATTTTATCATATACAACTGATATTGCACTTTATAGATATTGTCCTATGAAATATTTTTTAGTGAGAGAAAAAGAATACTCAACTTTTGATAAAAAGGTATTTAATTTAGGGATAATAACTCACAAGGCAATAGAACATATAAATAAATCATTTTTGCAAAAACAAGAGATTTTTTCTGATAACTATATAGAAGATTTAGTGAAAAATATCTATAAGTTTCAAAATATAGATTTAGATAACAATGTTGAGAGAATAATAGATATTGTTAAAAAATATATTAAAGATGAAAAAGATAATTTTAAATATATAAAAAAGGTTGAAGCTTCTGAATTTAGAGTTGAAGACAATTATATTCTATATGGACAAATAGATTTAATTTTAGAAGATGAAAATGAAATAAAAATTATAGATTTTAAAACTGGTAAATATAATGAAATTGAGTTTTCTTCTAATTATAGGCAACAATTATCACTATATAAGTTACTTCTTCAAAAAAAATATGATAAGGAGATAAAAACTTACC
>ERZ772772.313-NODE-313-length-30358-cov-25.193083_pt1 | contig 30358 bp, 28 predicted proteins | sample MGYA00511484_ERZ772772 | MGnify/ENA primary metagenome ERZ772772 (study PRJEB29015, sample SAMEA2737913) | human oral metagenome | biome: human oral; feature: human-associated habitat; material: dental | place: China | collected 2088 ... | reverse complement strand
AGAAGGCGATTGCGCTCGCGGCAAAGATGCGCAAGACGGACTTCCTCCTGCTGCGCGCGCTGAAGTCATGAGCAGTCTCAGCATTATTCTTGCGATGACGGAGGAGGGACCATACCTGCGGGAGACAGCAGAGGCGGCCCTCTCCTCTGCCTCTGCTTGCGGTATGGATGCCGAACTGGCGGTTGTTTCTCATGCGGCAGAAGAGGAAGTGGCACGGCAAACCCTTGTGGGTATGCCGTGCTGTTTCTGTTCTTTTGATACGAGAAATCTTGCCGTATGGAATAATCGGGGGGTGGAAGAGACCTCCGGCGAGGCATTGCTTTTTCTGCATGAGGGAGTGATTCTCACGCCGGAGAGCTTGCGGCAAATGACGGATACCCTCCTCTTAGATCCGAAGATTGAGGCCGTAGGGCCCTTCTCCAATCGTACCGTGTTCACTTGGCAGTACTTGAACGCGGAACAGATGGCGGCAGAGGGAACGGATGCAGCCGCATGGCTGCGGAAACACCTGAGTGGTCCGACAGAGAGCCTTTTTCTTGAGACTTTTGCTCTGCTCATGCGGCGTGATACATTCCTTCGCGCAGACGGGTTTGCGGAAGCTTTCCAAGGACGGGGCGGAGCAGATATCGATCTCTCGCTGCGTTTGCAGCAAACGGGCGGACTTCTCCTGCGTACACCCTCATACCTTGCGCACCGTGGGGCAGATAGTTGTGAGCTCTATGACCTGACGCGCACGGAGATGCGTGCCGTTTTGTTGGACCGCTGGGGGGTGGATATTGGTGTACCGGAAGGCCTTTGGCGGGAGGCTCTCGGCACATTTGGAGGCAGGCAGGATGTGCCGCTCGTTCGTGCGACGGCGCGCTCAGCGCTGCTGCGAACACCGCTCGTCAGTATCCTGATTCCTGCGTGCGGCAGTGTGCAGCAGGTGCAGCAGACCATAGAGAGTGCACGTTCGCAGACCTATCCAAATATAGAGATCGTTGTTTCGGATATAGGAGCAGATGAACAGATAAAAGAACTCATGGGAGCCTATGCGGATGACCTGCGCATACGATGGATTAGAGGCGGAGAGAGGGGGAAACTTTCTGATGATGCTCGTCTGATCCAAGGTGAATACATTCAGTACTGTGCTGCGGGCGATATCCTTCTCCCCGACCGCATCACGCTGATGATGGATGCCTATTTGTCACATCCAAAGGCAGCTGTTGTCAAAGCTGTGGACGGTGTCCTGGATGCGGCGGGGAACTTTGCGGGGGTGGAAGAGTGTGTTTTGCCGCTGCACGGCACATTGGTTTCGCTGGATGGGAATGCCCTTGGGCATGAAATGTTGAAACGTCAGGAAAATCCTCTCGGCGAGCGATTCTCGGCACTTCTCCCACGCAGCGCACTTGCACAGCTGTCCTGCACGGATGACTCAGACGAGTCCCTCTGGTTGGGGCTGCTCGCATATGGGGATGTGATCCTTTTGAGCAAGCCGCTGCGCCTCTGCCGTCGAGCAGAGAAGAATGCCGATGCATGTGTGCGCCGATTCATTACGTGGCGGCGCCTGGTTGGGGAATATTGGCGCCAGCGCGTCTTTTTGACGGAGGAAGAGGACTATCAGGCGGCACAGGAGAAGCTGCAGACGGATGGCAAGAAATTTATCGATCCGTTGCTGTCTAAAGTATCACCTGCCCTGTGCCACGAGTACGAGACGGGAGACCCTCCGCTCCATATCATGCTGATGAACCGCGTGGAGGAGTGCACGCCGATCCGTCTGGATGCGCCGCTTAGACGTCTGGCATTGCGCGGGGATATTTCAATCAGTGGATGCGTGCAGGCAGGGGCGCCTGAAATAGATCTTTTTGATGTTGTGAAGCTGCATGACAGCATTCTCCTGTTGGAGCGTGCAGGGCTCGCGTGCCGTTCCGATGTAAGCCGTCTGATTTCGGAACACGCGGCGCGCGGAAACATTATTCTGCAGGAGTTTGATGACCATCCGGTGATCTCCAAGGAGATTGTGGAGGAGAACTATTTTACCTTCCGTGCCGTCTCCGCCGTGCAGACTTCAACGCGGTACCTGGCGGATTTCCTGCGCGCGTTCAATCCGTACGTATATCTCTTTGAGAACCAGCTGGAGCAGCTGCCCGAGCAGCGCACATATGATCCGGCGCAGGAGCGTGTGACGATCTTCTTCGGTGCGCTGAACCGCCGCCCGGACTGGGAGCCGCTGATGCCGGCGGTCAATGAAGTGATCCGCCGCTATGGAGACCGGCTGCAGTTCCGTGTGGTCTCGGATCACGGCTTCTATCAGGCGCTTGAGACGCAGGCGAAGGAGTTCGCGGGAGGGATGCGGGACGGTTCTGTTGCTGCGCCGTACGAGCGCTACACAGCAGCGCTCCGCGCCTCGGACATCGCGCTCCTGCCGCTGAACGATACGGAGTTCAACCGTGCCAAGTCGGATCTGAAGTTCATCGAGGCGGCGGGACACGGCGCTGCGGTACTCGCGTCCCCGGTCGTCTATGCGGGAACCGTGCGTGACGGCGAGACGGGACTGATCTTTCGCAGCCCCAAGGAGTTTGCACAGAAGCTCGATCTCCTCATCCGGCGTGCCGATCTGCGCCGCAGTCTGGCGGAAAACGCATACCGCTATGCTGCAGAGCACCGCCTGCTCGCGCAGCACATCGATGACTATATTGCCGCCTACCGCGAGATGTTTGCGCGGCGCGAGGAACTGGAGCGCGAACGACGCCGGCGCACAGCGAAGTTCTTTCCGAATTTATAGAAAAATACTGATAAATTATTTGTGCCCGACAAGCTGCTTATCTGTATTTTCTTTTTGTGATTTATACGCAGAGATGTTTTGCCTGCACCCTGAATAAACAAGAAGAACCGTGATGAATAACGAAGAGTATGAATACTTGTTCTTCATCACCTTTCATGATAGACCATTGACAGCAATACATAGGGCTCTTATAATAATAAAAGGCATACGTGCGAGTCTGGAGAAATGCTGATTGCAGCGGGTTTCTCTCTAGGAAAGGAGAGCCGGTAATGACGGGCAAAGTGAAGTGGTTCAGCGCGGATAAGGGATATGGATTTATCTCCCGCGAGGATGGCGATGATGTATTTGTGCACTTTTCTTCGATCCAGGGCGAGGGCTATAAGACCCTCAGCGAGGGTCAGGAAGTCGAATTCGACATCGTCGAGGGCGCACGCGGTCCCCAAGCGGACAACGTCGTCAAAAAGGAATAGCAGACGAGATTTGAAAAGCCCGGCTTACACAGCGGGCTTTTTCATTTGGATAAACAGCACGGAGAAAAATCAGAATTTAGGGAAAAACGATTCTTTTGCAGGGATTTTTTGCTTCACGTCGAAATAAAACAGCAAAAGGGGAGCGGTATAGAGAGCGCTCCCGTGAGTAGAAAGGGGCTGTGTTTCATGGCTGCATTCACGATTCGGGGAAAGAATGTCGAGGTTACACCGGCGCTGCGTGACTATGTGGAGAAGCGGGTCGGCAAGATCACGAAGTACTTCGAGAACATCGGCGAGATTGCCGTTCTGCTCTCGGTTGAGGGGAAACATCACAAGGTAGAGGTGACTGCCCCTATCGTGCGCGGGGTTCTGCTGCGCGGTGAGGAGCATTCTGAGGATATGTACAGCTCCATTGATCTCGTGATCGAGAAGCTCGAGCGCCAGATCCGCAAGCAGAAGACGAAGCTGGAGCGCCGCTTCCGCCACGGCGGGTTCAAGGCGGAGGCCGTTGAGACCTTTGCCCCGCCGGTACCCGAGGAGGATGACATCTTCCCGGTTGTCAAGACGAAGCACTTTGCCCTGCAGCCAATGGACGTGCAGGAGGCCATCATGCAGATGAACCTGCTGAACCATCACTTCTTTGTATTCCGCAATGCGGAGACGGAGGAGGTCAACGTGGTATACAGCCGAAATGACGGAAAATATGCCCTGATCGAGGTCGAGGAGGGCTGAGGAAAGACCGCGTTATGCGCGGGGGGCGGCTGCGCCGGAGAGGTGTGGCCGCCCTTTTTGTATCCCCTTTTTGATTGTTTTATGGTATGATAGGGAACAATGACATTATTTCTGTGTAGAATCGGGGGAGCCTGATGCGAATCATCTATGCCGTTCACCAGTGGGTGAGTCTGATCTGTGCGCTGTTCCTGCTGCTGCTCGTGCTGACGGGGCTGCCGCTGCTCTTTCGCGGGGAGATCCATGCGTGGAATACGCTGAATCTGCCGGAGCGCGGAGGACCGATGGCGATGGCGGAGATCTGGCAGGCCCTGCCGGAGGCGACGGAGGCAGTCAAGGCGGCCAGCCCGGCGAAGGAGATCCTCTCCGTGACTCCGGATCCATCGGACGGGACGCTCTCCTTCCTCGTGAAGGATCCGGAGGCACAGACCCCCCGTACGCAGATGCGGATGGGCGGCGAGCGGGTCATATACGATGTGCGCGCCGGCACGGCGTTCAACCGTGCGGATCGCATCTACCGCTCGGAGGCGGTGCGGGAGTTCATGCATACGATGCACATCCTGCATGTCCGCATGGGCATGGACCGCGGCGGGCGCGATCTGCTCGCGACGATGTGCGTGCTCGCTGTCATCTCCGTCGTCAGCGGCGTCTATCTCTATCTGCCGATGATGAAGAAACTCTCTTTTGGAACGCTGCGGCGAAAGACGAGTCGGCTGTTCTGGTCCGACTGGCATAAGCTCGTATCGATTTTTGCCGGCGTGTGGACGGTCGCCATGTGTCTGAGCGGGATCTTTATCGTTCTCTACTCTGCCGGCGCACGGGACTACCACCGTGAGGCGCAGGCGGCGGCAGCAGAGCATTTTGCCGTGCAGATGCAGGCAGCAGATGCGATTCCGCCCACAGAGGCACTGGCGCAGATCCAGACTGCCTATCCGAAGAAGGACATCGTCTCCATGCGTCTTCCCGCGGCGGAGGGACTCTACGCCTTTCAGATTGCAGAGCCTACGCCGCGCGCAACGGATTTTGCTCTCGGGGAGGATGTATATCTCCCGGCGGGCGGCGGCGAGCCGTTTTTTGTCCCCGCAGCTCCGTGGCTGACGATGGCGGCGTTCTTCCTGAACATTCACATTCACAACCATGAGATGCTCGGCACAAAGCTCGTCTGGACATTCCTCATCCTCACGACGGTGGCGATGATCATCACGGGCATCGCCCTCTGGTTGACGCGCTGGCGCAGCCGCATCTCTGCTGCTGCCGACGCCGCAGTAAAGGCACGTACGAACTCCTCGTGGGAGGAGCCGGCCCGCGTCACGGGGCTCACGCTGATCCTCCTCATTGCGCCGCTGTACGGCGAACTCGGGGAGAAGATCGCCCTCGCCTTCGGCGCTTATATGGTCTTTTATTTTGTTCGCGCGCTGCGGGGATGATGTGCGCATGGATGGGGGATGACAGGCAAAGCGCCGTTTAGAAAAGGGAGAGAGCCTTGAAATTTACGGGACTTACATCGGCCGAGGCGGAGGCCTCGCGTGCAAAATACGGCGCGAACACAATCCCCGAACCCGCATGGATGACGTTCGGGCAGGCGTTCCGGGCGACGTTCCGCGACCCGATGATCCGCATTCTGCTCGTGATGGTCGTGCTCATGATCGCGATGTACTTCGCCGGGCATGCGGAGATCTACGAGCCGGTCGGTACGATCGTGACCGTTATTCTGGTGGCTACGGTGGCGGCGCGGACGAATGTCGCGAGCGACACGGAGTACCGTGCACTGCGCGCCCGTACGGCAAAGGAGACGGCAAAGGTCTGCCGCGACGGCGGGCTCGTCGTCCTGCCGGTGGATGACATCGTCGTCGGGGACCATGTCATCCTGCAGGGCGGGAACAAAATCCCTGCGGATGGAATGCTTATCGCAGGCGATCTGCGCGTCAACAACACGGCACTCAACGGCGAGACGGAGGAGTGTTCGAAGATCCCGGCAGACAGCAGCTATGTCTTCCCGGAGGAGATCACGGGCGATACCTTCGTCGATGACGCCTCTCTCTTTCGTGGGGCAGTGGTCTTTGACGGCGAGGGCGTGATGGAGGTGCGGCGCGTCGGCATCGGGACGATGATGGGACGCATGGCATCGGAGATGCAGGCGCACGAGCCGGATTCGCCGCTACAGGTAAAACTCGCAAAGCTCGCCGATCAGATCTCGGCATTCGGCTATATTTCGGGCGTGGCCATCATCTCTCTCTACATGATGTTCTTCGTGCTGCGCGCAGGCGGGCTCGAGGCATATGTCATGCTCGGCTGGAGTCAGATCTTCGTCGATCTCATTCAGGCTGTGTCGCTCGCCATCCTCATCATCGTCTGCGCCGTGCCCGAGGGGCTGCCGCTCATGATCTCGCTCGTACTCATGCAGAACACGAGCCGGATGCTCGCGCGCGGCGTTCTCGTGCGCCGTGCGGTCGGCATCGAGACGGCCGGCTCGCTGAACATTCTCTTCAGCGACAAGACGGGAACGATCACGGGCGGGCGTCTCGAGGTTGTTGATTTCTTCACGGCGGACGGCATGGTGCTCTCGATCGAGGAGCTTGTGCAGCAGAGCTTTCTCTATGAAAAGCTGAAGATTTCCATCGGCACAAACTCCGCCTCCATGTATGACGAGGCCGGGAATGTCGTCGGCGGAAACCCGACTGATCAGGCGGTCATGCGCTTCCTCGGGGCAGAGACCTACCGTGCGCTGCAGGAGGATGAGGCCTGCAGCGTCGGACAACGGCAGACATTCAACTCCACCAATAAATTCAGCCAGGCGGAACTCCCCGCGTACGGGACCGTCGTCTACAAGGGGGCTCCCGAGGCGCTCCTTGGGCGTGCAAAATATGCGCTCCGGCCGGACGGGACAATTGCGGCGTTTGATATGGTGGCGCTGGACGAAAAAATAAACGCCTATGCATCGCGCGCGATGCGCGTGCTGGCGTTCGGGTATTCAAAGCAGCCCTTCCAAAAGAGCGAGATCAACGAGGACGCGGTCCTCATCGGCTTTGCCGCCATCCGTGACGATGTGCGCCCCGAGGCGCGCGATGCGATCATGGAGGTACAGGCGGCGGGCGTTCAGGTCGTCATGGTGACGGGAGACCGCCGCGAGACGGCCGTTGCAATCGCGCGCGACGCGGGGCTCCTGCGCGAGGACAGCGATCTCGTGCTCACGAGCAGCGACCTCGCCCAGATGAACGATGCGCAGCTGCAGCATATCCTGCCGCAGCTGCGCGTCATTGCGCGCGCACTGCCGACGGACAAGTCGCGCATCGTGCGCCTTTCGCAGAAGATGAACCTCGTCGTCGGCATGACGGGCGACGGCGTGAACGACTCTCCCGCACTCCGGCGCTCGGATGTCGGGTTTGCCATGGGGAGCGGCACGGAGGCCGCACGCGACGCGGGCGACATCGTCATCCTCGACGACAATTTCCGCTCGATCAAGGATGCGATCCTCTATGGACGCACGATCTACAACAACATCCTGAAATTCTGCCGGTTCCAGCTGGTGATCAACATTGCGGCGGTCGTCGTCAGTGCAGCCGCGCCGTTCTTCGGCATCCTCGAACCGCTGCGCGTGACGCATCTCCTCTTCATCAACCTCGTCATGGACAGCCTCGGCGCGATCATGCTCGGCAACGAGCCGGCGCACGAGAGCTATATGCGCGAGAAGCCGCGTCGCCGGGATGCGAGCATCATCACGCCGGGGATGAGCGTACAGATCGTCTGTATGGGCACGTGGCTCATCATTCTCAGCTTCCTCTTCCTGACGGATGCGCGTGCGGCGGCCGTCTTCGACGGGCAGGCAGAGCACTATACGGCGTATTTCCTGCTCTTTGTGCTCGCCGCGCTGATGAACGGATTCAATGTTCGCTCGCGGGGCTTTGGCATCTTCCGTGGGCTGGGGGAGAACGTCGGCTTTCTCAAGGTCTGGGCGGGCATCGTCCTCATCATGGCGGCGATCATCAACGCTCCCTACATCCCCCATGATGTGGGCCTGTGGATCGCCGGCATGTTCAGCTGCACGCCGATTCACTTGGAGGGCTGGATATTCGTGTTTTTGCTTGCCGCGACCATGATTCCTGCCGACCTCCTCAGAAAGGCGGTATGGCGCGGCGTTATGCGGCTGAGGGCATAACGCCGCGCCGCTGTGCAGGGGCCCTGACACGCGCGAATACAATCACGTGAAATCCGGTATGTACTGCGCTCCAATGGCCTCTGCACCCTGCACATAGACCTGTGTCATGCCGAGCACGCCTGCAGCATCCACCACGGATTCGTATTCAAATGTCGTCAGGCGGCGGTGGAGCGGGGGGAACTCTGCGGCACGGTAGAGCGGTGTATACTGGCGCATGAGACTCAGCTGAACCGCATCGCCGAAGTTCTCCCAGAGCCAGTGCACGAGCGCAATGCTTTCACGGCGGTGTCCCGGCAGAACGAGATGGCGTACGAGCACGCCGCGCAGGAGCTGCCCGTCGGGGCCGAACTGCACGGGGCCGAGCTGCTCAACCATTGCTGCGAGCGCCTCCTGCGCCGCGGATGCATAGTCCGGCGCAGCGGAGCAGAGGCGGCCGCTCTCCTCCGTCATGTACTTCAGATCGGGCAGGTAAATGTCGACGGCTCCTGCGAGCCGATGAATGTTTTCAACGGTCTCATAGCCGCTCGTGTTCCAGACAACGGGCAGGCTGAGGCCGTTTTTTCGTGCCGCCGCGAGGGCGCGGAGAATCTGGGGCGTGTAGTGTGTCGGCGTCACCAGGTCCAGTGTTGCCGCACCCTGCCGTGCGAGATCGAGGAATATCTCCGCAAGCGCCTCCTCGCTCACATCACGTCCGCCGCCCTCGTGGCTGATCGCATGATTTTGGCAGTAGACACAGCGCAGTGCACAGTGCGAGAAAAAGACCGCACCCGCCCCGTGAGCGCCGACAAGACACGGCTCCTCCCACTGGTGGAGCATCGCCCGTGCAATGCGGATCCCGCGTCCGGCACCGCAGATGCCGCGCTGCCCGGCGACGCGGTCTGCCCCGCAACGGCGCGGGCAGAGCGTACAGTGACTGAGCAGATGGTCCAAGCGTATACCTCCCTTCTTCGCTTCTATTTTCGCATAAGAAAACCGAGACGGCAAGACTGTAGTGACCCCCAAAAGTTAGTTCTTCTAAGTCTAACTTTTGGGGGTCAGGTCAAAGACCGTCCCGGTTTTTGTTTACAACCCTATATACACTGCTTACGGCAGTACGATGTCCACCCCAAGCTCAGCTGCCGCTGCACGGATGTCCGAAGGCGGCTCCGTGTCTGTCACCAGCCCCGACAGGGCATTGAGCGGCGTGTAGTCATAGTTGCCGTCCGTCGAGAGCTTGCGTGCCTCTGCCACAACATAGGCGCGCTTGCTGCGGGCGATGATGGCTGCCTTGTTGATGCCGTCATCGATGTCGTAGGTAGAGACGCTGTTCGCCTTGACATCGACCCCAACCGCACCGACAAAGGCAATGTCGGGCTTGAGCCGGCTGATGAATTCCTGTGTCATCCCGCCCCAGAAGCCGTCGCGGCCGCGGTTGATCTGCCCGCCCGCAAAGATCAGCTCGATGCGGGGATTGCGCGCGAGTACGCCGAGCACATCGACCATATTCGTCACAACCGTCAGATCACGGTCGCTCTTCATGAGGAGCTCCGCAATCGCGAGATTACTCGTCGAAACATCGAGAAAGACCATGTCCTTGTCATGGATGAGCGAGACGGCGGCCTGTGCGATGCGGCGCTTTGCCTCGACATCCATATGACGATGACGGCTCACCTCGATCATATGAACACTCTGCGTCAGCTTCACAGCTCCCCCATAGGTGCGTTTGAGACGCCCCTGCCGCTCCAGCGAACCCAAGTCCTTGCGGATGCAATCCTCGGTCACTTTGAATTTTGCGCTGAGCTCTTTGACTTTGACCTTACCGTCACGCTCGACCATGCGGACAATGAGCTCTTGGCGCTCCTCCAGAAACATGATATTCACTCCCTTTGTGCAGATGAGAATGGTCACGCTCAAATATCTGCTGTCAATGAGCTGTTCACTCCTTTTTTTCAGTGTAGCGCAAAATAGATAAAATAGCAAGACAATTTTATCTATTGAATCAAATTTATTAAGAGAGGATTCATTCCATATATTCTATTATAATAGACAATGGCTTTCACATAATATCATTAAGATGTAATTATATTAGAATAAAAAAGAAAACAGGGCCTGCTGCTGTCGCTTATGCGTGTGAAAATACGCAACTGCACTGTTGACCGAACCAGACACGAAATAAAAAGATGTCTCCCAATGTCTGAAAATGATGTGGAATCAGCTGAAATAATGGGAAAGGGATATTTGTCCCGTATTTACGCGGGCGCATCTGTAATGTTAGAATGGGGTCAAGGACCGAGAACGGCGCGGCGTTTGAGCACATAGTTCCACACCATGACGACAGCGGCAGCGATGAGCTTCGCGATCATATAGTAGATGCCGGCGAGGTCGACGAGCATCCACATGAGCAGCTGATTGAGACCGAGCCCCGCGATGCTCGAGCCGAAGAAGAGCATCTTCGCGCGGCGCGTCTGTGCGTTTGCGCCGTGAAAGACGCAGACAAGGCAGAGCCAATAGTTGACGAAGACCGAGACCGTAAACGAGATGCCCGCCGAGAGGAGATAGTGGAGCCCGCCGTACTCGGTGAGGACATAGAGCAGGCCGTAGTCGAGGATGAAGCACGCACCGCCGACGAGGGCAAAGCGGACGATTTCATAGAGTCTGGAACGCGGCATAGATGCACCTCGCATTGAATGAAACAGGAGAATATATGGTATCAAGATTCTTCACATGCTGTAAAATTCCTGCCGTACTTATTGTTTGTATGACACTTCTTCTCGGCGGCTGCGCAGGGAAGGGCACGGTGACGGCAGAGGACACGAAAATTGTCATGGGGACTCTGGCGCGCATCACGGTGCGCGCGGATGAGATCGCAGCACAGGCAGCACTGCGCGATGGATTTGCAGTCCTCACACAGACAGAGCAGGATGCGGACGGGGCGGCCCTTGTCGCTGCGGAGGAACGTGCGGGCACGGGGGAATGGACAGAGATCCCGCAGCCGCTCTATGAGACGCTGACACGCGCGCAGGAGATTGCACGCCGTTCCGGCGGCGCGTTCGATGTGACGGCGGGCGCGCTCACCGCGCTTTGGGAGCGTGCGCGCATGGAGAAAATGCCGCCGTCTCCCGAGGCGGTTGCGGCGGCGCGTGACTGTGTCGGCTATGAGGCGCTTGAGCTGCGTACACTGGAGGAGAAGGGGCAAACACGATATGAAGTGCGCCTCATGAAAGCGGGGATGAAAATCGACCGCGGCGCACTCATCAAGGGCCTTGCACTCGATCAGACGGCCCGCACATGGCAGGATGCCGCCATTGCAAATGCGCTTGCCGACCTCGGTACGAGTTCAATTCTCGGCATGGGGGTGAACGAGGCGGGCGAACCGTGGCAGGTCGGCATACGCAATCCGCGCGGGGAGAAACCGACGGATGTGATCGCCGTTCTTCCGCTCTCCGATGAAGTCCTATCGGCATCGGGGGACGATGAGCGCTACTTTATCCACGAGGGACATCGGTATCACCATCTCATCGATCCGCGCACGGGCTATCCTGCGGACACGGGGCTCTCCTCCGTGACGGTGATCCTGCCGCTCGGGGCAGAGGACCTGCCCGCATGGCAGGGGCAGATGGGGCTGCTCTCGGATATGCTCTCGACAGCGGTGTTTGTGCTCGGTGCCAAGGAGGGCCGCGCTCTGCTCGCGGACTTCCCGCCTGCGCTTGTCATTCTCATCGGAACGGATGGGAAAATCATCGGGGAATGAAACATTCATATAAAAACGCTGCCGCTTTGCCTGCGGCAGCGTTTTTATATGAGTGAAGGCGTTCAGCCGATCTGGATCACGTGGATGACGGTGAACCCCTTCGCCCCGAGGCGGTCCTTGACGGCATCCACGTCATCGATGTCGGCGCGGATGATGATATGGTAGGTGCCGCTGGGCTGAGGGAGCGTGACCATACTGTCGATGCTGATGTCGAGATCGGCGAGGATGGTCGAGATGTCGCGCAGGACCCCTTTGCGGTCCGCCACATCGATCGTGAGGCGGGTTTTGCCGCTGTCGAGGCCCATGACGGCGATGAACGCGCGGAAGATGTCCGTCGAGGAGATGATGCCGACGAGTTTGCCGACCTCGGAGAGGACCGGCACGCCGCCGATTTTCTCGCGCGCCATGACGAGCGCGGCCTCCTCGATCGTCATGGTATCCGTGACGGTGATGACGTTCTTCTGCATGACATCGGCGACCTTGATCTTTGCGAGCAGGGTGCGCATCTCAAAGCGATCGAGCGTGGTTGCCGCGGACGGTGAGGCGCGCAGGAGATCGCGGTTGGTAAAGAAGCCGACAAGCTTGCCGTGCTCCACGACGGGCAGGCGGCGGAAATGCCCCTTGTCCAAGATCTTTGCCGCCTCATCAATGCCGGCGTCGGGCGCGATCGTGACGGGATTCTGGGTCATATAGTCGGCAACAAACATAAATGCTTCCTCCTTGCCAATGGAAATGCCAAAACTTCTTTAATTTATTCGCGTTTTACGGCAGATTTTCCTTCTTTTCGCGGAGATCAATCTCCGATCTACGCGGGGCGGAAAAGATGCCCAATACGGGCGATTTTATCCCCCGAGATAGGCTTTCCGCACATCCTCGCTTGCCGCCAGCTCCTTCGCATCGCCCGAGAGTGTGATGCGCCCCGTCTCGAGGACGTAGGCACGGCTGGCGATCGAGAGTGCCATGTTCGCATTCTGCTCGACGAGCAGGATGGTTGTGCCGGTCTTGTTGATGTCGACAATGATGGAAAAAATCTCTTTGATCAGGAGCGGTGCAAGGCCCATTGACGGCTCGTCGAGGAGCAGGAGGCGCGGGCGGCTCATGAGCGCGCGGCCCATTGCGAGCATCTGCTGCTCGCCGCCCGAGAGCGTGCCCGCCTGCTGTGCGATGCGTTCCTTGAGGCGCGGGAAACGCGTGAAGACCATCTCCATATCGGCGGCAATGCCGTCCTTGTCGCTGCGGATGAACGCGCCGAGTTCGAGGTTCTCGAGCACCGTCATATCGGCGAAGATGCGGCGTCCCTCGGGGACCTGCGAGATGCCTGCATGCACGATTTCATGCGCACCGATGCCCGCAATGTTACGGCCCTCGAACTCGACCGTGCCGCTCTTCGGGGCGATGAGGCCCGAGATCGTGCGGAGCGTCGTGGACTTTCCTGCGCCGTTCGCGCCGATGAGCGTGACAATCTCGCCTTCGTTCACCTCGAGCGAGAGGCCCTTGAGCGCATGGATCGCACCGTAGTAGACCTCCAGATCCGCAATGCGGAGCATGGGGGCCTTTGCTGCCGGAGCAGCGGATGTTGCTGCAGTTTCGTTTGCCATGTTATTCCTCCGCCCCCAGATATGCGCGGATGACCTCGGGATTCGAGCGAATCTCCTCCGGTGTTCCGTTCGCGATGATCATGCCGTATTCGAGCACATAGATGCGCTCGCAGATGCCCATGACGAGAGACATGTCGTGCTCGATGAGCAGGATCGTGATGCCGAAGTCCTTCTTCACCCAGCGGATCATCTCCATGAGCTCCAGCGTCTCCTGCGGGTTCATGCCCGCTGCCGGCTCGTCGAGGAGGAGGAGGTTCGGCTGCGCCGCGAGCGCGCGTGCAATCTCAAGACGCCGCTGCGCGCCGTAGGGAAGGTTCTTCGCCTTTTCCTGCGCCGCGTCGGCGAGATGGAAGATCTCGAGCAGGCGGTATGCCTCCTCCTCGAGTCTGCGCTCCTCCGACCAGTAGCGGCCGAGGCGCAGCACGGACTCCATCAGCCCGTAGTTCATGTGGCAGTGGTAGGCGATCTTGACGTTGTCGAGCACGGAGAGCTCGCCGAACAGGCGGATGTTCTGGAACGTGCGCGCAATGCCGCGCTCTGTGATCTGGTACGGCTTCAGTCCGACAATGCTCTTGCCCTTGAAGAGGATTTCGCCCGTCGTCGGCTGATAGACGCCCGTAAAGAGGTTGAATGCGGTCGTCTTTCCTGCGCCGTTCGGACCGATGAGGCCGAGCAGTTCGCCCGTCCGGATGTGCACGTTGAAATCCGCAATCGCCTTGAGGCCGCCGAAGACCATCGAGACATCCGTTGCGGTTAAGAGATCCTTTGCCATTATGCCTCGCCTCCCTTCCGGAAGAAACGGTTCAGCGGACGCATTGCCGTGATCTCCACGTAGCCGAAGAGGCCCTGCGGGCGGTAGAACATGAGCAGAATGAGTGCGAGTGCATAGATGATCATGCGCGCATTCGGGAAGCTCGCGAGCGCTGCCGAGAGGAAGGTCACGACGAGCGCGCCCGCGACCGAGCCGGTCATCGAGCCGAGCCCGCCCATGACGACCATGATGAGGATGTTGAACGACTGCATGAACGTGAACGAGGCGGGGGTGAGGATGTACATATTGTGCCCGAAGAGTACGCCCGCAACGCCTGCGAAAAAGGCGCCGATGGTAAAGGCGAGCACCTTGTACTTCGTCGTATGGACGCCCATCGACTCGGCTGCGATCTCATTCTCGCGAATGGCGAGGCAGGCGCGGCCGTGGCGCGAGTTCACAAAATTCTTGATGATGAAGAGGCTCGCGAGCATCAGGAAGAACACCCAGGTGAAATCCGTGTGGTGGGGGATGCCCTTAAAGCCCGCCGCACCGCCGACATAGGGAACGTTGATGATCACGATGCGGACGATCTCGCCGAGGCCGAGCGTTGCGATTGCGAGGTAGTCGCCGCGCAGACGCAGCGTCGGCAGACCGATGAGTGCGCCGAGAAGGCCCGCCGCCACACCGCCCGCGAGGAGGGCTGCGGCGAACGGCAGCTGGAAGTTCGTCGTGAGCACGACGCCGATGTAGGCGCCGACCGCCATGAACCCGGCATGGCCGAGCGAGAACTGCCCCGTATAGCCGTTGATGAGGTTGAGGCTCGCCGCGAGGATGATGTTGACTCCTGCGAAGATAAGGTTCAGCTGCCAGAATGCACTCAGCATGCCGGCGCTCGTCAGCCCCATGATGATGCCGTAGACCGCGAGGGCGAAGACGAGGATCTTGAGATCGTTTTTCTGCAATGAATTCATCTGCGCACCCCCTTATACCTTTTCCTTAACATTTTTGCCGAAGATGCCCGCGGGCCGCACGAGCAGCACGAGAATCAGGATGGCAAACGCCGCCGCGTCGCGGAACATCGAGAGGCCCATCCCTGAGATGAACGACTCGACAATACCGAGCACGAGACCGCCGACCACAGCCCCCGGCAGGATGCCGATGCCGCCGAACACCGCCGCGACGAAGGCCTTGATGCCCGGCATGAGGCCCATGAGCGGGTCGATCGAGTTGTAGTAGATGCCGATGAGCACGCCCGCAACGGCCGCGAGTGCGGAGCCGATGGCGAACGTGATCGAGATGATGCGGTTCGCGTTGATGCCCATGAGCTGTGCAGCCTCGGTGTCATAGGAGGCCGCGCGCATCGCCTTGCCGATCTTCGTCGAGCGCACAATGTAGGTGAGGATGAGCATGAGCAGGAACGTCACGCCCATGATCAGGAGCTGCTGACCGCTGATGATGAGCCCCGCCAAGTCCCACGATACATCGCTGATCGTCGGGGGGAAGGTGCGCGGCGTCGGCGAGACAATCGCCATCATGACGTATTCCAGGAGGAACGAGACGCCGATGGCGGTGATGAGCACCGAGATGCGCGGTGCATAGCGCAGGGGGCGATAGGCGAAGCGCTCCACCGCAATACCGAGGAGTGACGTGACCGCCATCGCAATGAGGATCGCCGGCACAACGGGAATGCCAAGCGTAATGGCATAGAAGCCGAGATAAGCGCCGACCATGTAGATATCGCCGTGCGCAAAGTTGATGAGCTTGATGATGCCATAGATCATCGTATAACCGAGAGCAATCAGCGCGTAGATACTGCCGAGTGAAATCCCGTTGATGAGCTGCTGCAGTATCTGGTGCATGAACTCCATAGAATGACCTCCTCTATGATGATCAAAAAGAGCCGCAGTCCTGCGGCTCTTTTGAAGTGCGTCAGCCGGATGTATTACATGCTCGGCATAATCTTTGCGACGACAACGCGATCGCCGTCCTTGTTCTCGAGAATGACAGCCTGTTTGATCGGGTTGTGCTGGGCATCCATCGTGATCGTGCCGGTGCCGACAACGAGATCCTTCGTCTCCTCAATCGCCTTGCGCAGCGCCTCGGGATCGTCCGATCCTGCACGCTTGAGTGCATCCACGAGGAGTTTGCCCGCGTCATAGCCGAGTGCGGCGAAGACGTTCGGCGCATGGTTGTATTCCTTCTGGAACGCCTCGATGAAGGGGCGTACGGACTCATCCTTGTCGGAGTAGTGCGTGCTGAAGTACGTGTTGTTCAGCGCTGCCGTGCCTGCGAGCTCGGCGACCTTCGGATCATCCCAGCCGTCCGTGCCGATGATGGGGGCCGTGATGCCGATCTCGCGCGCCTGCTTCACGATCTTGCCGACCTCCTCATAGTAGGCCGGGACGAAGATGACGTCTGCATTTGCCGCGCGGAGACGCGTGAGCGTTGCCTTGAAATCCTGGTCCTTGCCGAGGAACGCCTCGGTCATGAGAACCTGACCGCCGCCCGCCGTAAAGACCTTCTCAAAGACCTGTGCGAGGCTCTTGGAGTAGTCCGTCGAGTTGTCGATGTAGATGACCGCCGTCTTTGCCTTGAGCGTGTCCAGGGCGAACTTCGCCATGACATCGCCCTGCTGCGGGTCGATGAAGCAGCTGCGGAAAATCCACGGCTTTACCTTGCCGTTCTCGACCGTGACATCAACCGCCGTTGCATCCGGCGCGATGACGGGGACCTTGTTGTCCGATGCGACCTGTGACTCCGCAATGACATTGCCGGTCGTTGCAGGACCGACAATCGCGCGGACGTGGTCGTCGGAGATGAGCTTCGTCGCCGCGTTGACCGACTCTGCTGCCTCGGACTTGTTGTCGGCCTCGATGAGGACAATCTTCTTGCCGCCCACGCCGCCGGCATCATTGGCCTCCTTGATCGCGAGCTTCAGGCCCTCGAGGGTGGATGTGCCGTAGTTTGCCGTGTTGCCCGTCATCTCGAAGTTCGCACCGATGCGGATCTCATCGGCCTTTGCCTCATTGCCGCCGCAGCCCGCGAGCGCGGAGCCGAGCAGCGCCGTGCAGGCGAGTGCAGCCGCAAGACGCAGGGTTTTTCCTCCAAATATCATAGATATACCCCCTAATCAGTTCCCAATATATAAATAAGTAAAAAGAAAAAATATAGCCCCCATTATAGGGGAGTGTGTGCCATTCGTCAAGGTATACAATTTGATTTCTTCCGTGCAGTGCCGTGCAGATTGACAGAGCCGTTTTGCCGTTGCTATAATAACGGAACTTCACGTTTTGCAGGCCTCCCCCCGTCGAAACGGGGGAGGGGGACCGCGAAGCGGTGGCGGGGGCGCTTTGAGCAAGGCAGGTATTGCTGTTGTAAGAAAGCCGCATCAGATACTGGCGCCCCCATCGGCGCGCTGTGCTCGCCGCTTCCCCCGCGTCGGCGGAGGAAGCTCATATAGAGGAGGACATTATGAACGAAAAGACATTTCCGCTCAGCGCGGCAGAGACACGGGCGCTGATCGAACGATATCCGACCCCGTTCCACATCTACGACGAGGCGAAGATCCGCGCGAACTTCCGCCGGCTGCGCGAGACCTTTGCATGGGCACCGAACTTCCGCGAGCACTTCGCCGTGAAGGCGCTGCCGAATCCGCGCATCGTGCAGATTCTCCATGAGGAGGGAGCGGGCACGGACTGCAGCAGCATCGCCGAACTCGTCATCTCCGAGGCGGCAGGGGTCACGGGCGAGGAGATCCTCCTCACGTCGAATGATACGCCCTATGATGAGTTTCAAAAGGCGATCGCCCTCGGCGCCGTCATCAACCTCGATGACATCAGTCACCTCGACTATATGGCAAAGCATGCGGGACTGCCGAACGTGCTCTCGTTCCGCTACAACCCAGGCGATCTCATCGAGGGCAACGATATTATCGGAAAGCCGATGGAGGCGAAATACGGCCTCACGCGCCCGCAGATGTTCGAGGCGTACCGGCGCGCACAGGAGATGGGCATCAAACGCTTCGGCCTGCACACGATGGTCATCTCCTCCGAGCGGCGTACGGAGGGGTTTCTGCTGACGGCACGCATCATGTTCGAACTCGCTGCGGAGCTCAAGGAGCAGCTCGGCATTCATGTCGAGTTCGTCAACCTCGGCGGCGGCTTCGGCATTCCGTATCACCCCGCGGAGACACCGGTGGACTACGCTGCCGTCGGCGCGGGCATCGCGCAGCTCTATCACGAGATCATGATTCACGCAGGGCTCGGCGATGCCGGCATCCGCACGGAGAGCGGGCGCGCCATGACCGGAGATGCGGGCTGGCTCGTCTCCACCGTTCTCCATGAGAAGGACACGTACAAGAAGTACATCGGCCTCGACTCCTGCATGGCGAACCTCATGCGCCCTGCACTCTACGGCGCATACCATCACATCACCGTGCTCGGCAAGGAGCATGCGCCCACCGATCACATCTACGACATCACCGGCTCGCTCTGCGAGAACAACGATAAATTCGCCATCGACCGCGCCCTGCCGAAGATCGACATCGGCGACATCGTCATCATCCACGATACAGGTGCGCACGGCAGCGCGATGGGGTTCAACTACAACGGCAAACTCTGGTGCGCCGAACTCCTCCGCCGCACGGACGGGAGCATCGAGCTCATTCGCCGCGCACAGACGCTTGACGACTACTTTGCCACACTCAAATACGAGGGCTCTCTGCTCTGAGCAAAATTTTTTTGCCGGACCTGTCATTTGATACAGTACGTCATCGCACCATATTCGGCTATAATAAACTCAGGAAATGAACCGCGAAGGTTCATTTTCGATGGGTCAAGTGTCGAAGAGAAAAGGAGATGATGTATGATGAAACGGGCAGCAAAGGTGATGGCGCTGGTCTTCACCCTGATGCTGGCGATGTCCTCCATGACATTCGCCATGTGGAGCGGGACGATCAGCCAGAGCGACTTCCAGAACCATGTGAAGGCGGGCAAGTTCGCGATCTTTGTCAAGAACGGCAGCACGATCACGATGTATGAGCCGAGCTCGCCGTCCTCTGCGGTCAGTGAGTTCCGGAGCGCGCTGCCGAGTGGCAGGATCGATGTCTACACGGGCAACGTCGCCGTGCGTGACTATCTCGAGGAGTATGGGTACTACGATGACTACTACAACGGTGTGGATATCGGCGGCGGCGCGCGTGCCTTCCGCTTCACCGAGTGGCAGAGAATGTGACCTGAACGCGGCCTTGGGATAAAGGGATGAAAGGCAGATAGGAAATCGAAAACCCGGCACCTGCGCACTGCAGATGCCGGGTTTTTTGCGTCGTTTTTGCGGGGCTTACTTCTCGTGCAGCCAGATGGAGCGGATGCCGGGGCTGTGCTCGGCGCAGATATAGAAGGCGATCTGCACTGCACCGCTCGCATCGTCGTAGAAGTAGCCGCAGACGGGCGGCGCATTGTTGCTGCACTTGGGCTTCGGCAGGTAGCCGTAAGCCTCCTCGAGATCCTCCCGCGTGCTGTCCAGATGGATGCCGCGCGGTGTCTCAAGGCTCTGCGACTCATCGGACGGCTCCTCGTTGTACTCGTTGACATCGTTCACGCCAAGATGCACGCTGATGACGTGCCAGCCCATGCCCGAGCTGCGGTACGTCACGCTGAGCGACGCGCCGTAGTCGATGACGTGCATGCCGACATCCTCGCCGTTCCACACGTCCACGCCGTCCGCGACGCGATTGCCTCTGCCGTAGAGCGCCTCGACCTCGGCACGCGTATCGCCGATACGGATGCCGCCGAGCGCCATATCCTCATCCGTGATTTCCGCCGCGCAGAGGGAGGCGGGGAGAAGGATGAGCGCGAGGAGGGCGGCGCAGAGCAATGATTTGATCTTCATGGAAGACACTCCCTTCGCTTTTTACAGATCCATGCGGCACAGCTTCTTCTGGAAGCTGTCGATGAAGTAGAGATGGTTCGCGTCGTCGGTTGTGACGCAGGACGGTCCGATATTCTCGTCATTTGCTGTTACCAGCTTGATGCCGCCGACATACTTGCCGTCACTCTTCTGGAAGACGCGCAGACAGTTGGGGAAGAGGAAGACTACATATATTTATCTTAGCATAAAGGAGGATGTGAGCGTCCTGTCACAAATGACAGGTTTTTAAAAAAGATTTGAAAAAATTATTTACAGAAATGCGGACCAGATTTTATAATGAAAAAAACAGACTTTTGACAAGAGGAGATGTGAAATGAAAAAGCTGCTGTGCCTGTGCCTGATCTTTCTCTCGCTTGCCTGCGGGTGCGGCAGGACAGCAGAGATCGAGGAGAGCGGCTCCAAGATCGTCTACGGATCAAAGGACTATGATCGAATCAATCCCCTGCGCAATGAATACGGGGAGATCGATCAGCTGCTCTTTGACGGGCTGGTGCGGCGCGACGGCACGGGCGCGCTTGTGCCGGGGCTGGCAGAGTCATGGGAGTATGACCCTGCAGACGATACCTATATCTTTCACCTGCGCGAGGGTGTCCTCTGGCATGATGGACAGCCGCTCCGCGCAGCGGACGTGAAGTTCACAATCGAGGCCGTCCGGAGCCCGCTCATTGCATCGGCACATGCGTCGAACTTCGAGGATGTGCGTGAGATCACGGAATTGGATGACCGCACGGTGCGCATCCGGCTTGCGCAGCCGAACGCGGCGTTCCTCGACTACATGCTTCAGCCGATCCTGCCGGCACACATCTTGGCAGAGCAGGACCTCGCATCGGCGAGCTTCTTCCACAGCCCTGTGGGGACGGGGCCCTACCGGATGGAGAGCTGGGAGGCGGGGGACCGGATCGTCCTCGTGAAGAATGAGGACTACTACCGCGGCGCACCGAAGATCGACCGTTTTGTATTCAAGATCATTGAGGACGATATTGCGGAGGCAGAGGCCCTGGCCGACGGAACGATCGACATCGCGCATCTCTCGCCGAAGAGTGCGGAGGCCTTTGCCGGCAGCACGGCGTACCGTTACTATGCGATGAAGACCACGGACTATCGCGCGATCCTGTTCAACTTCGCCAATCCGTACTGGATGCGGAACCGCGATCTGATCCCAGCGATTGCGTATGCGATCGATCGGCAGGCGATTGTGGATGAAGTGCTGCACGGACATGGGATGCCCGCGTATGGGCCGCTGCAGCGCAATGTCTACAACAATCCGAATGTCGAGCGCTATGACTATGCCCCGGCAAAGGCACGGGAGATCCTTAAGGCGGCGGGCTGCGTGCGCGGCGCGGACGGCTACTATATGCGCGGCGGCGAGGAGGTCGGCTTCACACTGTCGGTGCAGAATGATAAGTTCAGCCGCATCGATATTGCACAGACGGTGGCCAGGCAGCTCGATGCGATCGGCATCCACTGCACCGTAGAGACCCCAGCGGAGATCGACTGGGAGGGGCAGCAGGCATATCTCGTCGGCTGGGGCAGCCCGCTGGATGCCGATGCGCACACCTATAGGGTGTTTTCGAGAAGGAAAGAAGCGAATGCCGGCTCCTACATGAATGCGCGTGTGGATGCGTATCTTGCGGCGGCGCGCCGGACGAGCGATCCTGCCGAGCGCATGCGCCTGTACGGCCTCTTTCAGGAGGAACTGGCAAAGGACCCGCCGTATGTTTTCCTTTGCTACATCGATTCCATCTATGTGACGAACACACGCGTCCACGGCATCACAGAGGACATGCTGCTCGGGCATCGCGGCAGCGGGATCTTCTGGAACGTCAACGAGTGGACGGTGGACTAGGATAGGGATAGGAGGTTCATCATGAAAAAGCTGTGTGTACTCGTGGGGAGTGCGCTCTTCGCACTTTCGGTGCACGGCGGCGGGGCGGCTGCCGATGCGGGGATGCGGCAGCCGGAGCAAGACGTGCAGCAGACAGCATTGATGCCGGCGGAACGCGTGCAGAGTGCGGATGAGATTGCCGTGCAGATGGCGTGGCTGCAGGGCGATTGGTACACCGAGGACGGCACAAAATGTCTGGAGGTCCTCGGCAACGCCATCAACGGGCAGGAGGTTGTTTCCTATAATGCGCTCGCCGACGGGCCCGGCATGGGCCTGCACGTCCTGCGGACAGAGGCGGACGGAGAAATCCAGGACTGGTCAATCGAGTTTGAGCACCGAGATGACAACGGGCAGGAAATCTTCATCCGTGTGAACGACGGCGAACCTCTCCAGAGGGATTGGTCACAGAACGGCTGAGACAAAGAAGAGGGGCTGCTGCACAATCCCCTATCGGCATCGCTTCGCCCGTTGTGACGGGGGAAGCTAGGCCTCCCCCGTGCGACACGGGGGAGGGGGACCGCGCAAGCGGTGGAAGGGGCGCTTGTAGCAATCTCGTTGACATAATGACAAGGGCTGTTGCACGAAGTTTTCTAGCTTCCTGCAATAGCCTCTTCTGTGTTTTTTGCACAAAATTTGAAGCTGCTGCACATTTGTTTCGTGCAACAGCCCCGTTTTGTGTGCATCAGGAACCAAATCCGAACAGCCCGCGCAATCTCTGTCCGAACGATTTCTGCAGCACCTGATCGAGCGGCAGGACGCGGTGCAGGAACGGCGAGCCGACGCGCTTTACCGCGACAGGCGGCGTACGCACCGTGTGCTCGTTCGACATCGTCCTCGGATGGGACGGTGCTCGCGAGATGTACCGTTCCTCCCGCCCGTATTGATAGAACAGTGCAGCTGCCTTGCCCGTCTGTCCGTTCACCGCGATGCGTACCTGACGTACGTTTTCGCCGTCCTCTGCACGCCGGTCCAGATAGTAGACGGGCAGGAGGAAGGTCGCGCTCTTGTGTTTGCGGAAATCTCGTCCCCAGAGCATGATCTCTGCCTTTGTTAGTGCGAAGCTGTCCTTCAGATCGGTGACAAGCCGCTCCGCAAGGAGATTGTCGATCACATCCGCGCGTGAGACGTTGTTTGCCGTCGATGCGATGCGGAAGCGCCCCTCGGTAAAGGCGGGATCGAATGGGGGCACCGCGCCGAAATCCCCCGGGTCGAGCCGATCGAGCAGATGGATGTCATAGAGTATCGTGTCGGGGCACGCCCAGTTGACGATCTCCTCGTACGCCTCGAAATCGCCGCGCTCGCTGTGGACGGACATCTTGACACTGGGATCGGCGAGCGAGAACGGGATGTAGACCGCCGGCATCTCTTCGCGAATGCTCCGGTCGATGTCCTGATTTGCGAACTCCTGCGGAAATCTTTGCGCGAGAACCCGCGCTGCATTTTGCGCCTGCGTTAGCGTTATGGCGAATGGAATCGCCTTCCCCGGGACATTCTCCACGCCGACGCCCATGATGAACGCACGTCAATACGCGCCGGGACGCATGAGCTGCTCGTCCTCAAATGTGTTGCTGCATTAGCTGCACGTGAAGAAATGCTGCGTCGACTCTCCCGTGAACTTTCCGCCGCAGAAGGGACAGACGAATGTGAACTGACAGACGCCGGCAAACGCCTCCGCTGTCGTATCGTCCCAGCGTTCGAGCTTGCTCGCGACACTGTTTTGGCGGTATTTTTGACTCAGCACCCGCTCGTTGTGCGGGTCGACACCCGTCATCACCTCCACATGCCCCAGCTTCATCGCGCCGTCTATGATCTGCACCGGCTTGTGGCGGAACGAGATCGGAGACGCCCAAAAGACCTGCGCATTCGTCCACGGAACCGACGTGCCGCAGAACGCACAGATATACGCCGCCGCCTTCTGATCCGAGTACATCGTCCCGCCGCAGCTGCGGCACTGGATCGCACGAACCTCCTCCGGCATGAGGATCACCTGCCTTTCGACGAATGAATCATATTAGGATGCGAGGCCGGACACGGGGGGAGTGGATGCGCCTCCCTCCGCATACGAATGAAAAACGAGAGAATTCGATTGATTCCATCCTAACATGAAAATGATCGTTTGTGACCTGTTACAAATGACAGGTGCTGAAAAATATTGGTGTTCCTTGTGTTACTTTTTAGGACACGCGGATAAGCTGAATGACCGAAAAACAAGAAGAACAGACTGCTCATCAGAAACCAAACGGAACTATGAAAAAAGATTAGAGGAAAAATTTTCGTAGCGGAGATATATTTTGCCCCAAACAGTAAGGATACATTTCAAGATATGCTTTTAAAGGGAATATAGCCGGAACAAAAAGAACAAAGTAAAATAATTAATTTTTATGTTATTGTTAAGCCGTTTTTATTTAATATTTAACATAAAAGGCGTATAATAAAACTTAGTTTTTGAAAACTTCTTAGTTTAGGAGTTTCAAGACAAGATAAATATATAAATATCATGTAAAGGAGCAATATTATGATTTGGTCACTTATTGTTGGCGGATTTATAGGTTTTATCGCAGGAGTAATTACTAAAAAAGGTGGAGCAATGGGTATAATTGCCAATATCATTGCAGGCTTAGTAGGTTCATCAGTAGGGCAAGCACTGTTTGGTACATGGGGACCATCTCTAGCTGGAATGGCATTAGTTCCTTCTATCTTAGGCGCAGTAATTGTAGTTGCTGTTATATCATTTTTCTTTGGAAAAAAAGAATAAAAAATATTTTAAAATTAAAATAATGAAAGGAAGTATAATTATGTCAATTGAAACAAAAATCAACCAGGCCAAAGGTGCAGTAAAAGAAGGTGTAGGTAAGTTAACCGATGATAAAAAGATGGAAAAAGAAGGAGCTGTAGAAAAAGTAGGCGCAAAAGTTAAAGAAGTCGCTGAAGATCTTAAAGATGTTGCAGAAGGAACAATTGAAGGCGTCAAAAATATTATAAAAAATGAAGAATAATTTTAACATATTTTCTATTATGAGTCCGAAGAAGGACACTAAGCCTGGCTTGGTTTTGGAAGAAGCATAAGAGAGACTTTGGTTTCTTGAATGAACTGGTTGAAACTTCGGATAATTTGACCATAGGACAGTTTAGCTTCGGCTGAGCATTCCTTTCTCTGCAGATAAGCAAGCAATCCTTTACCCTCCAAAAAGCGGGAACATTCCTACTATCTTCAAACTTAAGAGGAGATTATGTAAAGAATTTCCTCGGGGTTCTGGATTGGGAGAAGGCAAGCAAAAATGCAAAAAGCGCAAATAATAGCAACCAAAAACAAATGCCCCGCCGCACAGATCGTGCGACGGGGCATTTATTTGTAAAAATACAGGAGAAATATCGGTGCCCTCAGGTAATGGATGCCCGATAGATGCCGTCGACGGCCTTTTTGAGGACGGCATCGAATTCGGCGTCGCTCTGGCTGACGCGCAGCTCCTGTGCGAGGGCGCGGGAGAAGCTGGCGATGAGGCCGCGGTTGCGCGCGAGTTTTTCGTTCGCATCGTCCTGCGTGTAGCCGCCGCTGAGGGCGACGACGCGGATGACATGCGGATCCTTCATGATCCCTTCGTAGAGGTTGTCGACGGTGGGGATGGTGATCTTGAACATAATCTTGGCATCGGCGGGCAGTTTTGCGAGGTGCTCTTTGATGGCGCCGAGCATGATCTCCTCTGCCTTTTCTTTATCGGGGCAGTGGATGTCGACTTCCGGTTCGAGGATGGGGACGAGACCCTTTCGGACGATCTGCATGCCGACCTCGAACTGCTGGTCAATGATGGCGCGGATGCCCGCCGGATTTGCCTGCTTAATGACGGAGCGCATCTTTGTGCCGAAGATGTGGCGTTCCTTTGCGCGGTCCAGCAGGGCGTCGAGACCCGGGATGGGCTTCATGAGCTGGACGCCGTCCTTCTCCTCGGCGAGGCCTTTGTCGACCTTCAGGATGGGGATGATGCCCTTCTTCTCCCAAAGGAAGTCTGCGGTGAAGATGCCGTCGATCTGGCGGTCCATGGTGTTCTCAAAGAGGATGGCCGCGAGGATTTCGTTCTTGTCGAACGACGGGCTCTTGATGATGCGTGTGCGCATTTCGTGGACGCGCGTGAACATCTCGTCGTCGCCGTGGTAGGCACTCTCGTCGATGCCGTAGGCCTTCAGCGCCTTGGGCGTGGAGCCGCCGCTCTGGTCGAGCGCTGCGATGAATCCCTTGTCATGCTGCATGCGGTTCAGCTGTTCCTGATTCATTGGACATACCTCCTAATATGAGAAAGTGGGAAAGGGGATATCCCCTCGGATTCTGTCTCTATTATAGCGTAATTGGCAGAGAAATTCAACGATACTGAAAACAACTATCACGATTTCTTTGCCCCCGCTGGAAAGGTGTCCGCCGGGGCTGCACGTCGCAGGGGAGGCACTCAGGAGTTGAGCTTGCGGTTCGGATAGATGCTCATGCCCTTGATCGCTGCGCCGACCGCGAGGCCCTTTGTCGTGATCTGATAGACCCATGTGTCCTTCGCAACGATGTCGGCGCCCTCGATCGCGCCGCCGGAGTAGCCGTCTGTAGCGGAGGCCTCTGCCGTTCCGCCGACCTTGAACTTGCCGGAGATAAAGGAATCCCAGGCATGTTTGCTGCCAAAGACGAAGATGAGGTCGTATTCCTTCACGCCAATCCCGATCCCGAGCTGGTATGCTTCCATCTTCATATAGAGTTGCTGCCCGGTCTCCCTGTTCACCGCAAGACCGCGCCCGTGCGCACCGCCGAGCAGGCCAAACTGTGAGCCGGTCGCGCTGATTGTCGCGTAGCCGTAAGCGTCGTTGAGCACATCCTGCGCATTCGGCGTAAGCTCATAGAGCCGATCAATCGCGTTTGCGTGGAGTTCCTGGATTTCTGCGCGCTGTTGGTTTGCGCTTTTGGCAAACGCCGTGACCGAAAATGCGAGGAGCAGGGTGAGTGTGAGGGCAATCAGCCGTGCTGGGAATTTCATTTGAAAACCTCCTTACAATGCCGTGAATAAACTTTATTTTATTTTACGGTCTTTTTCTGTAAGTGGCAAGAAAAAGATAGATTGGAATATCTTACAAAGAATTCTGTATAAGAAAAGAGTTGTTCATAGTGAAATGCTCTTTTAGATTCGATATGGTGCGGACAAATGTCTTGCCTGTCTCCGTGACGGCCGATACGGGGCGGGCGGATGAACCCGCCCCATGTTTACCGGCGCGTTTTCTCTGCTGCTTAGTGCAGGACGAGGCTCAGAAGGGCAATCTCTGCGATCGCGGCAATACCGAGGACGAGCGTACCCATTGTCTGCACGCGGTAGCCTTGGTCCGGCGTCAGCCCGCTGAACTCCGAGACCACCCAGAAATACGAATCGTTTGCGTGAGAGACGGTCATCGCACCTGCGCCGATCGCCATACAGACGAGTGTGACCTCGATCGGCGTATTGTAGCCGAGGATGGGGAGGATCGGTGCGACGATGCCCGCCGTTGTGATGAGGGCGACGGTCGAGGAGCCCTGTGCCGTTTTTAGGATCGCCGCGAGCAGGAATGGGAAGAAGATGCCCATGTCTCTGAAGATATCTGCGTGATGTGAGATGTAGTTCACCATATCCGAGGTCGCGATCACCTTGCCGAGCACGCCGCCCGCCGCTGTGATGAAGAGGATCGGGCCGACCGTCATCAGACTGTCGTTGCAGATTGCGTAGAACTCCTCGGAACGGTCCACGGAGAAGAGCTGCAGCGTGGCGAACGCCATGCCGACCGCGAGCGCGATGATCGGCGTGCCGAGGAAGCGTATGATCTCTGCAGCGAAGCCTGTCATGCCGGCCATTGCGGAGACTGAGGATAGCGCCATCAGTACGATCGGAACGATGATCGGGGCGAGTGTGCTGAACGCCGAGGGGAGCTTTCCGTAGGAGGCGATGAGATCGTTGTAGACCTTGGCGACCTCCTCCGGATGGACCTCGTCCTTGGACTGCACGCGCGTGCCGATCCAGCGTGCGTAGAAATAGCCGGCGATCAGCGGAAAGATCGAACAGAGGATGCCGAGCCCGATTACCTGCAGGAGGTAGTCGCCGATGCCGAGCGTGCTCGCCGCCGCAATCGGTCCCGGTGTCGGGGGGATAAAGACGTGCGAGATGAAGAGACCGGAGCTGAGGGCAAACGTCATCGCGACTGCGGATGCGGCCGTGCGGCGCACGAGCGCCTTGCGGATCGGATCGAGGATGACGAATCCGGAGTCGCAGAACACGGGGATCGAGACGACCCAGCCCATGAGCTGCACCGCGATGACGGGGTTGTCCTTGCCCACGAGTCGGATCATCATATCCGCGAGCTTCAGAGCACCGCCCGTTTTTTCGAGCACGGTGCCGATCATCGCGCCGAGGATGATGACGATGCCGATGCTGGTGAACGTCCCTGAGAATCCCTGCCCGATGACTGTTGCGAGGCCGTGCTGCACCGCGCCGCTCTCGAGTTTATGATCGACGAGCGGAATTCCTGCGATGAGTCCGAGCCCCAATGAGACCAACATGATGGAGATGAATGGGTGGATGCGCAGCTTTGAGATCATGACGATCATGATGACGATCGCCACAACAAAGGCGAGGATGAGCGGTAATCCGGTCATGTCAATACCTCCTTACATAGGGCGGATGTGCCCGCAGAATGAAATGCTTTACGCTGTTATTTTAGTATTATTCGAAATTTTTTGCAAGCAGAAACATAAAAAATGGGCACAGCATGCTGTGCCCGTTTCGGATGAAACTACGCCGTAATCCCGAGAATCTTGTCCAGCTTCTCGCGGTCATAGCTGAGGGCGAATTCTTTGCCGTCCGCCGTTGTCACAGGGACGATCGTATCGCCTGAGATGCGGCGGCACTCTTCGCGTGCCGCTTCGTCCGTTTCGATGTTGTATTCCTCGTAGGGAATGCCGCGGTACTTCAGATACTTCTTCACCTTGACGCACCATGGGCAGACCGTGATGGAGTAGACCTTTACCATAGGATCGCCTCCTTATGCGCCGATGAGGCGGTCGATGGCGGGCTGATCGAACCCGCGCACATACTCTCCGCTCTCGGCGAGGATGACGGGGCATGCGCCCTCGCCCGTCAGCTTGACGAGATCATCGTAGGCGGCGGGCTCCTTCTCGATGTCGCGCACCGTGTAGGCAACGCCCTTCTTGTCGAGATACTTCTTTGCCTTTGTGCACCAAGGGCAGGCGTCAAATGAAAAAACCTGAATCATGGGGAAACCCTCCTCTGTATCGTTATTTCTTTAAAGATGCCAGATACTTCTCCGCGTGAAGCGCGGCGGTCGTACCATCGGCGGCGGCGGTTGTCAGCTGGTGAATCTCCTTGACGCGGATGTCGCCCGCGACAAAGACGCCCGGGATCTCCGTGCGGCAGTTCTCATCCGCCGCGATGTAGCCCGCTTCTGTCAGCGCCAGCTGTCCTTTGAACAAGTCGGTGTTCGGAAGCACCCCGATGTTGACGAAGATGCTGTCCACGGCCAGGGTCTCTGTTTTTCCCGTGTCTTTGTGCAGCAGCTCGACGGATGTGAGGCGGTCCTCACCGCTCAGATGCATGATCTCCGTCTCAAGCATGACCGTCACCTTCGGATTGGCATAGAGCGCGTCCTGCGAGGACTTGTCTGCGCGCAGCTGCGAGCGGTGGATGAGGTAGAGATGCGAGGCGTATTTCGTGAGGAAGTTCGCCGCGTCGACCGCCGCGTTGCCGCCGCCCATGACGGAGATTACTTTATCCTGGTACGTGTGGCCGTCGCAGAGCTCGCAGTAGTGTACGCCGCGGTTAAAGTAATGCGGCTCCTGCGGGAGCGGGAGTTTGCGGCGGTTCATGCCCGATGCGATGATGATCACGGGCGTCTCGTAGATGTATGTCTCCGTCTCCACGATTTTCGGCGTGGATTTGAGGTCGACGCGCTCAATGCGGTCGAACTCGTCGATTTCCGCACCGAAATTGGTTGCCTGCTTCTCGAGGGTGCCGATCAGCTCCATTCCGCTCACACGCTCGAAGCCCGGATAGTTCTCGATGTCCGCCGCTGTTGCAATCTGTCCGCCGACAAGCGAGTTCTCGAGGACGAGCGTGCGGAGGTTCATGCGGCCCGCATAGAGGGCTGCGGTCAGTCCCGCCATGCCGGCGCCAATGATAATAATATCCTTTTGGATGTGTTCCTTTGCCATAGAATCATCTCCTTTGATTTGACTTTTTGATTATTATAGCATATCTGTCAAGCCGCGGCTGTGATAAAGGGCACAAAAATAGCCCACACTCCACTGTGGACTATCTTTGCTGTGTATTATATTTTA
>ERZ772772.312-NODE-312-length-30377-cov-24.006497_pt1 | contig 30377 bp, 32 predicted proteins | sample MGYA00511484_ERZ772772 | MGnify/ENA primary metagenome ERZ772772 (study PRJEB29015, sample SAMEA2737913) | human oral metagenome | biome: human oral; feature: human-associated habitat; material: dental | place: China | collected 2088 ... | reverse complement strand
CTTCATTCTTGTAAAAGAATTGTTGTTTCGTTGACTGACATCAACGATGTTGCATCTGGCTTGTTAGATTCAATTCTAACATGTTTTGCATTGTGTAGTTTTCAGGGTACATCCCGCGCGTTTTAAGGGCTCTCAGCGGTTTCTCCCGCTTTCGCCGCCCTCATCGGCGCGACTGTCATAATATAACATGACCGGCTTTTTCCGTCAACCCCCTTTTTTCATTTTTTCATATTTTTTTGCAAGAAAAAATCATGCCTTTATGCATCGTATATAAAGTTCAATTCACGTCGCTCAGAAAGCAATGGCGCTGCCGCATCTTTCTCAGAAAGCACCATGGGGTGCAGCGGCCAAACAACGCCGATTTCGGGATCGTCCCAGCGGATATTTCCGTCACACTCCGGTGCATAGAGATTGTCCGCCTTATACTGTACCTCCGCGTCATCGGTCAGTGTGACAAAGCCGTGTGCAAAGCCGCGCGGGATGAAGAGCTGGCAATGGTTCTCTGCCGAGAGTTCGACGCCTACCCATTTTGCATAAGTCGGCGAGCCGCGCCGAATGTCCACGGCGACATCAAAGATGGCACCGCGCGACACGCGCAGGAGCTTTGCCTGTGCCATTGGATTCAGCTGGTAGTGCAGTCCGCGCAGGGTCCCTCTCTGTGCGGAGAAGGAATGGTTGTCCTGTACGAAATCAGCATAGATGCCGGCATCCTCCATCTTCTTTTTCGACCAGCTTTCCATGAACCAGCCGCGCGCATCGCCGAATACCTGCGGTTCGAGAATACGGACGCCCGCAAGTGCCGTTTCAATCACGTTCATATAGATCTCCTACATTTCTTTAAGGATTCGTTTCAAATAGATTCCGTACTCATTTTTTGTAAGCGGCTCAGCGAGCCGCAGCAGCTGCTCTGCATCAATGTAGCCCATGCGGTAGGCAATCTCCTCGATACAGGAGATCTTGAGTCCCTGACGCGCCTGAATGGTCTGTACAAAGGCAGCCGCTGAGAGAAGCGACTCATGTGTCCCCGTGTCAAGCCATGCATAACCGCGCCGCAAGCGTTCCACATGGAGTTTCCCTGCCGTCAGATAGGCGATGTTGATATCGGTGATCTCCAGTTCCCCGCGCGCCGATGGGCGAATCCCGCGCGCGATATCAACAATGCTGCTGTCATAAAAATACAACCCTGTGACAGCATAGTTTGACTGCGGATCTCGAGGCTTTTCTTCAAGGGAGAGGGCCTGCCCCGCATCGTCAAATGATACAACGCCGTACCGCTCCGGGTCGGAGACGTAGTAAGCGAAGACCGTTGCCCCCTCCTCACGCCCGACCGCATTCTGCAGCACCTGCGCAAAGTCAGAGCCGTAGAAGATATTGTCACCGAGTACGAGTGCACAGCCCTCGCCTGCAATAAAGTCCGCACCGATGATAAAAGCCTGTGCGAGCCCGTCCGGACTCGGCTGAACTGCATATGAGATCGAGAGCCCCAGCTGACTGCCGTCGCCGAGCAGGGTCTGATAGAGCGTACTGTCCTCCGGTGTTGTAATGATGAGGATCTCTCGTATCCCGGCAAGCATGAGTGTACTCAGCGGATAGTAGATCATCGGCTTGTCATAGATCGGCATCAGCTGCTTTGATACAACCTTAGTCAGCGGGTAGAGCCGCGTGCCGGATCCTCCTGCAAGGATAATGCCCTTTTTAATCATCCCGTCACCTCTGTGCGTTTTATTTGTACTTTATTTTACGTCGTTTCACACCGCAAGGCAAGAAAAACCTCCCTCATTTTCGAGGGAGGCTGCTCTGTGATCATCAAAAACTACTTAAGCATTTCCATTGTATGTGCAACGAGGATGCCAAACGGCGTGCCGATGACATAGCCCATCAGTGCCATGAGGATGCCGACGGGTACAAGCGAGCCGGAGTATGTCCCCGCGAGTACGGGTGCGGATGCTGTGCCGCCGATGTTCGCGAGCGAGGCAACGCACGCGGTGAACATATCGAGTTTGAAGAGGCGTGCAAGGAGGAACATCAGTGTAAAGTGGACGCCGAGGATGATGAATCCTGTCAGAATCCAATACGGTGCATCGCCGAGTTCGAGCAGAGATGCGCGCGAGGCGAGCAGAGCGATGACGGAGTAGAGCAGGACATTCGACATCTCTGCCGAGCCAGCCACGCGTCCGAGCGGTGAAACCGCGCCGATGAGACCAAGCACGGTGATAAAGAGGATCGTCCACGTTGCCTTATCGAAGAAGGGGACGGCTGCATTGAGTATCTTGCCGACGTTCGCACCAACGGCTGAAACAATGAGAGCAGTACCGAGGAGCAGCATAAGGCTCTGAAACGTAATTGTACCTGTGTTCAGTTTCGCATCCTCCTCAAGACTGCGCGAGACGGCATCAAGCTGCGTTGTGTCCGCTTTGTTCCACAGGTTGAAGCGCGGTGCGAGTGTGATGAGCCAGAGCAGGAACATGACCCAGATGGAATAGTCAATCGAATCGACCACGAGCGCGTAGCCCATATCCGCCTCCGACACGCCAAGCGCTGCCTGCACGGCAACCATGTTGCCGGAGCCGCCCAGCCACGAACCGCAGAGTGCACCGAGCGCCATCCACGAATCCGGGCCGATCAGCCCCTTCATCACAAGGAACGCGACGATAAAACCGATCATGATCGTAATTGATGCGGAGAAGAAACCGAGCAGCATCCGCGGACCGAGTCTCAGCACCTTGCGAATGTCGCAGCGCAGCAGCATGGTGAAGACCATCGCGTACGTCAGCGAATTCTTCAGCGCTCCGTACGTCGGCTTCGTCGCCGCCATATCCCATGTTCTGACGGTACAAAGCAGCATGGAGATGAGGTAAACAAGCACTACGGCGGGCAGGTAGCGAAACAGCTTCCAACCCGCCCCCTTCTCGAGCGTCACCAGTGTCCCTGCGAGCAGGATAAGCACGGCAACATAGGTAAACCCATCCGTAATCATAAAATGCACTCCTTCGTTGCGATAACAGAATCCGTATACAGTATAATTCCTTGAAGAATTCTACTGGTGATTATATAATAAAAAAATGAGATAATACAATGGACTTCTTTCCTAAAAGTGCTCTCATTTGTGAAAGAATTCTGTATACCAAAAGCAATCGAAGGAGGGTTCCCATGAAAATCACGAAGGTCGAACTCGGAATGCTCTCTGTCCCCCTGCGCGTCCCGTTCAAGACAGCGCGGCGGCGCGTGAACAGCGTGGAGGATGTCATTGTCCTCATCCGGACGGATACAGGAGCAACAGGCTACGGTGAGGCGCCGCCGACAGGTGTTGTCACGGGCGATACGACAGGCGGCATCATCGATGCGATCCGCACACATCTTGCGCCCCTGCTCATCGGGCGTGATGTGAATGAGTTCGAGGACCTGATCCAGTCCGTGCAGACTGCACTCATTCACAACTCCTCGGCAAAGGCTGCCGTCGACATGGCCCTCTACGATCTCTATGGACAGCTGTGGAACATCCCCGTACACAAGCTCCTCGGGGGAGCGCGCGATGCCATTGTAACAGACATCACCATCAGCGTGAACGCCCCCGAGGAGATGGCACGCGATGCACGCGATGCGATTGCACGCGGCTATGACACGCTCAAGATCAAGGTGGGCATCGATCCCTCGCTTGACGTGGCACGGCTCCTTGCCGTCCGAGAGGCAGTCGGCAAAGACGTGCGCGTCCGGATTGATGCAAATCAGGCCTGGAAACCGCGCGAAGCTGTGCGTATTCTTGCACAGATGGCAGAAAAGGGACTCGACATTGAACTCGTCGAACAGCCCGTCGCCGCTGCGGACATCGAAGGGCTTGCCTATGTCACGCGCGAGAGCGACATCCCCGTGCTCGCGGACGAGTCGGTATTCAGCCCCGCTGACGCCCTGCGCATCATGCAGCTGCATGCCGCTGACATGATAAACATCAAGCTTATGAAATGCGGCGGACTCTATCCCGCGCAGAAGATTATCGCAGCAGCGGAAATCTACGGCGTAGAGTGTATGCTCGGCTGTATGCTCGAGGCAAAGATTTCGGTCAATGCCGCCGTTGCCCTCGCCTGCGCAAAAAAAATCGTGACACGCATCGATCTCGATGGTCCTGTCCTTTGCAGTGAGGATCCGATCGAGGGCGGCGCGGTATTCGACGAAAAAAATATTACAGCATCCTCAGCGCCGGGACTTGGGATATGCGGCATCAAGGGGCTGTGCTTACTGTGAGGAGAAATGTATGAGTACATCGGTTAATTTCGCCGTCGGCGATCCCTTTCCCATGCCGGTCCTCGCACAGACAGACGGCGGAATGTTTCAAGTCGACCGGAACGGCATGATGTTCCTGCTTCAGCTCTCTCGGACGGACGCGATTGCCGTTGAGGCATTCCGCACGGGAGAGATCGAGATTGCGGTGACAGAGACGGACGGCATTTTGTTCTTTCTCTACCGCATTGACGGGATTTTCAAGGATGGATGGGGAGACGCCCCCCTCTCCCTCTCCCTCGTAAAGGAGGAGCTTCTCCCGGATGAGGAGAGTCTCGCAGATCCGACAATCCACCTCTATCTGATCGATACAAATTTAAAGGTGCTGCTTGCGCAGAGGACCGCCCGCATACCGGAAGAGTTTGCCGCGGTGATCCGTGCACACGTGCGCGCAGAAAAAGAGGCTCCGCTCTCTGCCCTTGCATTTCAAAAGAAAGTCGCGGCCGTTTGGGCAAACAAATCCGCCGCCGATCTGCGGGCAATGGCATCAGCCGCACACACGCTGCCGATGACACTCGGCGGTGCAGTGCACTAAAAATGGGCTGCCGTTTGATGCGGCAGCCCATTTTTTTCTGTATCACCTTATTTTACGACACATAGTACACGCGATTTGCACGCCGTGCCGGAGCTTTCGGCAGATCACAGTCCCGATAGCCGAGTGCACAGTGACCGATGCCGATGTATTCGCCCTCGATGCCGAGTTTTTTCAGCAGATCCTGATAGGCAGGCTCCTCGAACTCTTCCTTCGCACGGTTGATCCAGATTGTGCCGAGGCCGAGCGCATGCCCTGCAAGCATAAGATTCCCCATGACGAGGCTTCCGTCATAAACGCTGTTCGGCCAATCCTTCGGCGCAAGAACGATGAGGATGACGGGGGCACCGTAGAACGGGTCATGCCCCTCTTTCCAGCCGCCGATGCGGCAGTTGTCACGCACAATCTATGCGCGCAGTGCAGGTTCCGTCACGGCAATGATGATTGGTGCCTGTTTCCCCTTTCCGTTCGCCGCATAGAGACCCGCCTCGATGACTTCGTCAATGAGATCACGCGGGACCATATCTGATTTAAATTTCCGAATGCTGCGGCGTTCAAGCATGTCCTTGATGGTGGTATTCATAATGTCTCCCTCCCGGCCTTGATGCCCTCTGCGATGCGCGCGACGAGTGCCGTCCGCGCAAACGGAGTAATAATATAGTAGCCGTCAATATACGGCTCAATCTCCTTTGCGGTCTCAAGCGAGAGACGAACGGCAAGCTCCTCCGCCTCCTCCCGGTTTAATCCGCGGTATGCATCGATGATGCTCTCCTCGACATGAATCCCCGTGATCTCGCTCTCCATAAAGCGAGCATTGCGCTCGCTGACGACGGGCATAATCCCGCCGAGGATAAGCGCTCCCGGCAGAGCTTCGTGTGCAGTGCGAAGGTTCTCCTTTGCCCTGGCGCTAAGGATCGGCTGGGTAAAGAACCCTGCCATGCCCGCCTCCATTTTCTTCTTTGCAAGTCCAAGCTGAGACGGGAAGTATTTCGCGTTGACGTTGAGCGCGCCAAACACATGAAAAGGCACAACATCCCCGCGTGCGCCGAGGCTTGTAATGAAGGAGGAGAGTTTGCGCGAGTTGAACTGATAGACACTCTTGACCTCATCGCGCTCCGCCGTTGGAATCGGGTCGCCCGTAATCGCGATCATGTTATGGATCCCCTCAGCGCTCAGCGCGAGGAGGATGGATTTGATCGCGTTGAGGTTGCGGTCGCGGCAGGTCATATGCGGAATCGGCTCGATTCCGAGCGTTCGGTATATACGCCCGGCAAGCATCGCCGCATCCATGCGCGCCCGTGCAATCGGGTTATCGGCAACCGTTATGGCGTGGATGCCTGCCGACTGCAGCTCCCGCGCACCCGCCATGAATTTATCCGCATTGCCGATCTCGGGCGGGTCCAATTCCACCGCAATCGGCTTCTTTCCCGCTGCCAGCGCATCGAAAAATGCACTCTGCGCTGTGCCCATCACATCCGGCTGTTTTTCTCCGTCCGCAGATGCCAATCCTCCGGCATTCTCCGCAAGCGCCGCACAAAGAGCACGAATATGCTCCGGCGTAGTGCCGCAGCAGCCTCCGGCAATGGAGACACCTTCGCGCACGATTTCAGCGAGGCTTGTGCCGAAGTAATCCGGCGCACTCTCGTAGAAGGTCCGCCCGTCCACAACAACGGGATGTCCTGCGTTCGGCATCAGCGAGATCGGCAATACAGATGTGCCAATATGCTGCACCAACTCCTGCATCTGGCGCACACCGTTCACACAGTTAAACCCGACAGCGTCAACCTGACCGCTGTCAGCCGCCGCGCGAATCAGCTCCTCAACAAAGTGTCCGTCGCGGGTATAGCCGCCTGGAAGTGCAGAAAACGAAACCAGAATAAATGCTTGAGGGCACTGCTTCTTGATATGCTTTGCTGCATCGATCAACCCCTCTATTGAGGAATTCGTTTCGAACAGGAAGTGTTCCGCACCGCATGCAAGAAACGCATCGGCAAGGAAACGGTACTCATCAACAATATCTGCGTGCGGGAGTCCTATAACAGGGCCGATATCGGCAAATACATAGGCACCAAAGGGCTCCGCTGCACGCGCAGCAAGCTCCCAGCCCGCACGGATGATCCGTCCCACGGTCTCTCCGTCGCCCTGATAAACAATGCGGTTTGCGGCGAAGGTATTCGTCTTGATCGCCTGCGCGCCTGCACGCAGATATTCCGTATGAATATCTCCCACAACAAGAGGTGCCTCAAGGTTGGCCAGTTCCACCCCCTTGCCGCGGGTATGTGTCTTTTGGGCATAATAGGTGCCCATGCCGCCGTCAAAGATGAGCGGCTCTTTTTTTATGTGTTCCCGTATGTCCATGCGCTCCTGCGCCATATCTACAGCCTCCTTGCCGGCTTTCGCTATCCCAGTACGCGGCGCGCGATCTCAACGATGCTGCGCGCATCGCCCGCATAGTGATCCGCACCAATTTCTTTTGCGTAATCCTCCGTTAGTACCGCACCGCCGACCACGGTTTCGCACGGATGCCCCGCCTCATGGAGCGCATCAATCGTGCGCTTCATTGCTGTGACCGTCGTCGTCATCAGTGCAGACAAGCCGATGAGACCGACCTTCTTTTCGATGGCGACCTCCACCACGCGCGTGACGGGTACGTCACGCCCGAGGTCGATAATCTGGTAGCCGTAGTTCTCGAGGACAACCTTCACGATATTCTTGCCGATGTCATGAATATCTCCTTCCACGGTCGCAAGGATGATCTTTCCCTTCGAGACGCCCTGTCCTTCCTCGGCGAGCCGCACCTTGATGAGTTCAAGGCCTGCCGTCGCCGCATTCGCCGCATTGATGAGCTGCGGCAGGAAGATAATTTCCTTTTCGTAGCGGTCTCCTACGATATCAAGTGCGGGGATGACCTTTTCCTGGATGATCTCCATCGGCGCCATCTCCGTGAGGAGTTTGCGCGTGATGCGCTCCGCATCATCACTGAGGCCGCGGATGATGGCATCCATCAGCGGATCGACCGCATCCGCGCTGTCCGCTGCAGCAGTCGTTGCTGCGGCAGCCGTCTCATCCCCGGTAATGCCGAGTTCTTTGCGGCGGCGCATCTCCGCCTGTTCAGGGGCGAAACGCTCGATGTAGGCGGCGCAGTCAGCATCCTCCCCCGACACAGCACGGAACGAAACGACGGCATCCATAACTTCCTTCGTGTTCGGATTGATGATTGGGAAATCAAGCCCGACGTGCATTGCCTGTATGAGGAAGTTCTCCGTCATATGCCCGCGCGCAGGCAGTCCGAAGGAAATATTGCTGACGCCGAGTGCACAGTGCAGGCCGAGGCGCTCATGAACTTCGCGCACCGCGCGCAGAGTCTCCATGGCCTGCTCCTGCTGTGCCGAGACCGTGAGCGTCAGGCAGTCGATGATAATGTCCTCACGGTCGAGTCCGTACTTTTCTGCCTCTGCCGTGATCCGTTCGGCGATGGCGACACGCTGCGCCGCCGTCTCCGGGAGTCCGCGCTCATCCATTGCAAGCCCGAGCACTGCTGCACCGTAATGCTTGGCCAACGGAAAAATCGCATCCATACGCTCGCGTTCGCCGCTGACCGAGTTGATGATGACGCGCCCGTTCGATACGCGCAGCGCAGCTTCGATGACCTTGGGGTTCGCCGAATCGATCTGCAGCGGCAGGTCGACAACACTCTGCACCGCCTTGACAACATAGGGGATGATCTTCTCCTCATCCACTCCCTGCGCGCCGACGTTGATATCCAGCACCTGCGCACCGGCCTCCTGCTGGGATATGGCAAGCTTTTTAATGTAGCCGTAGTCCTCTTCAAGGAGAGCCTGTTGGAGCCGTTTCTTCCCGGTCGGATTGATGCGCTCGCCGATGACGTTAAGCTTGCCGTATTCGGCAACACGGCCCGGAGAGGCCACACCCTTGCGTTTCTTCCGGGCAGGCCGATCTGCTGCGCCTCCCGCCGTGGAAAGCGCAAGCGCACGGATAAAATCCGGATTCGTGCCGCAGCAGCCGCCCATGATAACGGCCCCGCGGTGTGCGAACTCCGCCATCTCCCGTCCAAACTCCTCTGCGGTCATCTCATATGCACCCGTGCGGGGGTCTGGCAGTCCTGCATTCGGCTTTACGATGATGGGCAGGTCCGTCCACTCCATCATCTCCGCAACGATCGGCCGAAGCTCCACCGGACCGAGTGAGCAGTTGACGCCGAGTGCGGATACGCCGAGCGCATCCAGGGTGACGGCAACAGACGGAACGGCTGCACCGAGAAAGGTGCGTCCATTCTGCTCGAAGGTCATTGTCACCCAGATCGGCAGCTTTGTATGCTCCTTTGCCGCAAGCACGGCAGCCTTGGCCTCATAGAGATCCGTCAATGTCTCGAAAATAATGAGGTCGGCGCCCGCCTCCTCACCTGCAGTGACCATCTCTCGAAAGAGCTCATATGCCTCCTCAAAGGAAAGTGTGCCAAGCGGCTCGACCAGCTCTCCTATGGGGCCGATGTCAAGCGCGACACGCACACCGGGTATGCCGGAGTTCTCCGCAGCACGGCGTGCAGTCGCAACATTGGCCGCGATGACCGCGGCAACACTTTTCCCCGTGTCCTCAAGCTTATGCCTGTTCGCACCAAATGTATTGCTGTATATGACACGGCTGCCCGCCGCAATATAATTCCGATGAACCTCCTCGATCACATCGGGGTGCTCCATGCCGAAAAGCTCGGGCCGTTCGCCCGGCGCAAGCCCGCGCGCCTGCAGCTCTGTGCCCATGCCTCCATCCAATATAATAATGTCCTTCATTTGTATTCCTACTCCCAATCAATTCGCTTTATGTCTTTGCCCCTTCCCTGCATCTGCGCCCTGCCTTTCGGAAGGGACAGTTGCGGAACATGAGGCAATGCTCGCAGTCCGGCGGCCGATGCGGCTGAGGTGTTCGTGCAATGCCCATGATCGCCGTCACAGACTTGCGCGGCACCATGATGGTCGTCGGCGTCAGTGAGACGCCGACGCGGCGCGTCATATCCAGCAGCGCAAAGAATTTCGGCTGCTCCGTGATCGGCAAATCGCCGTAGCCGGGGCTGAAGCGGTCTGTAAGGTAACGCCCCTCCGCTTCTACAGCAGCGCGCATATCACTCTCAAAGTTGTTGCAGATGTTCTCGATCGCCGTACTTGCGCATGCGTCCATGATGACAGAATCTGCCGCATTCATCACCTCATAGCGCATCATCAGCCGCTCCACCCCGGGACCGAGCGTCGCGCCGAAAAGAACAGCCTCCTCGCACGGTTCCAGCATCTGCGGGATGTCCTTCCCCGCGAACGTGACACCTAGCACGGCACCGTTCTCCATAGGAACCTGGCGATACGTCAGGCGCGGGGTCGCCGCGGCGAGCACCTCATCCGTGCAGCGCCGAATCTGCGCCGCGATCTCCTCCGTCAGCTCCTGCCCGCGGAATCCGAGGTACTTTAGAATCTCATTCATATTCAGCGTTGTGAAACGCGGTTCAAACATAGCTTCTCCTATTTTCCATTGTGATATAAGATCACCATTATACAATACACAGGATAAGAGATTATATCATATTCGCAGGTTCCTCACAAATATACTTTTGTCAAATGGTGATATGTGCTATAATACTGCCCTGTCGTTCTGCACGGCAGAGTTCTAGTCAAGGGGGATATGGAATGATTAAAGAAGCCATCAAAAAGATCGTGGACAAGCAGGATCTCGGCTATGACGAGGCATATGCCGTCATGAACGAGATTATGTCCGGCGAAACCTCGGCCGTCGAGAATGCAGCCTACCTCGCCGCACTCTCTACAAAGAGCAGCGGCATGGAGACAATCGACGAGATCTCCGGCTCAGCTGCGGCGATGCGTGACCACGCAGAGACCGTCGAGCATGATATGGATGTCATTGACATTGTCGGCACAGGTGGCGACCACTCGGGCAGCATCAACGTCTCGACCACGGCCTCGTTCCTCGCCGCTGCAGCAGGGCTCAAGGTATGCAAGCACGGCAACCGCGCAGCTTCATCGAAGAGCGGCACGGCAGACTGTCTCGAGGCGCTCGGTGTGAACATCGATCAACCTCCTGAGAAGGTGCGCGAGGAGCTGCGCTCCATTGGGATTGCCTTCCTCTTCGCCCAGCGCTACCATCAGTCGATGCGGCATGTCGGAGCCATCCGCCGTGAGCTTGGCATCCGCACGGTGTTCAACATCCTCGGTCCCTTGACGAATCCGTCACATCCTTCCTGCATGCTGCTCGGTGTCTACGGAGAACATCTTCTGCGTCCGCTCGCAAGGGTTCTGCCGGGACTCGGTGTAAAACGAGCCCTCATCGTTCACGGGACAGACGGCATGGACGAGATCTCCATCGGTGCTCCGACGCTGGTGCGCGAGATCACAAGCGGTAATGAGAGCGCCTATGAGATCCGCCCGCAGGACTTCGGCATAGCACCGGCATCCAAGGATGCCATTCGCGGCGGATCCCCGGAGGAAAATGCCGCTGTCACACGAGGGATCCTCGCGGGCGACATCAAGGATGCCCGCGCCGACATCTGTCTCATGAATGCCGGCGCTGCCATCTACATCGGCGGGAATGCCTCCTCCATCGCCGACGGTATTGCAGCTGCGCGCCAAGTCATCGCTGACGGCAGTGCTCTCCGGAAATTGGAGGAGTTTATCCGCATCTCGCATTAAAGAAAGGATCTTACATATATGCAGGCACTCGAACGACTTAGTAACTTCGTCTCCCGTTATATGGCATTATTTGTTATCGTGATTGCAGGCATCTCACTCTTTCAGCCGTGGACATTCAAGTGGACGGTGCCGTGGATCACGATTCTGCTCGGCATTGTCATGTTCGGCATGGGTATGACCCTGCGCTTTCAGGACTTTAAGCTCGTCCTGCAGCGTCCGCGCGACGTGCTCATCGGCACAGTCGCACAGTTTGGCATCATGCCGCTGCTCGCATGGGGACTGGCACATGCCTTCTCACTCCCGCCGGAACTTGCGGCAGGTGTCATTCTCGTCGGCACATGTCCCGGCGGCACCTCGTCCAATGTCATGACCTATCTCGCGCGCGGGGATGTGGCACTCTCCGTCTCCATGACGATGGCATCCACCATCCTCGCCCCCTTTTTAACCCCACTCCTCACACTCTGGCTGGCAGGTCAGTGGATTGATATTCCGGCGGAGAAGATGATGGTCTCCATCGCCCAGGTCGTTATCGCGCCGATCGTTCTCGGCATCCTCATCAATCACTTCTTCGAGCGCCCCGTCCAGAAGGCAGTCAAGGTGCTCCCGCTGATCTCCGTCGTCGCGATCGTACTCATTGTCGGCGGCGTTGTCGCGGCGAATGCAGGACGCATCATTGAGACCGGCGCGCTCATCATGGTCGTTGTCATGTGTCACAACCTTCTTGGCTATGCGCTCGGTTTCCTCGCTGCAAAACTGCTTGGTATGAACATAGCGAAGGTCAAGGCCGTCTCCATCGAAGTCGGCATGCAGAATTCCGGACTTGCGACCTCACTTGCTCTCCTGCATTTCGGCGCAGCCGCAGCAATTCCGGGAGCCCTCTTCAGTGTCTGGCACAACATCTCCGGCTCTCTTGCCGCGAACTACCTGTCCAGCCGCATGAAAAAGGCATCATAACAAAATATCATACACGAAAAGAGGCGGACCGTTGCGGTCCGCCTCTTTGAGTTCCCGATTCCCGTTTGGAAACGGAGTTAATGATTGAACATATTACGCAGCGCCTGCTTGTTAACCTCGCGGTTGAGCTGGGCAAGATGCTGCGTCAGCTTGATGCTCTTCGGGCATACGCGCTCACAGTTCTGGCTGTTGCCGCAGCTGGTGATGCCGCCCTTCTCCATCAGCGCATTGAGACGCTTCGGCGCATCAAACTGACCGAGCGGATGCAGGTTGAAGAGGAGCGCCTGCGCTGTCGGTGCAGGTCCGATGAAGTCCGACTGCGGACCTACATTCGGGCATGCCTCGAGGCAGCAGCCGCAGGTCATGCAGTGCGACAGCTCGTAGCAGGTCTCTGCCGTGTACGGATTCTGGATCGGGGCATCCCTGTTGTCCCATGTGCCGTCCACCTCAACCCAGCCATGAATGCGCTTAAGGCTCTCAAACATAACCGAGCGGTCAATGAGGAGGTCACGGATAACGGGGAATGTGCGGGCCGGCTGCAGACGAATCGGCTGCGTGAGATGGTCCACCAGCGCACAGCATGCCTGCTGCGCGCGGCCGTTGATGACCATCATGCAGGCACCGCAAACCTTCTCCAGGCAGTTGCATTCCCAGACCGGAGGCGGAACACGCTTGCCGTCTGCCGTCACGGGATTCTTCTGAATCTCCATGAGGGCTGCAACGACGTTGAGGCCGGGACGATAGTCGACTTCGAACTCCTGCGTATACGGATTTTCGCTGGGGCCATCCTGACGCTCGATGATAAAACGAACTTTTTTCTGTTCTGCCATGACTTCTATCCTCCCTTACTCCTTCTTGGCGACGGCGTAATTGCGCGCGCGCGCCTTGATCAGCGAATGCTCGAAATCCATGTAGCTGATAATCGGCTCTTCGGTCTGCGGATCGTAGTCCACAATGGAGGTCTTCATGAAGCGCTCATCGTCGCGCTCGTAGAATACAAGCTCACCGGCGGCATCCGTCATGCGCTCGCCTTTGTCATCAAGGAGGATCTTGGCATGTGCGCCGCGGCTTTCGTCACGGCAGCGCGCCGCCTTCGTCACAGCCATTGCATAGAGGATCATATTGCGCAGCTGCCGCACGAACATGGCCTCCTGGTTTGCCCATGTGCCATGGTCCGTCACGCCGATGTCATCCCAGCGCTTCAAAATATCCTTGAGTCTCTCAAGGCAGATGTCAAGTCCCTTGTTGTCGCGCTCGATCGACACGTAGTCGTACATGATCTCGCCCATTTCCTGATGGAGCTTGTGTGCGTTCTCAGAGCCGGTCATATTGCGGATCTTATCGAACTCCGCCACAGCTTCCTTGCGCGCGGCCTCCATCTCTTCCTCTGTGAGCGCAGCGCCAAGCTCGCCGCTGCGCGCCCAGCGCAGCGCCTCGGGCCCCGCGATATAGCCGGAATATGCCGCCGAGAGGAGGGAGTTCGCACCGAGACGGTTCGCGCCGTGATACTGATGGTCACACTCGCCCGCCGCCATAAGCCCCGGGATATTCGTATGATGCGCGCGATCGACCCAGATGCCGCCCATCGAGTAGTGCACGGACGGGAAAATCTCCATTGGTACCTTGCGCGGATCCTCGCCGACGAACTCGGAATACATCTCGAGGATGCCGCCGAGCTTGCGCTCGAGGTACTCCGCAGGGATATGCGAGAGGTCGAGATAGACGCGGCGGTCATTGTTGACGCCGAGGCCCATGTGGACACAGACCTTGAAGATCGCCCGCGAGGCAACATCACGCGGGACAAGGTTGCCGTAAGCCGGATACATCTCCTCAAGAAAATACCAAGGTTTGCCGTCCTTGTACGTCCAGACGCGGCCGCCTTCTCCGCGGCATGCCTCAGACATCAGGCGGTTCTTATCCGAACCGGGGATTGCCGTCGGATGGATCTGAATAAACTCCGGATTGCCGATATGCGCCCCCTGCTGGTAGGCGGAGGAGACCGCCGAACCGTTGCAGATCGTAGACGCCGTGCAGCGGCCAAACACCTGTCCCGGCCCGCCTGTTGCAAGCATAACAACATCTGCCGGGAACGCCTTGATCTCGTTCGAATTCATATTCTGGGCGACAAGACCGCGGACGATGCCGTCCTTGTTCTTGATTGCACGAATGTATTCCCAGAACTCATACTTCGTGACCTTGCCCTTAACCTCCCAGCGGCGCACCTGCTCATCGAGCGCGTAGAGGAGCTGCTGGCCGGTCGTGGAGCCGGCAAATACCGTACGCTTATTCTTCTGTCCGCCGAAGTTGCGCAGGTCAAGCACGCCCTCTGGCGTACGCGTAAACGGAACCCCCATACGATCAAACATCTTGACGAGACGAGGGGCAGCCTCGACCATGCCTTTGACCGCCAGCTGGTCGGCAAGGAAGTCGCCGCCGTAGACCGTATCATCAAAGTGCTCATAGACACTGTCATGCTCGCCCTTAGTATCCATGCAGGCATTCATTCCGCCCTGCGCGCAGAGCGAGTGCGAACGCTTCACCGGGCAGTAGGAAAAAAGGTCGACCTTGCCGCCGCCTTCGCAGACCTTCAGCGCCGCAAGAAGTCCTGCCAGACCGCCGCCGATGATCGCAATGTTATTCTCTGGTACTTTAGCCATTCTAACTCTCCTTTGCTGCAGTTTTTAGATGAAATAGCTGCCCATGAAGGCGAGCGTAACCAGGCTCATCAGCGTGCAGAGCCCCATCGCAAGCGCATTGATCACAGACTGCGCGCGCGGGCCTTTTGCGATGCCCCACGTCATGCAGAACGTTGAGATGCCGTTGCAGAAGTGGAAAATCGCCGCAATCATGCCGAGTGTATAGAGCACCGTGTGGAGGATGGCGTACTCACCCGTTACAAAGTAAACGTAAAGGAGATCGTAGTTGATGTGCACCCCCATGATGCCCTTCTCCCACACGCGCATATAGCCGACGTGCCAGATGAGGAACGGGATGAGCAGCCATGCCGTATAGCGCTGCACAGCAAACTGCCAGTTGCGGATATAACCATAATTGCCGGGGTTGTTCTTTGCCTGCGCCGCAATGTAAATGCCGTAGATAATGTGGAACAGGAGCGGCACCGCAATGGCAAAGATCTCAAGCGCATAGAATACAGGACGCGGAATGAGATCCATCATGGCAAGCGCATCATTGAATGCCTTTGCTCCCTGGAGCACCGTCGAGTTCGTAAATACATGCTCTATGAGGAACAGTCCGACGACAACAAGTCCGACCAAGGAGTGCAGACGCCGCATGTAAAAGGTTGTGTGGAACATTTCATACCTCCTGAAATATCTAGACCGATGAGATCAGAGTTTGCGGTAAGGCTTCTGCCCCATCTCGTAGAAGTTATTGCCCTCGGAGTCAATCACAACAATGCAGGGGAAATCTTCAACCGTCAATTTTGCAACGGCCTCAGGGCCAAGTTCTGGGTAGCCCACAACCTCATATTTTTTTACAGACTTCGCAATCAGGGCCGCGGCGCCGCCGACAGCCGCGAAGTAGGTAACCCCATGCTTCTTCATCGCCTCTACGACCTCTGCGGAGCGTGAGCCCTTGCCCACCATCCCCTTGATGCCTTGTGCGAGCATCGTCGGTGTATAGGCATCCATACGGCCGGATGTGGTCGGCCCCGCCGATCCAACCGGATCTCCCGGCTTTGCCGGTGTCGGTCCAAGATAGTAGACAATCTGGTCATGCCAGTCCACCGGCAGTTCCTCGCCGCGTGCAAGAGCCTCGGTCATCGCCTTGTGCGCTGCGTCACGGGCGCTGATGATCGTCCCTGTAATCAGCACACTGTCGCCGGCCTTCAGCTTACGAGACATCTCCTCCGTGAACGGAGTAGTAATACGGATACTTTCCGCCATTGAGAATTCCTCCCTAACGATAATACACAAAGAAACTGATGTTACAGGACTCGATGCGCATGCCGCAGGGCATGGCAGCAAATCGTCACGGCAACGGGAAGACCCGCAATATGGGTTGCCCCCCATTCAATATTGACCGCCAACGCCGTTGTCGTACCGCCGAGCTGCGGTCCGATGCCGGTACGATTGATCAGTGCGAGGAGATCCTCCTCGAGCTGTGCGTACTCGGGCATCGCATGCCGCTGATCAATCGGACGCAGGAGTGCCTTCTTCGAGAGCAGCGCAGCCTGCTCCATCGTCCCGCCGATGCCGACGCCGACCACTTCAGGCGGGCAGGGATTTGGTCCCGCATGCTGAACGATGTCCATGACCGCCTTCTTCACGCCCTCAACCCCGTCTGCAGGAACAAGCATCTTCACGCCGGACTTATTTTCCGAACCGAAGCCCTTCAACGATATCGTGATGCTGAGCCGATCCCCCGCGACAAGCTTCGTGTAGATAATGCCGGGGGTGTTATCCTGCGTGTTCTTGCGGTGAAAGAGCGGCTCTGCAACGACAGATTTGCGCAGATACCCCTCCGTATAGCCCTTTGCAATGCCTTCGTTGATCGCATCCTCCATCAGGCCTCCCGTGATGTGGAGATCCTGTCCGATTTCCACAAACACAATGGTCATCCCCGTATCCTGACAATACGGGCGATCCTCCTCGCGCGCGATTTCGGCATTGCTGATGATCTGGTCCAGAACGACCCTGCCGACCGGCGACTCCTCTGTTTCGCGCCCCTTCTTGAGCCCTTCATAGACATCATTCGGAAGATAGTACGCCGCTTCTTTGCACATTTCAGCGACGTTTTCCGTGATTTCTTTTACACTTAGCTCTCGCAAAACAACCCCTCCTATAAATATAAATTATACACAGTTTAACTAAACTATATCATATTTTTTTCTTGCTTTCAAGCATTTCAATGCTTGAAAAAATGCCGTAAAGCCTTGAAAAAAGTGAATCTCATTCAAGGGGACAGAAGCCGTTGCGGAAGAAAAAACGACCTCATTTCTGCTTGGTTTTTACTTTATATTATGGCTCATTTTTGTATTTCATATTTTCTTGTTTGCCAATAACTTTTATGTATCTATTTATCCGAGATTTAGACAACGGCAGCAGATTTTATCCGAGGCGAACCAGTTCCACCTTCGGGGCCTCCCCCTCGTGCAGTTCTGCAAGCATGAAAGACCCCCGCCGCTCATCGCGCGGGCGCGCAATACTGCCGGGATTGAGCACCATCACAGCCCCATGCTCCTCAAGAGCAACATGGGTGTGTCCATAGACGGCGATATCTGCCCCTGCCTCACGTGCAGCAGCTGCAAGCATTGCTGTATCAAAGCGCACATCGAAGAGGTGTCCGTGCGTCAAGAAGATACGGTGCCCGCCGGCCTCAACTACGGTCTCCTCATAGACATTGGCCGCATGGAAATCACAGTTGCCGAGCACGCGTACAACCCGTTTGCCTGTCAGACTCTCCAAGTAGTCCGCATCCGGTGCAAAATCCCCTGCGTGCAGCCAGAGCTCCGCAGCCTCTGCCCCGGGATGGGCCAGCATATCCTCAAACCTATAAATATCGCCGTGACTGTCGCTGACTATTCCGATCTTCACAACTTCCCCCAATCTTCTGCAGGACTGAACAATGTGCTTTCATCATGATCACGCGCTCCGCTGTGCGGATGCAGCGTTCCGGTATTATTCTGCACGGAGCAGTACGCACAGCTGCTCTTTCATCTGATCGAGGGCAGCACCGCGGTGGCTGATCTCATGCTTTTCCTCACGTGAAAGCTCTGCCATCGACCGACCGTCTGCACGGTAAAAATACGGATCATAGCCAAAGCCCTCTGTGCCCCGCGCCTCGGGACGAATCCATCCGGAACAGGTCCCCTCAGCAGAGAGTTCACGCCCGTCCTCGAGTACGAGTACGAGCGCGCAGTGATAGGCCGCAGCGGCATGACCCTCCCCGCGCTTCCGAAGATCGGCAATGAGCTTCGCATTGTTCGCCGCATCATCGCCGTGCACGCCTGCATAGCGTGCTGAGTATACCCCCGGTGCCCCGCCAAGGGCCTCTACCGAGAGACCGGAGTCATCGGCAAGGGCTGCCAAGCCCGTCTGCTCCATGTAATAACGGGCTTTGATGCGTGCATTCTCCATAAATGTCGTCCCGTCCTCGAGGGGCTCCTCAATCGGCAGTGCATCCGGCAGGACCTCGTGCAGATGCGAGAGCGGAATGAGACGCACAGGCAGCCCCTCGAATGCCTTCTCCATCTCGCGCACCTTGCCCACATTCGATGTCGCGATGAGTATGATCTTCTCCATATTATCCCTCCCGTCCCGGCAGCCATGACAGCGTTTCACCAAGCGCCATTTTCTGATGGTCAATCAGCTCCCGGATTCCCCGCTCGCCAAGATCGAGGAGGGCAGTCATCTCTGCACGGGAAAAGGCACGTCCTTCGCCCGTCCCCTGCACCTCTACAAATTCCCCTGCGCCGGTCATTACAAGGTTCATATCGACCATTGCGCTGGAGTCCTCCTCATAGCATATATCGAGCAGCGGCGTATTTTCGGCATCAATGCCGACGCTGACAGCCGCCACATAATCACGCACAGGAAAGATGCCGCGCTTCGTATAAAACGTTGCGCACGCCTCCACCAGGGCCACAAACGCCCCCGTGACGGAGGCGGTCCGTGTCCCTCCGTCAGCCTGCAGCACATCACAGTCAATGTGAATGGTGCGCTCACCGAGCGCCTTCATGTCGACCACCGCACGAAGTGCACGCCCGATGAGGCGCTGAATCTCCTGCGTGCGCCCCGACTGGTGCCCGCGCACCGCTTCACGCGCCGTCCGCTCCGATCCGGCCCCGGGCAGCATGGCATACTCCGCCGTCACCCAGCCGGTGCCCGATCCCTTCAAAAAGAACGGTACACGCTCCTCCACAGTTGCAGAGCAAACAACGCGCGTATGCCCGGTCTCAATAAGAGCAGAGCCGGCAGGATAGCGCTGATAGCCGCGCTCGATCCGCACGGGACGCAGCTGATCGGTGCGTCTCAGATCTCTTCTTGACATAGAATCGTATCTCCTTTATGGATAATTCCTTCATGAAAAAAGCGGAAAGAAGTTGTCCCTCCCTCCCGCTCAAATTGCGTTTGAACTCACGCTGTATGTGTTTCCTGGTACTGCCGGTAATTTTTGATGATACAGATCGGGGTCTTCTCTGAGGCATTGCCGAACGGATTATCCAGCAGCAGCTGTGCTGCAAGTTCACCGTTCACACCGGACGATACGCCGACGACCCGCGAACGCTTGAGATCGTTCACATCTGCCACCATTGCGCCGAATGCACCCATCCGCGCGCAGATACGCTCCGCAACCGCATCCGGCTCAGCGGGCCCGTAAACAATACACTTGTCGAACGGCGGCATGGTTCCCGTCACATCATCAATCAATGCAGCCTCCTTGCCGCCCCACTGATAGAACAGTCCGCTCTTTCCGACAAGCTTGCCGAGAAATCCCGCAAAGAGCGCCGCCAGCACACGCCATGTCCCCTCGACATCCATCAGCGCCTGCATCCCATGAGGGCTTGCAAGGCTGCCGTAATCCGGTATGAAGCGGCAGGCAAAGCGTGCGGCAGAGGAAATCCGAAGGTCCTCAGGACGGACAAGACGCCCCTGAGTGATCGCGACCACGCTCTCGGCGCAGCAGACGAGATCATCCCCCGTCACCTGTGTCCCCGCATAATGCGCAATCACCTCAACAATGTCATCCGCATCGGTCAGGACCCGCGTCGGGACAGGAAGGATATTCAGTTCAGCCATTCCTCTGTCCTCCTTCCCGTACAAGAGCGACGCCCGCCAGTGCGGCAATCTCCTCTGCCGGAACCTTCAGCATGACCTTCGAATAATGTTCCGGAATGCGCCCCGTCTCCTGATAGATGAGATCCATCTGCAGATCGGGCATATGAGCAATTGCCTCCTCGAGCGAATGGCCCTTGCGCCCCTCAATGGAGAGTTTCAGCACGAGATCAATGCGCTCATGCTTTTGAATCAAAACAGCTTCAAAATAATCATCCTCGCGCGGGGTGTCCTTCAGTTCGACCTTGCCGCGCACAAGTGCGCCGTCATACTGCTCATATGGCAGCTGCACACGCAGGATCGCGTCCATAATCGTGCCGCACTGTTTGCCCTCGTTCGCAACCGGAAGCACTGCACTGATAACCATGTGCTCCGGTGTGCGCTCAGCAACGGAAAACGCAGACATTTCACCGAGTTTCGGTACGATGATCTCCGTGCCGAGATAGGAAAAGAGCGCCCGCCGCCCGATTTCCCCCACGATCAGTACAACGACCAGTAGGTGTATCCACCATCCAAGTTCAGATCCCAATGTCCTGCCCTTCTTTCTCACGTATCATCGCGGCTTCCAGCGGCTCATAAAAGCGCTTCGGCAGGCGCGTGATGCGCCCGGTATCGCGGCGCGTAAATACATTCTCAGAAAATCCGGTCACAAGAAGCATCCCTTCCCTGTTCAGAATCCGGTAGGAGAACGCCATCTTCGCCTTTGTCAGCGCCGTTGCCGTCGTCTCAATCATAAGATCGTCATCAAAACGTCCCGGTGCATGAAACTCCGCACCGACCTTCGTGATGGGAAAGACATAGCCCTCCTCCATCAGATCGCTCAGCGTGATGTCAATGCAGCGCAGATAGGCAACGCGCCCGATCTCAAACCAGCGGATATAGTTCGCGTGATGCACGACCGACATCGCATCTGTATCGTAAAAATTTACCCGATGTTCCGTATATACCGGCATGAATGCCCCTTCCTTCAATGAATTTCTTCCATACGCTCAGCACGTTCGAGATAACTTTCAATGCGTGCAAGCGCCTCCCGCCCCGTGACCGGCCGTTCCGATTCAAAGAATGTGCACGGTGCCTTTTTTTCTCCTGCAGGCAGGATGCCGAGTCCCGTGCGGCGCGCAAGCTCTTCGACCGTGCCTTCGCTGCCGTCTACAAATCCCATCGATGCAGGCAAAATCCGCCGCAGAGTATCTTTGAAGTAGTTAAAATGCGTGCACCCGAGTACAATTGCAGAGTGCTTGGTGAGGTCATAAGGCGCAAGCGCATCGCGGAGGTACTCCTCCACACGCGGAGAGACAAATTCCCGGTCCTCCGCAAACTCAACGAGGCGCGGCAGGGCAAGAAGATCAATGAGGTGATTCCGATCATGCGCCGATACCAATCGCCGCAGCTTTTCTCCATTTATGGTAATCGGGGTCGCCGTCACCAGCACACGCCGCACCGCATCCTGCTCGAGGGCCTTTTTGACCGCCGGCTCCATGCCGATAATCGGCACATCGTAGCGCTGGCGCATCTCCTCGACGGCAACAGAGGTTGCCGTATTGCAGGCGACAACGACGGCATCTGCCCGCTGTCTCTCGACTAAAAAACGAAATGCGGCATGGACAAAGCCGCGTACAGCCGGGACGGTCTTCGTTCCATAGGGCACATGATCGCGGTCGGCGAAGAACAAAAACTCCTCCGACGGGAGCACGCGGCGTGCGTGGCTGAGCACGGTCAGGCCGCCAATCCCCGAATCAAACAGAGCGATGCGCATGCGCCGCCTCCTCTTCTGCATCGAATCACTTGCGCTTATTATAGCAACTTCTCCTTCCTTTGACAAATTCCTTCATCGGCTGTTATAATCGGTTCATTGAAATTTTATAATATTTTATTATTTTATGGAAAGATTGATCTGATGAAACGCCGCCTGAGAAAACAGGAATATATCTTCGTAGCCTCCATGCTGTTCGGACTTGTCTTTGGTGCGGGCAATCTGATCTTCCCCTCGTCCATGGGGCAGCAGGCAGGTGCTGCAATGCTGCCCGCTCTCATCGGCTTCTGCATCACCGGGGTGGGGCTCCCCCTCCTCGGCATCGCTGCGATCAGCATTACAGCAAGTGAGAATCTGTTTGACATCGGCACGAAGGTCGGACGGCGTTTTGCCTATGCGTTTACCTGTGCACTTTATCTCTGCATCGGACCGCTCTTTGCAATCCCCAGAACGGCAACCGTCTCCTTTCAGGTCGGTGTTGCCCCATTCTTGGAGCCAGCAGCTGAGCACATGGGCCTTCTTCTCTTTACGGCAGCTTTTTTTGCCATTGTACTCTACTTCTCCCTGCGTCCGTCGGGCATTCTAATCTGGGTCGGCAAGGTACTGAACCCGCTCTTTGTCCTCTTTCTCAGCATCCTGATCGTCACGGCAATCCTCAATCCGATGGGCACAATATGGAACGCCGAACCGGTCGGTCCATATGCTGAACACTCGTTTTTTACCGGCCTTCTTGAGGGCTACAATACGATGGATGTACTTGCCGCACTCGCATTCGGCAGCATTCTCGTCAATGCGATCAAGCGTCTCGGTCTCTCGGCTCCGCGTGATCTCTCGTACACCACAATCGTATCCGGCACCTTCAGCACGGCGTTCATGACGCTGATCTATCTTGCACTCACCTATGTCGGCGCACAGAGCCGGACCGTCTATGGTTTGGATGCAAACGGCGGCGATGTCCTCTACCACATTGCATCGCATTATTTCGGCGCATTTGGCGGGATCCTGCTCGGCATCACGATTACGTGCGCCTGCCTCAAGACCTCCATCGGTCTCGTCACCGCCTGCAGCACGACATTCTCCGAACTCTTCCCGCACGCTGTCTCCTATCCGAAATACGCTGTCCTCTTCGCGCTTTTCTCCTTTGGCATTTCAAATGCCGGTCTCAGCCGCATCATTGCCTACTCGCTGCCCGTGCTCTACTTTCTCTACCCCATCTCCATTGTCCTGATTGCGCTCTGTCTCCTGGAGGGTCTTGTCGGTTATCGGCGCCCGCTCTTTGTGTATACCATGATTGGAACATGCGCCGCTGCTGCGTTTGATTTCCTCAAAGCACTTCCCGCTCCTGTGCGGAATGCTCTGCCTGGAGTGGATCTCCTGCGTACGGCAGGGGAATCTCTCCCCTTCTCAGCGATCGGCATGGGCTGGGTTATCCCCTCGCTCATCGGGCTCTGCATCGGCAGCATGATCCTCGCTGTACAAAAGAAACACTCCTATTGACAGTGCGGATTGCTTTTTGATAGAATAAGTACCGCTACACGGAGAGGTGTCCGAGCGGTTTAAGGAGCCGGTCTTGAAAACCGGTGATGCGGCAACGCACCGTGGGTTCGAATCCCACCCTCTCCGCCATATTTTACAATGAAAAAGACGGCTGCACAGGCAGCCGTCTTTTTATGCGTAATTATTACAGTGTGCCGAAGATACGATCCCCCGCATCGCCAAGCCCGGGCACAATGTAGCCGTGCTCATTGAGGCGTTCATCCACTGCAGCAACGTAGATCTGCACATCCGGATGGTCAGCAGCGACACGGCGAATCCCCTCCGGCGCTGAGACAAGACACATGAGGATGATGTTCTTCGCGCCCTTCTCCTTGAGCAGTGTCAGGGCCGCCGAAGCACTCCCGCCCGTTGCAAGCATCGGATCAGGAACGATGAGCGTGCGGTCCTCCACACCGGTCGGAAGTTTTGCGTAGTACTCCACCGGCGCAAGGGTTTCCGGATCGCGGTAGAGGCCGATGTGTCCGACGCGTGCGGCCGGAACCAGCGTCAGGATGCCGTCCAGCATTCCAAGGCCCGCACGCAGGATCGGTACAATGCCGAGCTTCTTTCCCTCAAGCATCTGCCCGCGGCAAGGAGCAACCGGCGTCTCAATCTCCACGCTGCACAGCGGGAAATCACGAGTGATCTCATATGCCATAAGCATCGAAATCTCCGAAAGCAGTTCCCGGAACTCCTTTGTCCCCGTCTCCTTCATGCGCATGATGGTCAGCTTATGCTGAATGAGCGGATGAGCGACGAGATGCAGGCTCGGTATCTCGGACGGACGGAATGTATCAGCCATAGGTCGAGCTTCCTTTCTGTCAAAAATGTTACTCGTACAGGGGGTACTTGCCGCAGAGTACAGCGACGCGGCGGCGCGCCTCCTCCCGGCGGCTATCGTCTGCAGGTGCATCGAGCACATGAGCGATAATGCGCGCCACCTCACGCATGTCGTCTTCCCGGAACCCGCGTGTCGTGAGTGCGGGCGAACCGAGACGGATGCCGCTCGTGATGAACGGGCTGCGCGGCTCAAAGGGGATCGTATTACGGTTCGCAGTGATATTGACCTCATCGAGGAGGTTCTGCGCATCCTTGCCCGTGATCTCCTTGTTCGTGAGATCGACGAGCATAACGTGCGTATCCGTGCCGCCGGAAACGATGCGGTACCCAAGCTTCGTCAGCTCATCGGCGAGCGCAGCAGCGTTCTTCACCACCTGCGCACCATATTCCTTGAACGAGGGCGCGAGTGCTTCACCGAGAGCAACCGCCTTTGCGGCAATGACATGCATGAGCGGTCCCCCCTGAATACCGGGAAATACCGCCTTATTGATCTTCTTTCCAATCTCCTCATCGCGCCCGAGGATGATGCCCCCGCGCGGGCCGCGGAGCGTCTTATGTGTGGTCGAGGTAACCACATCCGCATGCGGGACGGGGCTCGGATGCTGCCCTGCAGCAACAAGTCCCGCGATATGCGCCATGTCCACCATAAAGTATGCGCCGACACTCTTTGCAATAGCACCGATGCGTTCGAAATCAATCGTGCGTGCATAAGCCGAGGCGCCTGCAATGATCATCTTCGGCTTGTGTTCCCGGGCAAGCTTCTCCAGCGCGTCGTAGTCAATGCGCTCCGTCTCCTTATCCACGCCGTAGGGAATGACTTTATAGTATGTGCCCGAGATATTGACGGGACTGCCGTGCGTCAGATGGCCGCCGTCAGTCAGATTCATGCCGAGAATTGTATCACCCGGCTGCAGGAGAGCAAAGAATACTGCCATATTCGCCTGTGCACCCGAGTGCGGCTGCACATTCGCCCATTCGGCACCGAACAGTTCCTTTGCACGGTCGATCGCCAGCTGCTCGACGACATCGACGTATTCGCATCCGCCGTAGTAGCGCTTTCCTGGGTATCCCTCTGCGTACTTGTTCGTCAGCACGCTTCCCTGCGCCTCCATAACGGCGCGGCTGACGATGTTCTCCGAGGCGATGAGTTCCAGCTTCGTACGCTGGCGGTTTAACTCTGCTTCGATTGCTCCAAATGCCTGCGGGTCCGCATTTTTCAGCGTATCCATAATGCTCATGCAAAACTCTCCTTAATTGCTTTCCTGATCCTGCAGCGCCATCATCTTCTCGACGCGGCGCGTATGGCGGCCGCCCTCGAATTCCGAGCGAATCCACGCACGCACAATTTCGCCTGCCGGCCCAAAGCCCGTCACGCGCCCGCCCAGAGCAAGGACATTCGCATCGTTGTGCCTGCGGGACATCATCGCCGAGTAGACATCTGTACAGAGCGCGGCACGGATGCCGTCGATCTTATTCGCGGCAATCGAGATGCCGATCCCCGTTCCGCAGAGGACAATGCCGCGGTCCGCCTTGCCCGAAACAACATCGGCACAGACCTTTTCTGCGATATCCGGATAGTCGACGGCCTCCTTGCCGAATGTGCCGACATCCTTCACGCGAATATCGCTGAACTCATGGAGTACCATCTTGACCTCTTCTTTGAGGTCCACCGCTCCGTGATCGCTGCCAATCGTAACATTCATAAGAATGCCCTCCTTCTGCTGCTTCTCATCCTCTGTCATTCTAGCATAAATCAAGGAAAAAAAACAGTGCCGTCAGCGCTGAAAACGCGTTCGAAGAGCAAGCGACACGAAGAAGAGGAGGGCTGCTGCCGCAACGATCGCCGCCCCCGCCGCAATGCCGAAATAATAGGCGGAGAACAACCCGATCAGCCCGGAGAACAATGCAGCCGCGACCGAGACGGCATGGTATTCCTTAACGCTGCGCGCAATATTGCGGGCGGCTGCCCCCGGGAGAACGAGCAGTGCATTGATGATGAGGATGCCGACCCACTGAATGCTCACTGCTACGACCACAGCGAGCAAGACCGCAAACAACGCCTCAATGCCAGCGATGGAGATGCCGCGGCTCCGCGCCAGCGACGGATTGACCGAGACGAGAAGCAGCCGGTTAAAGAGCAGAACCCAGCCGATTATAACAACTGCATTTACTGCAATAAGCCCTGCGAGATCGGCGGGTGTAATGCTCAGAATATCGCCGATAAGGAACGGAGAAAATTTCGAAAAGCCCCCGCCGCGGCTCATAATCATAAGACCGACTGCAATTGCCGTCGATGAGAACACACCGATCACAGTATCTGCCGAAGCCGCGGTCCGGTGCTTAATGTAAGTAATAAGGAGGGCAAACGCAGCCGAAAAGAGGATCAAAGAGACGAGAGGGGAGAACATTCCAACGATCGCACCGACGGCAATTCCCGTGAATGCGCCGTGCCCGAGAGAGTCTGAAAAGAATGCCATGCGGCTCGAAACCACCATCGTGGAGAGAAGCCCGAAGAGCGGCGTCATGAGGAGAATCGCAAGGAACGCATTCTTCATGAAGGTGTATTCCATCCACGCAAACGGGAAGAGCGTATCCAGCGCACGATAAATCAGCTCCATGCATCTGCCTCCTCTCGTGTGCCCGTGTCTTCCGTTCGGCTCTGCAGCCGCCGCACATCAGGCAGGATACCGAAAATCCGCTCCATCGCCGGATGCACAAAAACCTCAGACGGAGGCCCCTCCGCCGCAATCCCGCGGTTCATGAGCACAACCTTGTCCGCATGCCGTGCGACCATGCCAAGATCATGTGATATCAGGAGAATCGCAAGATCCTCCTGCGCACGCAGCTGTCCGACGATGTCATAAAAGAGCGTGAGCCCGCTCTGATCCACGCCGGAAACAGGCTCGTCAAGCAGGAGCAGGTTGGGCATCGGGTTCAGGGCCAGCGCAAGAAGCACACGCTGCAGTTCCCCGCCGGAAAGTGCGCCGAGCCGCCGATCAATCAGATGCTCCGCCTGCACGCGTGCAAGACTTTGAAGGGCGTCCGTGCGGCAGCTGCGTGCAGGAAAAAGCCACACCGGACGCGCTGTCATGCACGCCATAAAGAGATCCTGCACCGTTGTCGGCGCGCTCACATCCAGCCGCAAAGACTGCGGCACATAGCCGATCACAGGCTGCCCCGCATGCCGGTCATCCGCATCAACGAAGCGCAGGTGTCCCGTATGCGGCGCCTCGCCAAGAATTGCGCGCAGAAGCGTACTCTTCCCGGCGCCGTTCGGCCCAATAATGGCCGTCAGCTCTCCGCAGTGAAAATGCAGATTGACATGCGAAAAGACCTCGAACGTCCCGAATGAAACGCCGAAGTCCTCAATTTTGGTGCAGCAGAAGTGCGCGCAGCCCTCCGATGCTCCCGCGTGATGAAAGATATGCCTTAGCATGATAATCCTTTTTGATAGTTGCTGAGAAAATACTGACATGATGTGCTCCCCCGCTGCAGCAAGGGGCTTGAGGCATGCATCCGGCCCTTATCATCAATCCGTCAGCCGGCGAAATTTCCATGTCCCCGCTGCAACGCCGAGGATCGCATAGGCGATGACCACAGCAAGCGAGACCACCGAAAACTCCCCTGCCCTGCCGAGACTGCGCAGGAGGTGGCTCGTGTGCGTCAGCGGCAGCATCTCCACGAACCAGCGCAGAGCATCCGGCAGCGCCCCCGTGGAGAAGAATGTCCCGCAGAGAAATGACATGGGAAGGAGTACATAGAGATTGACCTGACTCATCTCCTCATAGGTGGTGATATACATCGCCGCCAGAAAACCGATCTCCGCAAAGATCATGCAGTTCATCGCGAGTACAAACACAAAGAGCGGCGTAATCGAAAAGTGTGCACCGAAGAGATAGCTGAGCACAATGATAATCAAAGACGAAATCATCCCGCGGAGAACCGCCCCTGCGATTTTCCCGATCACGAAGGCATCCGGCCGGATCGGCGCAATGAGATACTCCTCCAAGCTCTTATGGTAGACGCGCTCCGAATGCACAGGAATAATACTGTTGAAGCTGATATTCATCGAATTCATCGCCAAGAGTCCCGGTACCAGAAAATCTATGTAGGAGCCGCCCCCGACATCAATGCTGCGCCCAAGTCCCCATCCGAAGGCGACGAGAAACATAAGCGGAGAGACCATGCGGCTCAGTATATATTTTGGCAGTCGGCGCTGCAGAACAACCCAGTCGCGCCAGAACACCGTCCATATATCGCCCAGCATCAAAGTCCCTCCTTTCGCCCCGTCAGCTCGATGAACACATCTTCAAGGTTCGTCGGACGCAGAAGCACGCGATGCATGGTATCCTCAATCGTTCGAGCATGGTCGCGCGCCTCCTCGCGGGAGTGGAAAAACCGATAGGCACGCCCGGTCTCATCATCCCATTCGACAGCATATCTGCCCAGCTGCCTGCAGAATGCCTGCGGCGTCTGAAGATCAACCAGACTGCCCTTGTTGATGATGGCAACACGGCCGCAGAGCGCCTCTGCCTCCTCGATATAATGCGTCGTCAGGAGCACCGTCACGCCACGCTGTGCGACCTCGCGCACAATCCCCCAGATATGTCGGCGGATCTGCGGGTCAAGAGCCACCGTAGGTTCATCGAGAAAGAGCACCTGGGGCCGATGAATCAGCGCGCGTGCAATGAGGAGACGCCGCGCCATGCCGCCCGAAAGACGGCGCACCCCGTCGTTGCGAACCTCCGTGAGCGACATCTCCGCGAGGAGCTCCTCAATGCGCGCCGTGCGTTCTGCTTTCTCTATATGATGCAGACGCGCGTGCAGCTCCAGATTGTCCCAGACACTGAGTTCCTGATCGAAATTCACGTGCTGCGGCACAACTCCGATCTGTTTCTTAATGGCGCGCTCGTCGGTGCGGATATCCTGCCCGCCGATCCGGATACTGCCGCTCGTCGGCTGCGTCTGCATCGTCAGCATCCGGATGATCGTCGTCTTGCCCGCGCCATTCGGTCCGAGCAGACCAAATACCTCGCCGCGGCGAATGGAGAGAGAAACTCCCGCCACCGCAGTTTTCCAAGCATCTTTTTTTGCTTCATTCGTATGCGGGAACTTTTTGACAAGCTCCTCCATCTCTATCATCATGGGTTCCATATCAAATCAATCCGCCCGAAATTGGATGCCCGCCATGAGGCGTGCCTTCTCCATCACAGCCATGACCGTACGCGTTGTGCGCAGCCCCTCCTCCGCACGTGCATAATCCCCGCGCACAAAAATATCCCGCATCGCCTCGAACTCATGCACCATACGATGCTCATGACGGTTCAGCGCATAGGTCTCCGGCTCCTTGCCGCGCAGGCCGACCGTAAAGGAAGCAAGTTCATTGGGGGTTCCTTCTGCACGAATCCAGCCCGACTCCCCTTGAATGAGGAAGAAGGAGGGGCTTGCACTGTCCTTTGCCGCTGCCGCAGTCGCAACAAACCCGTCGTAACGCAATGCCAGAATGCCTGAGGTATCAATCCCGTTGAAGCCGAGATTCGCCCCATAGATGGCAGACTTCGGGCGGCCGAAAAGAGATACAATGAGTGCCAGATTATAGACGTTCAGGTCATAAAGCGCCCCGCCCGAAAGTGACGGATCGAATGCCGGCGCCACATCGCGTTCGAGATAGCGGTCATAACGGCTCGAATACTGAGAGAAGTTTGCCTGCACCATACGGATAAGCCCCAGCATCGGAAGTGACTCCAGTATGCCCCGATAGTTCGGGAGAAAGAGCGGTGTCACCGCCTCAAACAGATAGAGCTGCGATGCCTGCGCACGCGCAATCAGTTCCTCTGCCTCTGCAAGGGTCGAGGTGAACGGCTTCTCCACGATCACATTCCATCCCGCTGCAATTGCCTGACGCGCATAGTCGAAATGTGCACTGTTGACAATGCCGAGATAGACAAAATCTGCTTCATGCGCTGCCAGCATTGCGCCATAGT
>ERZ772772.309-NODE-309-length-30527-cov-10.501969_pt1 | contig 30527 bp, 34 predicted proteins | sample MGYA00511484_ERZ772772 | MGnify/ENA primary metagenome ERZ772772 (study PRJEB29015, sample SAMEA2737913) | human oral metagenome | biome: human oral; feature: human-associated habitat; material: dental | place: China | collected 2088 ... | reverse complement strand
ATGGCATGGGTCTACCGCGATACGGAGGAGAGAGACAAGGAGGCGGAAATGCTGCGCCGCGCCGCCGAACTCTACGAGGAATCCGTGATGACGGAACACTATCCGGTCCATGGCATGAGCGAGAACATGGCGATCTACATTGCAGGCGCGGCTTATTATCGCCTGGGCGACTATGGGAAGGCGACGCAGATACTCTCTCGCCTCATGAGCGATCAGGAAGTGCGCAGAAACGATGCAAAGCTCTTTGCACGCGTGCAGAACCTCTGGATTGATCTGCGCGAAAAGAAAGCAGAAATGGAAAAGGCAGGAAAATAATGGTCATTGATATCCCTGCGCATGTTGTTGAGCAGGTGCAGAACATCGATTGGAGCAGCCTCCGAGAGGCCGTGCAGGATTACGGCCCTGCGCTGACGGTCCTGCGCGATACGTGGGACCGCGAGACGCTGGCTCAGATCGCTGAGGGGCATCTTTTCGTACGCGACGCCGTGCTGAATGATGCGATTGCCCACAACATCGGAACAGAGGGCACCATACGCGGGATAGAACTCACATCACATGAGAATGGGCGCCTCGATATCGTCTGTACGACAACAAAAAAATACAAGAAAATCGAGCTCTCAGGCACCATCGAAGAATTTGTTCACGATGGTGAAAAGTCCTATGCTGTCTATCGCGTTCGAAAAAAGAACGTGCCGGATCACGGGCTTGTATCGTGGATATTTTCCCGCATCTCGCTCTCGATGGTGGAGCGCATGGTCGGGCATCTGGACGTATCCGAGCGTCTGCCCGTGGACATCAAAGGGAATAAGGTGCGCGTCGATTTTCGCGGTGTACTTGCTGCGTCGAAGCTCGGACAGACCGAGTTCCGCGGGCATCGTCTGATGGATATGGTCGAGATTGAGGGGGTCCAGGTACGCGAGGGCGGCATCATGTTTGATACAAAGCTGAATGTGCCCGATGATGTAAGAGAAGCCCTTAAGGCGATTTTGAAAGAGAAGACCGGCGCCGCACCAAGCGGCGCGGAAGAAGGAGGAACACATTGAGCGCATCCCGTTTGATTCGTATGCTTTGTATGGCGATGCTTGTCATCCTGCTGCTGCCGCAGACAATCGATGCGGCAAAGGCGGAGCCGACAAAAGAGAAGATCATCTTCATCCCGCACGACGGACGCCCGATCTCGAGCAAGCAGACGGCGGATGTCGTCCAGCAGGCCGGCTATGAGGTCATTGTGCCGCCGCAGGAACTGCTCGGCAGCCGTGACGACTGGGGACATCCGGACGAACTTTGGGCGTGGGCGCGGCAAAATATGGCGCAGCCCGGGGTAAAGGCTGCGGTCATCTCTTCGGACGCAATGATCTACGGCAGCCTCGTCGGCTCGCGCAAGCATAGCTATACGCGTGATGAGGTGCTTGCACGGGCGGCTCGGTTTGATGAGCTGCAGCGCGCGCATCCGAAGACGCCGCTCTATGTGTTCGGGTCCATTATGCGCACGCCGCGCTCAGGCGAGGCCTCAGGACATGAGGAGCCGGAGTATTACCGCCGCTACGGCGCGGATATTTTCCGCTATACCGTTCTGCGCGATAAGGAGGAGGTCGAGGGACTCTCCCGCCGCGAGCGCAAGGAGTACGCCTTCCTCGGACGTCTGATCCCGAAGGAGGCGCTTGCCGACTGGATGGGACGGCGCGAGAAGAACTATGCAGTCAACGAGTATATGATCGATCTCATGCGCAAGCGCGGCACATTCCGCTATCTCGCGCTCGGACGCGACGACAACGCGCCTTTCTCGCAGACGCATCTTGAGAGCCGTCATCTCACTGAGACGGGTGCAGATCTCGGCAAGACGAGATTTCAGACGATGGCGGGCATCGATGAGATCGCCCTGCTGATGCTGACGCGCGCGGTAAACGAACAACGGCGCGAAGTTCCGTTTGTCTATGCGCGCTACAATTGGGGGCGCGGGCAGGACACAGTGCCTGCCTACTCGGATGAAAAGATCGGAACATCGATCAGTGACGCCGTGACGGCGGCAGGCGGCATGATCGTCCGCGCGCCCGAGAAAGCAGATGTCGTGCTCACGGTGAACACGAACCCGGACGGGAAGACCTATGAGGCGAACGCTCTGATGAATGACGGCGAGGAGCGGGACGGTACGAAGTATTTCGCCGATATTGTCGCAGACTATGTGGCAAAAGGATATCCTGTGGCCATCGCGGACATCGCCTTTGCGAACGGCTCCGACAACGCGCTCATGGCCGCGCTCCAGCGCCGCGGACTCCTCTATAAGATTCGCGCCTATGCCGGATGGAATACACCGACAAACAGCTCTGGTTTTGCCATCGGGCAGGGGATGCTCGTCCGCCATATGGAGCCGGATGCCGTTGACCATCTCCTTACCACGCGCTATCTTGACGACTGGGCATATCAGGCGAATGTACGCAATACAATTGCGCGCCAGCTCACATGGCTGCGCGGCGATGGCTTCTACGGCAGCCTCGGCACGAAGAAAGATGCGGTTTCCGTGCGTTCGACGCGTATGATGAACCGCTTCATTGAGGAGAATCTGCCGCCGATTGCAGAGATCAATGTCGTTGAGGTGACCTTCCCGTGGAACCGCCTGTTTGAATCGGATATCCTGCCTGATGACCGCGGATTTGCTCATGAATTCCTCGAAAGGAGAAAATGATATGCACGGGAGAGCCCTGATTGCCTTCTTTTCCGCTTCGCCCTCGCGCCGTACGGAGAAAGTTGCGCATAAACTTGCAGATGTAATCGGTGCCGAGCTCTATGAGATTGTGCCCGCCGCTGCGTATTCGAAGGATGATCTTAACTGGAACGACCGCAAAAGCCGCTCGAGCATTGAGATGAACGATCCGAACAGCCGCCCGGAGATTGCGGGCGAGCTGCCTGATCTTTCGACGTACGATACAATTTTTGTCGGCTTCCCGATTTGGTGGTATGTTGCACCGCATATTATCAACACATTCCTCGAGCATTATGACTTGACGGGCAAGACCGTCGTCCCGTTCGCGACCTCGGGCGGCAGTCCCATGGGACAGACGACGGCGCATCTGCGTCCCTCCGCCAAGGGCGCGCAGATGAAGGAAGGCCGCCGCTTTGAGATGGGAGAGACGCCGATGGCCATCAACTCGTGGATCGCAGCGCTCGGAATCTGAAGGCGATGCAGTGAATATGAAAATACGGCTGAGAGCAGCCGTATTTTTGTTATGAGGGCAATACTGCGGAGGTGTTGATTTGTCAGAACGGGGATATGTCTGGATGAAAAAGATTCTTCACATGAAGAAGCGGCGCCTGTTTTCCCTTTTTATGGTGATCTGCTTCATCGTGGGGATTGGTATTTCCGTATACGATGTCAGCATGAAAAAATGCTCCAACTGGATGAATTTCATCGTGTTTTTTCAAGGCGTTGCACTGCCTGATAAAGCAGATGTCATCAAAGTAGATATCCATGACAGAATAGGAACACCTTTTTCGTTTGCGCTCACATATAGAAGCCGGAATGATATGGAGAAAGAGTTGGAGGGCTACCGTCCTATGCTGGAACGGGAACATTTTGTTATGGAAAAAGGCGATGCGCAGCAATATGTTTTTCACGCGCCCGATCATTTGCTTCATTTTTATCTGAGCAGGAAGGACGATACATATCAAATGAGGATTTCAAATGGAGGATATTAATAAGTTCTTGCGAGCAAATAAAATCCTTCTCTCCGCTGTGATCGTCCTTTTATTTATAGTTTTTTGGAGCGATACATATTATCAGCGGCATCAAGGAGCAGATACGCCGGCACGCGAACTGGCATTGGTCTACGCACTGAATGATCTGAAGGAGATTCAGAATGCACCGATTGTCAGCATCGAGGAAATCGACTTCCTTGGCGGCGATCGAAAGCTTAAAATCAAAGTGCGCGGCGATATGAACGGCGCATTTACAGAGGAGATGATGACGCGGACCGGATGGTATGATGTCCGCAGAGAGAAAGATACCGTTCAGGGAAAACGAGCAGACTGCCTTATTCAGGTTTCGCAGGGCTGGGGGAGTTACGAAATCCTTATTTCTCCATTGTTTTAGGAATGCTGAAATAGTTATGCATCGAATCTGTTTGTGGTATTTCACTTATATTTTATGATAGCGATATAGGATTAGCTTGTTGGACAACAGGGGATAATTCTTTTATGGCGGGGACCGCTGTATTTGATATTTAGCAAGGGGACTTCATGAAACGACGGAATTTTATCTTTGGAGCACTTGCGGGGATCGGCGCGCTTGCCGGCGGCGCCGGGCTCTTTGTGCGACAGGAAAAGTTCGGGCGTGCGCCTTCGGGAGCGCGCCTTGAGCGGATCAAGGCGTCGCCGCATTATGTGAACGGGCAATTCGTTTGCCTTGAGCCGGTCGAGGTGATGACGGAGGATCTGCCTGACGAGGAGAAGCCGAACCGGATCGCGACGCTCTATCGCGTGCTCTTCGGCGGCGATGACGGGCGCGTGCCGAAGGAGGCGATCCCGAGCAATAAAACAGATTTGCATGCGATTCCGCGCGAGCAGGATGTTGCTGTGTGGATGGGGCACTCGACGTTCTATTTGCAGGTCGGCGAGCGGCGCATTCTGGTCGATCCGGTATTTTCGGCTTACGGCTCGCCGATCTTTTTCATCAACCGCGCATTCCGCGGGAGCAATGTCTATACAGCGGCAGATATTCCGACGCTCGATGTGCTCCTCATGACGCACGATCACTGGGATCATCTCGACTATGATACGGTAATGGCGCTGAAGCCGAAGGTGAAGGAAATCATCTGCCCGCTCGGTGTCGGCGAGTTTTTTGAGCAGTGGGGCTTTGATCTCGCGCACCTGCACGAGGAGGACTGGGACACTGACATTGCGCTGACTGATGATTTTCACATCCACATTTTGCCGTCGCAGCATTTTTCGGGACGTTTTCTGACGCGCAATAATACGCAGTGGTGCGGCTTTGCCGTTATAACGCCGGAGCGCCGCATCTACATCAGCGGTGACGGCGGCTATGGAAAGCATTTCAAGGACATCGGCGCACGCTTTGACGGCTTTGATCTTGCGATGATGGAGAACGGACAGTATAATATGCAGTGGCATGCAATCCATATGCTCCCGAACGAGACAGCGCAGGCAGCGGAGGACGTTCGTACGCGTTTGATGCTGCCCGCGCACGGCGGAAAGTTTGCGCTTGCTTTGCACACGTGGCAGGAGCCCTATGCAGAACTCCTGAAGGAGAGTGCGGGACGCCCCTACCGGATGGTTACGCCGCGCATCGGGGAGATGGTCGATATGGATAGCCCCGCAGACTTCCCCCGTTGGTGGGAGGGGATGGCATAGAAACATATTACATTCTGATGAAAGATGAATCCGCGCCTAATAAGACGCGGATTTTTGGCCGATAAAATAGATATGGAGGAGTGATAAAGGTGATTTCACCCAAGATTCGATTCCCCGTCATCTTCATTATGATCTTTAGTGCCGCGATTTTTGCGGCGCTCTATTTCGCAACAATCGGGCGCATGGAGAAGGCGGATGCCGCGGAAAGCATTAAGCTCTACTGCGATGCTTTTGTGCGGCAGGATGAGGCGGCTCAGAAACAGCTTGTCTCATACGGTGCGTCAACGGATTCGTTCAATATGAAAATGGCATTTTCAAATGCGCTGCAGACCTCGGGGGCGATGCTCACACCGGAAGAGGCAGCGGAGATCGGCGATGCTTATCTGGAGTCTCTGCGGAGCGCGACGGTGGAGACTGCTGTTTCTGAGCAGGGGAAGGAACAGGCGATGGTCGAGGTGACGGTGACGCGGTTCAATATGACGGCGGCACGGGAAAAGGCATCGGCGCTCTTTCGCCAGCGGATGAAGCTGGATGCCTCGCCGGAGGAGCTGCGCCGCATAGCAGTAGAGGCAACGGCAGAGGTGTATCGCGAGCTGCAGCCTATGGGAACGGTGACATTCTATGTGCCCGTACGCTATAACGAGAAAACACGAATCTGGGATCCTGCCGATCCCATGCAGTTCGGCTTTGATTTGTCAAAACAGACGATGGGAGTTGAGTGACGATGGCAGATGCTGATTGGACAGAGACGGACCGCGTGACTGCAGAGGGAAATCCGAGGCGTCCTGAGGGAGCGGCCGGACGCGCAATGCTCGCCCGCATGAATGAAAGCCATGCGCGGCTCGTCGACTGGGGACTCGCGCAGATCACCCTCCATGCGGGTGATATCGTGCTCGATATCGGCTGCGGCGGCGGGAATACTCTCGCACGGATGGCGGAGTGTGTGACGCAGGGGCATCTCGTCGGCATCGACTATGCGGAGACCTCGGTGGAGGCTTCGCGCGCGTTCAATGCACCTCTCATTGAGGCGGGGCGGATGGAGATTCTGCACGCGTCGGTCGAGGCGCTGCCGTTCGATGACGTACATTTTGACGAGATCGTCACGGTGGAGAGCTTTTATTTCTGGCCGAATCCCGCCGAAAGCTTGAAAGAGGTCGCTCGTGTGCTGAAGCCGGGCGGCACGTTTCTCCTGCTTGCAGAGGTCTATGGGCGTGACGATCTGCCCCAGAGCATACGTGAGAAGATCGCCGGCTATCAACTGACAAATCCGACGCCTGAGGAGTTTGAGCGGCTCTTCCGTGCGGCGGGATTCCAAGAAGTTCATATGCATTTCAAGGAAGGCGAATACTGGATCGCTGTCTGCGGAATGAGATAATAAAAAAAGACTGCATGCACAGTCTTTTTTTATGTCGTTAGCTCTGTTGTTCCTGGACGAAGCGGATAAATTCATCCGTTTCTTCCTGTCCGTTCAGCTTTGCCGTATACATCTGATTGCCCATCTGCGGCCACATCATCTCGGGCATGCGCTCGCACATGACGATCTGTCCTGCGTAGCGGCGCAGGATATCCTCGTGCGTGCGGACATAGCGATGGAAGTCGCGGCGGCTCGCATAGGCGCAGTAGCAGTGCTCGCTGCGATCGGGGAGAACGCGGCGGTTCTCCGTAATCATATCGGCCCAGATCTCATAGACATCGGTGGAGTGCGCGTAGTTCATCATATCCGTAGTGTAGCCGCCGGCCGGCCGCATGTTGACCTCGAGCCCAACGAAGTCGCCGATATCGCCGAGCCCCGGCTTTGCCCTTGTCAGCCGGAAGAACTCGAAATGAACGAAGCGGCTGTGCACATGGAATGCTTTGAGTGTGGCGCGCCCCGCCTTCTTCAGCGCGTCGGGCACGCGATCCGTCGTATAGTAGGAGAGATCGAGCTGATAGAGCACGATGTCCATAACAGACGGCGGCCAGACGGTCATAGACTCAAAGATCGGGTTGGCATCCGCATCCACGATGGCATCGTAGGAGCATATATCGCCTGTGACAAACTCCTCCATGACGTAGGGCACCGTTGGTTTGGATGCGTAGAAATGACAGAGTTCGTCATGATTGTCGATGCGGTAAGTGTCCGTCGCACCGACGCCCGTGTCGGGCTTAACGATGACGGGATAGCCGACCGCGGCGAGGAACTCCTCGGCAGCGGCAAGCGTTGTCACTTTTGAGAGGCGTGCCGTCGGGATGCCTGCCTTCTTGTAAAAGGGCTTCATGGCGGATTTATTTTTGATGTGCTCCATGTCACTGCTTTGCCAGCCCGTACGGATATTGAAATCCGTACGCAGATGCGCATCGCTCTCGAGCCAGTATTCGTTGTTGGATTCGAGCCAGTCGATGCGCCCATATTTGAAGGTGAAGAACGCGACGGCACGCATCATCTGATCGTAATCGGCCAGCGAGGGGACGAAGTAGTATTCGGTCAGCGACTCGCGCACCTCGTGTGTGAGCTGATCATAGGGCGTGTCACCGATGCCGAGGACGTTGACGCCCTTTTTCTTCAGACGGTCGCAGAAATTCCAATAGACGCGCGGGAACTGCGGGGATACAAAGACAAAGTTCATGATCGTACCTCATAGGTTATGTCTGCTCGCGCAGAACGAAGGGGAGGAAATAAGCGAACTGCTTCTTCCACCAGTCCCAGTCATGATCGACATCATAGCCCCAGAAATCCACCCATGCGTGAATATCCTTGCCGTAGAGCACGTCGCCCATGAGCGCCGTCGTGCGGCGTCCCTCCTCCTCCCAACGGCCCTGTCCGACACAGAGCACGATGCGCCGCTGATTGTAGAGGTCGATATAGGGGTGATCGCCGGGCATGTTCGCGAGAAAGTCAAGCGGAGAATTGTCGTAAAGTGTGTCGTTCATCCAGCCGTCGGTGAAGAATTTTGCGTCGTAGACGCCCGAGAGAGCGAGCACGCCGTCAAAGAGATCGGGACGGCGGAAGAATGCGATGGCTGCATGCAGACCGCCGAGGCTGCATCCGGCGGCAATGGGCAGACGTTTGCTCGTATTCTCTGTGCGTATGAAGGGGATGACCTCGTCGATGATGTAGCCGTAGTACTGTTCCTGCCGCTGTGCGCGCCACGTTTTGTCGCCCCAGATATTGGACCATGTCTCCGTGTCGACCGTATCCACGCAAAAGAGCTGGATGCGTCCGCGGCGCAAATCCTCCGACAGCAACTCGATCATGCCGAAGTTCTCGAAGTTGTCGCTCATTGCGTCCTGTGTCGGGAAGATGAGCATGGGAACACCGCTCGGCATTCCGTAGACGCGTATATTCATCACGCGGTTCAGCCGCGTACTGTGCCAATTCGCTTCTTTCCAGTTTGTCATGATTGATCTCCCTGAATTTGCATATGACAATATATGTATACTCTATCGAATCCTTTTGTTTTTGTCAATTCAGCGGGGACTGCACCGTCCATAAAATTCTGCAAAAAAAGAGCTGCCGCGGCAGCTTATTTTTTTATCGTAGGAACGCGAAAGACAAGCACGATGACATGCGCCGTCCACACGATGCCGATCGCAATGCGTGCGTGCGGAGGATCGGCCACGAGAAAGGAGACGCCCATGAGCACGGTAACGGGGAGCATGACGCGCAGTTTTTGGACGATGGTCATGCCGCGCCGTCCGCTGTGCATGAGAAGCATCGTCTGTCGATAGATGCGCGTGGTCCGCAGCCAGCGATCGAGGCGGCGTGACCCGCGCGCAAAGCACCAGGCAGAGAGTAGGACGAACGGCACGGTCGGCAGGATGGGGAGGAAGGCGCCGAGGATGCCGAGCCCGAGACTGACGAGGCCGAGCGCGATAAATAAAAATTTTTTTAAGATCATAGGCGGCGTTCTCTTGAAATGAAATATGTTCTCATGGGAATGAGAATAACATGGGGCGAAGAAAATGGCAACGCGGCATTTTGTAGTTTTTTTGATTTGTGCTATAATAAAAAACGGTTTTTAGTGACTCCGGATTCATAGGGGAGTCATAGCGGAGAGGAATGAGACGAACACAATGATTCGGATGAAAAATGTCTCAAAGATATATGGGAATGGTGCGCTTGCGCTGGACCACGTGAACATTGAGATCGGAAAAGGAGAGTTCATCTTTGTCGTCGGTGTGAGCGGCGCGGGCAAGTCCACATTCATTAAGATGCTCTTTCGCGAGGAGCTGCCGACGGAGGGGGAACTCTTCGTCAACGGACATGATGTTGTTCATATGAATGTAAAGGATGTGCCGTATCTCCGGCGGGGTCTTGGCGTCATCTTCCAGGACTATCGTCTGCTGTCGGACAAGACGGTCTATGAGAATGTGGCGTTCGCGATGCGCGTGATCGAGGCGCCGCGCCAGATGATCCAACGCCGTGTGAACGCCGTGCTCGACGTGGTCGGGCTGCGGGACAAATACCGCAACTTCCCCTCGCAGCTTTCAGGCGGCGAGCAGCAGCGCGTAGCGATCGCGCGCGCCATCGTCAACGATCCTGCGATCCTCATTGCGGACGAGCCGACGGGCAATCTCGACCCTGAGACGAGTTGGGATATCATGGATATCTTCAAGCGTATCAACGCAGCAGGTACGACGATCGTCATGGCGACGCATGACAAGGGCATCGTCGACACAATGCAGCGCCGCGTGGTCGCCATTGAGGGCGGTCACATTGTACGTGATGAGATGCGCGGAGGGTACGGATATGAAGATTAGGACCGCCGAATACTATGTCCAGGAGGTCTTTCGATCGCTGCGCCGCAACAACTGGATGACATTTGCCGCTGTCGGCACAGTTGCAGTCTCGCTCTTTATCCTCGGTGTGTTCCTTATCCTCGCGCTCAATATGAACCGCGCGGCATCTCTCCTTGAGTCACAGGTACAGATCAGCGTCTATATGGAGGATGATCTGAGTGAAGAGGAGGAGGAGGAACTGGGCGCAAAGATCCGTGCGCTGCAGGGAATCGAGTCTGTGAAATACGTTGGGCGCGAAGAGGCACGCGCGCGTCTCTCTGAGCGCTTGGGCGAGCAGAAATATCTGCTCGATGCGCTCGGAGAAACAAACCCTCTGCCAAACGCATATGAGGTGACTGTACGACAGCCAGACATGGTGGAGACGGCGGCGCATCAAATCGAGCGTATGTCCGGCGTAGAGTCAGCGAAATACGGACAGGATGTTGTGCAGCATCTCTTCGACATTACGCGGCTTGTGCGTATCTTTGGCGTCATGCTCATTCTGCTCCTCGGCGGCGCGACCGTTTTTATCATCGCGAACACGATCCGCCTGACGGTATTCGCGCGGCGGCGTGAGATCGCGATCATGAAATATGTCGGCGCTACGGACGGATTCATCCGTTGGCCGTTCGTGCTTGAGGGCGTCGTGCTCGGCTTCATTGGCGGACTGATCTCAGCCATCGTTCTGCGCAGTTTCTATGCGGGTGTGGCGAGCAAGGTCTACGATACACTCGCCTTCTTCCCGCTGATTCCGCAGTCGCCGTTTATGAACTATGTCGGCCTCATCATCATTCTGCTCGGCATGGCGATCGGTGCGACCGGCGCATGGGTGTCGCTCAAGCGTTTCCTGAGGGTGTAATTGATGAGATCAGAGATAAAAAGGGGCCTCTGCGCAGCTCTTGCCACTACATTACTTGCCGCAGGGCAGGGAGCTGCGGCAACGCTTGAGGAGGAACGCGACAGCTACGACGCGCAGGTCGAGGAACTCGGACGACAGAGTGCTGAACTCGCCGGAAAGATCGACTCTCTCTCCGAGCAGAAGCGCATTCTGGATGAGGCGGCGGACGAGGCGATCGCCGAGCACAAAGTGCGCCGTGCCGAGCTGAATGAGACGCTCGCACGCCTTGAGGAGAACGAGGAGAAACTCGAAATTACGGAGCGCGCATACGAGCGCAAGCGCGATGTCCTCGGCAGACGCGTACGCGATATCTACATCAACGGACAGATCTCCTATGTGGACGTCCTCTTTGGCGCAAAGGATTTTTCGGATTTCCTTACGCGCATGGATCTCCTCAAGCGCGTCATCAAGCAGGACTATGATCTCGTGCACGGGATTCTCGCCGATCGTGACGCGATGCGTGCCCTCAAGGAGGAGCTGGAGAAGGACCGGGCGGAACAAGAACCGCTCGAGAAAAAGGCACGTGAGGCACGTCTGGCGATGGAGGACAAGGTCGCCCAGCAGCAGGCACTCATCGAGCAGATGAAATACGATAAGGCGACAATCGACCGACAGCAGGATGAATCCCGCGCCGCATCGGAGCGCATCACGCGCATGCTTCAGCGCAGCGGACTGCGCAATCTCCCCGTGCAGGGCTCGGGGGCGATGATCTGGCCGCTCGCAGGCTCGATCACATCGGATTTCGGATGGCGCACGCACCCGATCACGGGCGCACAGCGCTTCCACAGCGGCATTGATATCGGCGGTGACTACGGCGATCCGATCTATGCAGCGCAGGCGGGAACCGTCGAATATGCGGGCTGGATCTCGGGCTACGGCAATGCTGTCATCATCAACCACGGCGGCGGTATCTCGACGCTCTACGGCCACTGTCAGTCGCTTGAGGTGAGTACGGGGCAGAGTGTGGCGCAGGGCGAGCTGATCGCGGAATGTGGTTCTACGGGCAACTCGACAGGTCCGCACTGCCATTTTGAGGTGCGCGTCAACGGCGAGCCGGTGAACCCGCTCGCTTACCTTTGATTGAGCGAAAGAGGATATGAACAGAAAGAAACTCATTTTAACCATCGTCCTGTCCGCAGCCTTTGGGAGTATTCTGACCGTCTTGTTCGCCGGCGGCCTCCTGCGCATGACGGGGATCTACGGCGATGATGTTCTGCGCCTCTTTGGCGTGATGAAGTTCATACAAGCACGCTATGTGAGCGCACCCGATACGACGGCGCTCATCGACGGAGCGATCAACGGCATGGTCGCATCGCTCGGCGATCCGCATTCCGTCTACATGCCGCCCGATATGTTCAAGGAGCTGCGCCAGCATACTGAGGGCGTCTTCGGCGGCATCGGCGTAACGATGGGGTTCAAGGACAGGACGGTGAAGATCATCTCCGTTCTTGAGGGGACGCCCGGCGAGGCGGCGGGTCTGCGCGCAGGAGACGAGATCCTGACCGTGGACGGCACGCCGACGAGCGAGATGCAGAGCGAGGAGGTCGCTCTGCGCATTCGCGGTGAAGCGGGGACGAATGTCGTCCTGCGCATCCTGCGCGACGGGACAGAGCAGGAGTATACGATTACGCGTGCCGTCATCCAGGTGCCTTCCGTGCGCGGCGTAATGATCGAGGGGACGACGATCGGCTATATTCGCATCGGCTCTTTTGCCGAGCACACAGGTGAGGAATTCTCCGCTGAGATGAAGCGTCTTGCGGGCGAGGGCATGACGGCGCTCATCATCGACCTGCGCGAGAATCCGGGCGGCCTCATCACGAGCTGTGTCGCTGTCGCCGAGCAGGTCGTGCCGGAGGGCCCAATCGTCTCCGTGATCAACCGCGACGGTGACGAGGAAGTCTACAAATCACATCTCACCGCGCGGAAATATCCCATCGCCGTACTCATCGACGAGAACAGTGCGAGCGCGTCGGAGATCCTCGCAGGTGCGCTGCAGGATACGGGTGCGGCAGAGATCATCGGCACAACTTCCTACGGCAAGGGATCCGTACAGGCAGTCCTGCCGCTCTTTCACGAGGATGGGCTGAAACTGACGATCGCAAAATATGTGACACCGAATGGACGCTCCATTGACGGTACGGGCATTACGCCGGATATCATTGTCGATCGTTCACCGAAGGATGTGACAGACGCACAGTTCGAGGCGGCAAAGCAGTGGCTCCTGGAACATCCGACGCTCTAATATAAAAATAATGGGATTCTAAGAAATAATTAGCGCCCCTGCGTTAGCATGGGCGCATTATTATGGATGTATTTTTGATTTCCTAGTAGGAGGCCTTTATGTACGATCAACGGTACAGGCCGCGCCGCCGCCGGATGTTTGCCGCGCTCGCCCTGAGTACGGCACTCTTCCTTCCGGTATCTGCGGATGCGATGAGCCTTACGCTCGAAGAGGCGATCGATACGGCGCTTGCTGCGAACACGGGACTGCGTATCACGTATGAGGGCGAGCGGACGGCAGACGCCGTGCTGAAGCAGGCACGCGGAAAGAACAGCGTCTCGGTGACGGCGAGCGATACGCTGCGTACGAGCAAGGCAAAGGATGAGAGCGCACAGGCGAGCAACGGCGTGAATCTGTCGGCGAGTCTTCCGCTTTACAGCGGCGGCGCGAACCAGGCGAGTATCGAATCCGGCGAAATCGGCGCGCGTGCCGCGCGCTTTGCGACGGAGCGTGCCCGTGAAGAACTGAAGTATGAGGTGATCTCTGCGTATTGGAACGCGGCAGAGGCGCTCAAGAAGATTGATGTTCAGCGCGACACCGTGAATAAATACGACGCGCATCTGCAGAATGTGACAGCGCTTTACGGCGCCGGGGCACAGGCGCGCATTGATGTCCTCCGCTCCTCCGTAGAACTCTCGAATGCACGGCAGGAACTTATCCGTGCGGAGAATACCTACGAGGTGAACCTTGCGGCACTGCGCAATCTGCTGAACATCGATCGTGCAGAGCCGATTCAGCTCACAACGGAGGTTGCTTATCAGCCCTTTGAGACCTCCATTCAGGACTGCATTGCATATGCCTATCGAAATCGACTCGACCTTGCGGCAGAGCGGCAAAAGCTTCGTCAGCGCGAACTTGCCGTCGATATCGCAAAGGCGGGCAAAAAACCGACCGTGGATCTCACGGTCGGATCGGGGCTCACGAGCCAGTTCCGTCCACGGCACGATACGAGTTCGGATGTGTCCGCGTCCGTCGGTGTTCGGTGGAACATCTTTGACAGCGGCGTGACGCGCGGACAGATCGAGGCGGCGGAGGCGGAGCGTGACATTGCCCTGCTGAACGTGAAGAAGACGGAAGAGACCATCGATCTGGATCTCAGAAAGGCCTATCTCAATATGCGCGAGGCGGAGAAGCGCTTCACCTCGACGGGGGATGCGGTCCAGCAGGCACAGAACGACTACTACATCGCAAATGAACGCTATCGTGCGGGTGAGGGCATTTTGCTTGATATTCTCGATGCGCAGGCCGCCCTGTCGACGGCGCAGCAGAATGCAATCAGCGCGCGCTATGACTATGCGCGCTATCGGGCGCAGGTCGAGAGCATTATGGGGGAGGCCCTTACCGACAGCGAGCATGCGGCGGCGAACGAGCTCTCCTCTGTGACGCAGGAAGAGCGTGATGCTGCGCAGGCGGCGTATGCAGAGGCAGGATCGAAGGCAGCAGCGCAGAAGGGGGCGCAAAAATGAAGCGAAGAACAATCATCGGTATCGGTCTATTGACTGCCGTATTGGCCGCCGGCGGCGCCTATCTCTACTATGCCTCAAGCGAGGCGGACAAGTCCGCACAGGCTGTGGAAACGTTTACGGTACAGCGCATGGATATCAAGTCCACGGTCGAGGCGACCGGTACGATTCGCCCGGTGGATTCTGTCGAGGTCAGTTCGAAGATCACGGCGCGCATCAACTCTGTCCTGGTCAAGGAGAACGATACTGTTACGGCCGGGCAGGTTGTTGCAACCCTCGACGGCAAGGACTATGAGGCAAAGCGCGACCAGGCAGCGTACCGCGTCACGAATACGCGCGCCAAGTACAACCGCATGAACTATCTGGAAAGCATCGGAGCAAAGTCCAAATCCGATCTCGAAGATGCCGAGTACAACTATGACACGGCGCAGTCGAATCTAGAGGAAGCGAACTCGGATGCCAACGAGACCATCATCACTGCACCGATCTCGGGCGTTGTCGTCGGCGAGCCGAAGACCGTCGGAACAATGGCGGTACAGGGCTCGGATAATCCGACTGTCATCATGCGCATTGCCAACCTCTCCGCAAAGCAGATCAAGGCAAAGGTCGATGAGACTGACATCGGCAACATTCGCATCGGACAGGAGGCGACATTTACCGTCGACGCTCATGCGGATGAGACGTTCAAGGCCCGCGTCTCGAAGATTTCGCAGACCGATGTATCCAACAGCTGGGATACGAGCTCGTCGGGTTCGTCTTCCACGTCCACGAGTGCAAGCGTTATCTACTACTATGTGACCCTTGATGTGGAGGACCCCGAGAACCTCCTTCTGCCTGCGATGACGGCGCGCGTCGTCATCAATACGGCGGACAGGAACGACGCGCTCGTCGTGCCGCTCTCTGCGCTCAAAACGGATGCGGCTGGCTCGTATGTGCTCGTGATGAACGAAGACGGCACGCAGGAGCAGCGTTATGTTGAGACAGGCATCTACAGCGATGAGTACGTGGAGATCCTGTCCGGGCTCAGCGATGGAGAGCGCGTCGTCAATACCTATAAGGCAAAGACATCAGCGTCTAAAAACGGACATGACGACGGGCCTCCGCCGTTTTGATGCGGGGTGATCTCAATGGAAAAAAAGGAGACGCCCACGATCAGCCTGCGCGGCATTCGGAAACTCTATCGCATTGGCGGGGAGACGCTCGCGGCGCTCGACGGCATCGATCTGGATATCGGACGCGGGGAATTTGCCGCGCTCATGGGGCCCTCGGGCTCGGGAAAATCCACGTTGATGAACATTCTCGGATGTCTCGACCGTCCGTCTGAGGGCTCGTACAAGCTCGACGGCGAGGAAGTCGCAGGGCTCGGCGATGATGCGCTGGCACTTACGCGCAACAAGAAGATCGGCTTCGTCTTTCAGAACTTCAATCTGCTTCCGCGCATTTCGGCGCTCGATAATGTCGCTCTTCCTCTCGTCTATGCGGGGATAAAGCGGCGCGAGCGCTTGGAGCGGGCACAGGAAGTGCTTTCCTCCGTCGGCCTCGCCGACCGCGGACAGCATCTGCCAAACGAACTCTCGGGCGGACAGCGTCAGCGCGTCGCCATCGCCCGTGCGCTCGTCAACGAGCCGCATATCATCATGGCGGACGAGCCTACGGGAAACCTCGACACAAAATCTACGAAGGAGATCATGGACATCTTCGAACGGATGCATGAGAGAGGACATACGATCATTCTCGTCACGCACGAGCCTGAGATCGCCGTGCGCGCGAGTCGGCAGCTCCTCGTCCGCGACGGCAGGATCACGCGCGATGAAGGGAAGGGGGTCGTGATGGATGTTGTTTAAAGAATGCTTCGGCATGGCGGTCAACGCCCTCCTCGCGAACAAACTCCGTTCCCTGCTCACGATGCTCGGCATCATCATCGGCGTCGGCGCCGTCATTGCGATGGTATCCATCGGCATGGGCGTGCGCACGAGCGTTGCAGACTCCTTCGCCAGCCTCGGCTCGAACATGCTCATCATCATGCCGGGATCGACCAATCACGGAGGTGTGCGCGGCGCGGCCGGCTCACGCAAATCGCTGAAGTATGATGATGCCAAGGCGATTGAGAGCAAGATCAAAGGCATCGACTACGTTTCCCCCACGGTTTCTTCCTCGTATCAGGTTGTCAATGGCAATCTGAACTGGAACACTTCGGTGGAGGGGGTCACGCCCGAACTTATGCAGATTCGTGCGCTGAAGGTGGAAAACGGGTCGTTCATTTCGGCCAGCGATATGAATAAGCGCAGCCGCGTCGCCGTGATCGGACCGACCGTCGCCGCGAACCTGTTCGGTGCGGAGAATCCCGTCGGACAGAACATCCGCATCAACAACCAGCCGTTCAAGGTCATCGGTATCACGGCATCCAAGGGGCAGTCCATCGGCCAGGATCAGGACGATGTGATCTACATTCCGCTGACGACAGCGCAGGAGCGCATGCTTGCGATCACCCATATACATTCGGTCAACATACAGGTATCGAGTCCGGAGAAGATGGATCAGGTACAGGCGGAGATCGAGAACCTCCTGCGGCAGCGCCACCACATCCGTGCCGGCATGGAGGATGACTTTACCGTCCGCAATATGACCAGTCTCATGGAGAGCTTCACGGAGAATACCAATATGATCACGCTGCTCCTCGGCTCGATCGCGAGCATCTCGCTGCTCGTCGGCGGTATCGGCATCATGAACATTATGATGGTTTCGGTGACCGAACGCACACGTGAGATTGGCATCCGCAAGGCACTCGGCGCGACCTCGTCGAACGTGCTCATGCAGTTCATGATCGAGTCCATGGTCATCGGCATCGTGGGCGGGGGCATCGGCATCGCGAGCGGCATCTTGCTCTCCAAAGCGATCGGTGCCTTCGGCGGGCTCACGACCACCGTCGATATCCTGCCGGTGCTCGTTTCTTTCTCTTTCGCCGTCGGGATCGGCCTTTTCTTCGGCATCTATCCCGCACGCAAAGCCGCACGCCTCGATCCAATCGATGCTCTGCGGTATGAATAGGATTTGAACAGCAGCTGAATATAGCAAAAAAGCCCGTGCGGGTTGTTCCCGCCGCGGGCTTTTCCCATCTCTGCAGTTATTTATTGATGATCAGCGCCATGAAGACGAGGTCCTCCGTGTCGGAGGCATTGGCAATGGCATGCACCTCTCCGTTTGCGCAGAACGTCGTTGTACCGGGACCGATCTCGATCTCCGTGCCGTTGTCGTTGTAGCGGGCGCGCCCCGAGAGAATGTGATAGGTCTCGGTATTGCCCTCGTGTTTGTGCACACCCATCGACGCATGGGGCGGGATCGTTACGCGCGCGTACATCGCGCACTTTCCGTCGAGCTCTGCCGGGCTTAGCAGCTTTTGAATGTGGATCGTGCCGCTGCCGCCGAACCGCTTCTCGGCATCAATGTGCTCGGATTCGATGATTGCCATAGAAATGGATCTCTCCTTTGTAATTGGACACAGTTTCTGATAGAATGAGAAAACGAAGCGCGTACGAAGACGTGTTTCGTTGTATGTTCTAAGATATTCGCGATGGAGGCGTGTTTTCCTTTTTTATGATCTATATTTTGAAATTCGGGGCGGCTTGGATTCTTCCGCCGGGCATTTTTATTCTTGTGATGCTTGCGGCTGCTGCATGGCTTTGGAAAAAATGCGGGACGCGGCTTGCTGCCGGAGTCCTTTGCGGAATTGCGTGCGCACTTTACCTGCTCTCGACGGGGGCGGCGGCCGACTCCCTGATGGGAAGCCTCGAACGGACGTATGAGGTGCCTGCGCATCCGCAGGGGGATATCATCGTCATGCTTGGCGGCGGGGCAATCGCAGATGTGCGGGATGTGGACGGTACGGGGATGCTCGCGCAGAGTCCCTCCTCACGTCTCCTCGCGGCGCTCCGTCTCCATCGCCGCTATCATCTGCCGATCCTCCTCTCGGGCGGACAGGTGTTCAGCGATACGGGCTCGGAGGCGGAGATCGCGCGGCGTGTTCTGCGCTCGCTCGGTGTGCCCGGCGAGATGATCTATGTGGAGACGCACAGCCGCACGACGGGGCAGAACGCGCGCTATTCGGCGGAGATTCTGCGCCGCGAGGGCTTTGCGCATCCCATCCTCGTGACTTCAGCATTTCATCTGCCGCGCGCCGTGCTCAACTTTGAGAAAGAGGGCGTTGCGGTGACGCCCTACCCGACGGACTTCTGGGTAAGCGGCAACCCGCAGCTCTATGCGCTCAAATTCGCGCCGAACGCATCGGCACTCCTCACGAACACTGTATTTCTCCAAGAAAAGCTTCGGACTTTTATAACGAGGTATTTGGAATGACAAAGAATCTGACCGAGGGAGATCCCGCGCGGCTGATCTTCTTCTTTGCCTTGCCGCTTGTCGCGGGGAATATGATGCAGCAGCTCTACGCCTTCATCGACACGCTCATCGTGGGGCGCTTTCTCGGGGTAAATGCACTTGCGGCAGTCGGCTGTACGGGCAGTCTTATGTTTCTCACGCTGGGCTTCATCATGGGATTCTGTACGGGCGTCACCATCTATACGGGGCAGCGCTTCGGTGCGGGCGATGCGCAGGGCGTACGCAGGAGTGCGGCGGCATGCGTCGTGCTCGGCATACTCGCGGTACTCACACTGACGGCAATCATTCTGCCGCTGACGCGCAGTCTGCTCCTGCTGATGGAGACACCGGCTGAGATCATCGACGGCGCGCAGGACTTTATCTCCATCGTCTTTGCGGGGCTGACGATCTTCCTCCTGCTCTATTTGCAGAACTGTCTCATCCGCTCGCTCGGCGACAGCACAACGCCCACGATCTTCCTTGCCGTTACGCTCGCCATCAACGTCGCGCTCGAGCCGGTCGCCATTCTTGTGCTTGGCTGGGGCATTCCGGGAGCAGCGCTCGCGACCGTATTCTCGCAGGCGATTGGAGCAGTTTTGTTTTTTGTCTACATTTGGCGGCGCGTGCCGGCGCTCCATACGCGCTGGACGGATTGGAAGCCGGATCGTGCCGTCCTCATGGCGCATCTGCGTATGGGCCTCCCCATGGCGTTCCAGGCCTCCGTCATTGCATTCGGTGCGATCATCCTGCAGGTAGCGCTGAACAATCTCGGCGCGATTCCGGTTGCAGCGTATGCGGCCACGCAAAAGATCGACGCCGTCGCCGTCATGCCTATGCTCTCCTTCGGCTATGCGCTGGCGGCGTATACCGCGCAGAACTATGGCGCGCAGAAATACGAGCGCATCCGCATGGGCGTGCGTGCCTGTCTCAAAATGTCAATGGCGTTCGCCGTGGCCATCGGCGCGCTGCTCATCGCATTCGGCTCTCATGTGCTCGCCCTCTTCGTCGGCGTGGACGCGGCAGGGGCAGAGAAGGTCATTGCCTATGGGGAGACCTTCCTCCTCGTCAACGGATCAACCTATGTTATCCTTGCCCTCCTGCTTGTCTACCGCAATGTCCTGCAGGGACTCGGACAGAGTGTCATACCGACGATTGCGGGCGCGATGGAGCTCCTCATGCGCGCAGCTGCAGCGATCTTCCTCTGTACGTATCTCGGCTTTTTCGGCGCATGCCTTGCGAATCCGCTCGCATGGATCGGCGCTGCCGTTCCCGTTGTGCTTGCATACCTTTGGACGGAGAAAACGCTGCACCCTGCGGCGGAATAAAATAATTCACAAACAGAAAAAGAGCAGAGTTCAATCTGCTCTTTTTGTATGCGCAATGCCTTTACGGGGGGTGAAATATGCTATGATTTGTCCTGTGAGTAATAGGATTCATTGGAGGTTTTGCTATGATAAAGAAGATGACAACAGTTATGCTCCTGCTTGCTGCACTCTGTATGACTCTGGCAGGATGCGGGAAACAGCCCGGCAGGGAATTTGTCGGGACGTGGAAATACTCTGGACAATATAGAGGTGAACACTATGATAAAACATATGATGTTTTCTATGTTATTGAAAAAGCTCAGAATGGAGATACTGCATATATCGTTACAAAATATGAGCTAAAGAATGATGTTGCAAAACCTTCTGGGAAAACAAAACTTGATACCAACAAGAAACAATTCCCTGCACAGTATAAAGACGGGATTCTTGAAAAAGATTTTTCGGTCAAATATTATATTCAAGACGGGAAACTCATAGCAGACAAGCATAGTTGCGACCGCGTCAGCGATAAATCCATGACGTTCGATGAGATGAACAACGGGCGCGGCTACCCAGAGCCGAAATAAGCAGTAGCCAATAAAAAAGGGCATCGATGGAAGCAGTACATTTCCATCGATGCCCTTTCTTGCGAAGAATCTCAAAGCATATTCTGCAGAAACTCCTTTGTCCGTTCTTCTCTCGGTGCGCTGAAGAACTCGGCCGGAGGGCCCTGCTCGACGATGACGCCGTTCTCCATGAAGATGACATCGGTTGCTGCCTCGCGTGCGAATGCCATCTCGTGCGTGACGACGATCATGGTCATGCGCTCGGCGGCGAGGGCCCGCATGGTGCGCAGCACCTCGCCCGTGAGCTCAGGATCGAGCGCGGAGGTCGGCTCGTCAAAGAGCATGATGTCGGGCCGCATGGCAAGCGCCCGTGCGATGGCGACGCGCTGCTGCTGTCCGCCGGAGAGCTGACTCGGGTAGTAATCCTCGCGGTTCACGAGGCCGACCTTGGCGAGAAGCTCACGCGCATAGGGGAGAATCTCGTCCCGCTTCATGCCTTTGACATGGCAGGGCGCTTCGATGAGGTTCTCGATGACGGTCATATGCGGGAAGAGGTTGAACTGCTGGAAGACCATGCCCGTCGACATGAGGATGCGCCGCACGTCGTTGGTGCTCGCGTAGGTCGCTGTTGTGCCGCCGGGATTCGTCCAACAGAGTTTCTCCCCGCGGATCGTAATATTGCCGCGGTCGATGGTCTCGAGCTTGTTGATGCAGCGGAGCAGGGTAGATTTCCCTGAGCCGGAGGGGCCGATGATGGCGAGCACCTCGCCGCGCGTGAGACTGAGATCGATGCCGCGCAGAACCTCGAGACCGCCGAAGGATTTGCAGATGCCGGTCATGCGGAGCATGACGTCCGCATCAGTTCTCGTATCTACCATAGTGCACCTCCAGTTTTTTGAATCCATAGGTGAGCACGGCGGTCATCGCGAGGTAGAAGATGCCGGCGATGAGGAAGGGGGTCATGTCGAACTCGCGCTGGACGATCGTGCGCGCAACGCGCAGCAGGTCATTCATGGCGAGGATGTAGACGAGTGAGGTATCCTTGACGAGGTTGATGGTCTCGTTGCTGACGGGAGGGAGTGTGATGCGCAGTACCTGCGGCAGGATGATGCGCCGCATGGTGAGCGGCGCGCTCATGCCAAGCACGCGCGCGGCCTCGAACTGTCCGCGCGGCACCGCCTGGATACCGGAGCGGAAGATCTCGGCGAAGTAGGCCGCGTAGTTGAGGACGAAGGCGAGGAGAGCCGCCGCGATGTCGGGGAGCATGATGCCGATCATCGGCAGGGCAAAGTAAACAAAGAGCAGCTGCAGCATGAGCGGCGTACCGCGCATGATCCAGATGTAGACCTCGAGCAGACGACTGAGTATGCGGAAACGCGAAAGCCTCCCAAGCGCGGCAAAGAGGCCGAGCGGGAGGGAGAGAGCGAGGGTCACGCAGAAAATTTCGAGGGTAACGGTCGACCCCTCGAGCATCAAAAGAGCGGTATCGAGTATCTTATCCATTCATTTCATCCCAGTCGTCAAAAAGAAGCTGCCGCACAAAACGGCAGCTTCCTTTGGTTTTGTTTATTTTGTGATGTCTTTGCCGAACCACTCGGTGGAGATCTTTGCTATGGTACCATCTGCTTTCATCTCGTCGATGACTTTCTGCACCTCGCTCTGCAGCGCCGTGTTGTCCTTTGCGAATGCAATGCCGAACTCGCTCACAGGGCCAACGACAATCGGGAGTGCTTCCAGCTCATCCGGATGCTTGCTCATGTAGTAGCGGCCGACGATCTCATCGCCGATGACCGCATCAAGACGGCCGTTCTCGAGGTCCATGAATGCTGCGACATAGTCAGGGTACTTCTTGACCTCCTTGACCTCATTCTTGTAGAAGTTCGTTGTATCGGTGTACTCCTCGGCGGTGCTGGCGCTCTGAACGCCGATCGTCTTGCCCGCGAGGCTCTTCTCGTCCGAGACGGCGGTGCTGCCCTTCTTCACGAAGATGATCTGGCGGTTGTCCATGTAGGGATTTGAGAAGAGCATGTTCTCCTTGCGCTTCTCGGTGATGTCGAGCCCGTTCCAGAGGATCTGTACGCGGCCGCTCTTGAGTTCTGCCTCCTTGCTCGACCAGTCGATCGCCTTGAACTCGACTTCACGGCCGAGACGCTTTGCTGCCTCCTTGGCAAGGTCAACGTCGAAGCCGACGATCTCGTTTTTCTCATTTTTAAAGCCCATCGGCGGGAAATTATCGTCGAGTCCGACGACGATCTTGCTCTTGTCTGCGCCTTTGTCCGGCGCAGCCGCCTTGTCTCCGCCGCAGCCCGTGAGCAGCGCCGCCGCGCAGGCAAAGACTGCCGTGCCCGTCAGGATTTTTTTCCAGTTCATTGCAGTATCTCTCCTTAAATTAATTGCCCCTTTAACAAGATAAAGCACTAACGTAGGCTATTATACGTTACAAATTAAAATAAAGTCAAGAATTATTTTCTGCAAGGCAGGTTTTTTTTAATAAAGGTCGAAATATCTATAAGTGCAATGATTTCGTACGTGATCAACAACGTAAACCGAGGGAGGGCTTACATTGCGTGCAATATCCGTGGATGATCTGGAAAATGGAATGATACTTGCGCGAACGATCGTCAACGCCAAGCGTGTGGTGGTCGTGTCTGAGAATACAGAGCTGACGCAGGCGCACATCACGCGTCTCAAATTTCTCAAGATTCCCGTTGTCTACATTAAGGATGAGACCGAGCTGAAGGAGGAACGCTCGCCCATCTTCTCGCGCAGCAACCTCTTTATCAAGCAGTATGAGAACGTCGTCGGGACGGCAAAGTCCATCTTTGAAGAGACAAAGCGGACAGGGAATGTGCCGGTCGAAGAAACCAACGAGATGGTGCAGGAAGAGCTGCTGCCGCTCTCACGCCGCAGCGGGACGATCGACTATCTGAACGAGATCAACCATCTGGCGAGTGACATCTACAACCACTCGCTCCGCGTTTCGATCCTTTCGGGCGTCTTCGCGAAGTGGATGCGCCTCGACCGTGAGACGGCAAAGGACATCGTACTCGCGGGATTCCTGCATGATATCGGAAAGTCGAGATTCGACCAGCGTCTGCTCGAAAAGAATATTGAGACGCTTGAGGGAGAGGACTATGAGCGGTATATCCAGCATACAGTGGACGGTGCGCAGATCCTCAACCATGTTGCCGGGCTGACGGAGGGCGTTCGGCTCACCGCGCTGCAGCACCATGAACGGATGGATGGGAGCGGATTCCCCTTTAACATCCAGGGGGATGATATTCATCTTTATGCGCGCATTGTCGCGGTGGCAGATCTCTATGATAATATCACGATTGAGCGCGAGGGATATCCGCGCCGCACGCCGTTCGACGCGGTGACAGAGATCGCACGGCAGATGTATACTGCACTTGATCCGCGGGTCTGCATGCCGGTGCTGACGAATATCAAGAATGCGTTCCTCGGTTCGCGAGTGCTGCTGAGCAATCATCGCGAGGGGACGATCACGGCATATCCGCACGGTGTTGTGCCGCTCCCGATCATTACGATCTCGGAGGATGAGGTCATTGATCTCAACGAGAATAAAAATATTACAATCGTAGAATATAACCCGAAATAAAACAGCAAAGCATGCAAAGAGCCCATCGATTTTCCGATGGGCTCTTTACTGTTGTGTCAGCGGACCGTCTGCAGTGTGTTATACCATTTGAGCACTTCGTCATAGCAGGGCTGCAAATGTTCGACCGGGATATTCTCGCGCCTGCAGCACGCGATCACCTTATCCCAATCGCCCTGCTCGTAGGCGATAACGAGATCGAGCACATGACGGAGGATATTGTCTTCGCCGAGCAGCGCCGCGTTGAGTTCGGATGAGAGTCCAACTTCTTTGAGCACCTCTTCCATCGGCTGGCTCAGCAGAACGTCCAGGAGCGAGAACATGCCGAGCAGGAAGCCGGTATCGGGCGTGAGATCGGGACGTTTGATCTCGTGGGCGATCAGCTCGCAGAACTTTGCGCGCAGAAGTGAGATCGTGAAGAGCTCGGGCGGTTTATCCTCAGAGAATGTCTGGAGGCTGATGAGGGTCACCCAGCGGCGCATGCCGCCGGATCCAAGGAGGACCGCCGCCTGCCGCAGGTTCGAGATGTGATAGGTGAGACCGATGCCGACGGAATTGATATACGTGAGCAGCTTGTGAACAAGGTTCGTATCCGAGGAGATTACATTGATGATCGCGGAGAAATCGAAGTCCTGACGGTTAACTTCCTTTAGGAGACGTATCTGCGAGAGCGCGTTGCTCGTGAGCTTCTTCTTATGCAGGACAACGGGCTTGCAGAAGAAATATCCCTGGAAGAGGACATAGCCGTATTCGAGAGCCTGGTGGAATTCCTCCTCGGTCTCGATCTTCTCGGCGAGCAGACGCACATGTCCCGGCAGAATCTCGCGCAGGCGTTTGCGTTCCTCCGGATCCTCCGTGATGCGAAAGTCCACCTTGATGATGTCCGCCATGTCGATAAGCGGCTCGTAGCCCGGCAGAAGGACGAAGTCGTCGAGGGCAATTTTGTATCCCTCGTCCTTGAGCTCCTGTACGGCCTCCAAAATCGCGGGCGTCGGCTGTACCGTCTCGAGAATCTCCACAACAATGCTATCTGCCGGCAGAAGCTGCGGCGCACGGTTCAGCAGATTTTTTTCGGTAAAGTTGATGAACGCCTTCTTGTCCGAGACGAGTTTTTTCATGCCGAAGTCCAGCATGGTATTCACCATGACGCTCTGTGTCGCCACGTTTCCGTCGAGACTCGGATCGAAAGCATTCTTGAGACCGCTGCGAAAGAGAATCTCGTATGCGTATACGTTCTTTTTCTGATCCAATATGGCTTGCCGCCCGATAAATGCTTCTTCCATAAGAGAGCCTTTCTGTGTCATTACACCGAATTACTGCTGTATCCATTCGATATCTTAAATTATAGTAAGAGAATTATAGCATATATTATGCGAAAAAGAAATGAAAAAGACTTTCTTTAATGTTATAATGAAAGCCTTTTCAATCTCCCCCTTTGCCGATATGGTGTACAGGGTTTTCACGGCGGGTTTGTCTACAACTTGTCTACAGAATCATTTGCCTACAACCTCCCCGAAGATGCGTGCCGTCTCTTTCTTCATCTCGTCCGTATCATGCGAATAGAGATTCTGCGTGATCGTCACGTCAGAATGGCCGAGGCGGGCGGCTACATCGACGGGTTTTGCTCCTGCTTCAATCAGACGTGTTGCGTGGGTATGGCGGAAGCTGTGTGGGTTGAGGTGGAGATCCCGCAGCAGAGAAGCGATGCGCTCGTGCTTGTGCGGGATTCCGTTCGGCAGGATACAGATCAGATTGCGGCGGATATGATCTGCGGGTGGGGGCATCTTCTTTGGAAGAATTACGAGCCTGTGATCCTCTGCCGATTCATAGACGATTTGAAACGCTTCACCGAATCTCATTTCTTGCTTCGCCTGTGCCGCTTTGAGCGTGCGGAGGTAGGAAAGAAATGCGGCGTCCGCATAGAAAGAACGGGCGCTTGTGGCGGTTTTCGGCGATTCAAAAAAACCTGTCCGCTGCCTTTGGCGTACAATGATGATTTCTCCTGTTGTGAGGTCGATATCATCCCATGTAAGCCCGAGCGCCTCACTGAGACGTAGTCCTGTGTGATAGAGGATTTTGTATGTGTGGTAGTATTTTCCTTCTTCGGGGATGGCTGCAAACTGCTCCGGTGTGATGATGATACGCGGTGTGACCTTGCGCGGTGCGCTGCGTGGAATAGATATACCTGCGGCGGGGTTTGTCGTAATGAGTTCAGCGGGATAGACAGCATACTTCAAAGCAACAGAAAGAATCGCCTTTGTCTGCTGGATTGTCCCGTGGGACAGCCCCTTTTTTGCAAGTGTCTGAACCCAGCGATCAACATCACGCGGGCGGAGTTCTTGCACATACAGATCGCCCAGATATGGGAGGATGCGTGCCTTGACTGTATCACGATAGCTGATATTCGTCATCCGCTTCACGTTCGGGCGCACGACGTTCTCAAGCCACGAGGCAAGGTAGTCCCGCAGCGTCACTTTCTCCGACGTGACACCGATATTCCCGCTCTTCCAGTCGGCATAGGCTTTTACGCCTGCGTCAAATGCTTCATCTTCTGTGGCAAAACCTCCTTTTTCTTTCATTCGGCGCGGATTCTTCGAGATATCGAAGCTGTACGAAAAAGTTTTCCCGCGCTTTCTGATTCTGATTTTGTTGGACATAAATAAAACCTCCTTGATATAGGAGGCGAATCATGGTAGAATTTAGGTGAATTGGGGCATGATTCGCTCATGTTCTGCCGCTCGCTGTGTTGGTAGCACGGCGGGCGGTTTTTATTGGGAAGAAACCGCAATATTTTCCTAATGTAAAAGTAGATGAATGCAATGTGAAGAATCCTCACATTGCATTTTTCGTTGAATGTAAATTGCTAACATCCGCAAGTGGGGCTAAAGGTTCCGTCGCAGCATTTTGTCCGTCCGTTTTCGCATCCACAGACACCTTTATGGTGACTGCAACAGCCACGCTTTAGGTATATCATACGGTGATTGTATGTGCCGACAATGGAGCCGATCTCCGGCGGGGGAACCTCAACATTGAGTGTAAAATTTGCAATAGATCCTTCTTCTGCCTGTGGCGTTGCGGCAAACGCCGTGGTGGATAGTAGTGATACAACTACTGCCGTGAGTAAAGTGATGCGTTTCATTGATCTTTCTCTCCCTTCATATCTACCATCGGCAGCCGTCCTTTTTCAATGTGCTTTGCGGCGTCTTTTAATACCTTGACGTTTGTAAAGCCGTTCTGAAATAGAATCTGCGCTGCACGAATAGAATAACCATCATCGGGGCATGAACAATAAATCATGTAAGCCTTTGACTTATCTTGCTGGGCAATAAAATCATCAAGAGGTTTCTTTTTGTAGGGGTTAATCCATATTTCCCCGGGAACCTCTTTTTTGCTCCTCTCCCTACTTTGTTCTGATCGAACATCAATCACCTGTACGGCTTCTGGAGCTTTTAAGTATTCCTTTATCGTTATGAACGAATACTCGACTTGCTCCTTTTGTTGTGACTGCTCTGCTGATATAACGCTGGCGTTCAGCAAAACGAGCAACAACATGATGGGGATGCGTAATAGTTTCATTTTCTTCCTCCCTTAAATAATGATGTAGAAGTCTGACATCATTTTTGTACCTCATTCAGTTCATCGCTGTTGTTCCACCCGGGACCTCTCTGTTTCAGCCCTATATCACCTGCTTTTATATCCTGCCTCATTTGATTTATAATTGCTTCCCGTTGTTCCTCTGGAGACAGGGACGGATCTGCCATTGGTTCTGGACGAGAATGTGTTCCAACTTGATTGTCAGCTTTAGGTTTTGGCGATTCTTTTGTAGTATAGAACCCAACAAAAGATAGTATGCAAATCAGGGAAATAATGCAGATTCGTTTGAGGTAAGGTCGATTTTGTATAAATCTTATCAACTGTAACAGATATGGTTTGACGGCTCGAAAAACCGATTTAAGTACAAGGAATATGACCGCAAGTAAAGAGCAGATTGCTATGATAAGAAATACCTCGTTCATGATGTTGCCCTCCGTTTAGTCTTCCTGTGTATCTCAATAGAAGTCAGCGTTCTTTGTTGGTATGGTGAAGTTACTATCTTTTCTCCGCACTTTAAGCAACAAAGCATCATTAGGGAGTTCATAACCGCATTTTCGACAAAACATAATAACCTCCTATTCATAGACACAAGCTGCGCATTCTAACTCCTTTAGCAGAGAGGCGGTATCGGCAAGGGATAAAAGTTTCTCATCCCGGATGCTGTCAATCATGTTTGCGTTGTTGCGCATACAGGTGTGGGCAAGCAACAGAAACGCAAATTTATTGACAGCTAGTTCTTTTTCGTTACGCCGAACATCGTTTATACGATCAATGTGCATGATGGGGGATAGGTGGTGTCGCAAAACAATGTGACCGAGTTCATGTGCCAAAACGATGTTTCGAGCCTCATCGGTCAACCTTACATTGACGGAGATGCTTCGAACAACACCGAGTCGAACATAGAATGCGTCTGGCAAGAACTCGATATTATGCGCGTGGACTTTGACATTCATCTCGGTCAAAATAGTTTCTGGATTGTTGCTTTCATACTTGCGCACAACATCAAGTACCTTTGGCAGCAACCTACGCATCTGAATCCTCCTTGACCATTGCGACAGCCACGCTGAGCAATACCTTCTTTTGTTCTTCGGTGAGTTTTTTATCGCCGAACATCAGAACGCCGCCACTCGTAAGCATCTTATTTAGATCAGCCTCAGTCACTTTCTCAGTCACTTTCTTTCCGTAGGGAGCGATTTCTTCTGCGGCAATAAGCGGGGTGTCTTTCCACCCCATAATTTCATTAGGAGAGATGTTAAGGGTTTTAGCGAGTGAGAATATCGCGCCTCTCCTCATGTTTGCTATTTCTCCACTTTCCCATCGAGATATAGTTGCTTCGCTTACCCCTACTTTGTCGGCGACCTCTTTCATTGTCATCCCAAGTTCTATACGTTTTTCTCTGATAATATCTTTTACATTCATACGCCACCACCTCGTTACTATTATAAAGCTCGTCTTGCGTATTTGCAATGTATTTTATAAAAAGAAAAATAAAACTTGCATAAACGTATTGCAAGGCTCTAATAATGATGATATAATACTTACGAAAACGTAAGCCTTGGAGGTGATAAGATGTTTGATAAGGCTTTGTTTATATATCATGTGACGCGTAAGAATATGACTTTGGGGGCAATATCCGCAATGCTTAAAATAAACCCCGCCACGCTCACACGTAAGATGAGTGGAGAAAGCGATTTCACGCGGGATGAAGTTCAGCGGCTCAAAAATTTTCTTGAGCTTTCTGTTATTGATGCAGACAAAATTTTTTTTGCAGAAGAACTTACATAAACGTAAGTTTTGTAAAAAAAACGCCTCGCCGAAACGCCCTCCGAGGCGTCCGCAGGGGATGACCGCCCTGCGCTGATGATGGCAGGTCACGTCCCCGCCCGTTCCGAGGCGAATCATGGTAGATAGCAAAGATGGCGGGGCGTGGATGCCGATAGGAGGTGAAGTATGTGCGGGGTGTCATAGACTGGGACTTCGTTATAACGATCGTCTGCCTGACAGCGCCGGTTATGCTGTTCTCCATACTGGCGGTCTATTTCTGGAGGTGAGGATATGCCAAGGAAAGCGGCTGACGCAGTAGCCGTGGACATCGTGAAGGTGCTCACGGATGCAGTTGAGCGCATCGCCGCTGAGAAGGTAGCGGCGCAGTCAGAGGCGGTGACACAGAGTATCATCGAGCATCTGCCGGAGGTGATTGCTCTGCCGCCCCCGCCTGCGGAGGTGCCGCTCGAACGCTTGTTAAGCGTCAAGCAGGTTGCTGATCTGCTCGGCTGTTCGACTGGGACGGTAACAAAGCGGTTCGAGAGCGG
>ERZ772772.308-NODE-308-length-30554-cov-23.720155_pt1 | contig 30554 bp, 29 predicted proteins | sample MGYA00511484_ERZ772772 | MGnify/ENA primary metagenome ERZ772772 (study PRJEB29015, sample SAMEA2737913) | human oral metagenome | biome: human oral; feature: human-associated habitat; material: dental | place: China | collected 2088 ... | reverse complement strand
ATAAGGGCTATGCCCGAAAATGAAAAACCACCCGCTATGCGGGTGGATATTTATTGTGTATTCTTTTCTTGCGGCAATTGATGATTGACAAAAGTCGAAAGGTCAAATATAATAGAGAAAATCACAATTGAGGAAGACACAGAGAAGGTGATACAATGAGTAACATTGCCGATATGATCGAGTCCTATATTCTTCGCCAGCTTGCCACGCGTCAGGATGGGCAGGTGGAGCTGCGGCGCACGGATATTGCAGATGAAATTTCGTGCGCACCGTCACAGATCAGCTATGTGCTCTCTACGCGGTTCACGCAGGATAAAGGCTTCGTCGTAGAGTCCCGGAGAGGGCTCGGCGGATTCATCCGTATTGTGCAGGTTCCGCTGCGCGACCTTGTCTATCAGGATATGCTGTCGGAGATTGATGAAGACACAGATATGGAAACGGTGCAGTCCATGGTGCGCTACCTCGCGCAGCACGGCATGATCGAAACACGTGAGGCTGCGCTTTTAATGCAGGTCGTGACCGGACTGTTCCACTCGGAGACCCTTGCGGCAAAGGAGCGGGTGCAGATGCTGCGCACAATGCTGCTGACACTGGAGAATTTTACGTAATCGTTCGATATAAAGGTAAGACCGGCTGTCTCATTCGGGACAGCGGAAAGGGCTATTGTAATGATTTGTGAAGAATGCGGACGCAACGAGGCGATTGTGCACATTGTGCAGATCGGCCCCGGCGGACGAAGCGAAAAGAATATATGCATGAGCTGTGCTGCACGATATGGGGCATCCATCCTCCGCGCACAGCAGCAGAATGTGTCGGCGGATGACTTTCTGAAGGGGATTTTCGGCAGCAATCAGCAGGGGGATGCTTCAGAGGAGGATACCCCCCATATCACATGTCCGAACTGCGGCATGCGGTTTCAGGATTTCCCGCAGACGGGGCAGATCGGCTGCTCGGTCTGCTATGAGACCTTTCACCATGAACTGACGCCGCTCCTGCGCCGGATTCACGGCGCGAGCGTACACCGCGGGAAGATACCGCATCGCTCCGGGAGCTCCATCATGCTGCGTCAGGAGGCCGATCAGCTGCGCGTGCGCCTGAAGGAGGCGGTTGCGCGAGAGGAGTATGAGAAAGCGGCAGAGTACCGTGACCGCATCCGCGCACTGGAGCGGCAGATGGAGGAGAGCGGCCATGGCATTTGATGATCTCCTGCGCGCTGAACGGCTCTCGTGGTTCGGTACGGGAGGGCAGGACGGCGATGTCGTGCTCTCAAGCCGTGTGCGGCTTGCTCGCAATCTCGTGAATCTCCCGTTTCCGGGCCGCGCAGATCGCGGTCAGCTGGCTGAGATCCAGCGGACGCTGGACGGTGTCTTTCCGGATGTGGCAGAGGCGCTCGGACAGCCTCTTGAACGGGTCGAAATTGATGAGCTGACCGACCTCCAGCGGGCTGTCCTCATTGAGAAACGCCTCATCAGCGAGAAGTTTGCGGAGGAGCAGCCCCATCGTTCGGCATATATTAGCCCAGATGCCTGCATCAGCATCCTCGTCAATGAGGATGACCACCTGCACATTCAGTCGATGGCTCTCGGGCTGTCTTTGACAGAGGCCTTTGAGGCAGCATCGCGCATCGATGACTGTATCGAGTCGCGGCTGGATCTTGCCTTCGATGAGACGATGGGCTATCTGACTGCGTATCCGACGAATCTCGGAACGGGGCTGCGTGCCTCGGTCATTCTTCATTTGCCGGGACTCGTCTATACACGCAACATCGAAAATATTGTCAATATATCTCCGCAGCTGGGTCTCGCCGTTCACTCACTCGAGGGCATCGGCGAGGGAGCACATCTCTATAAGATCTCAAATCAGCTCACGCTCGGTTATTCAGAGGCCGAGATGCTTGAGAATCTCCGTACGGCGGTGGGGGAGGTCGTCGGACATGAGCGGCGCGCGCGCAAGGCGCTTTCCTACTTCGGGAAGGACGGCGTTGATGACGGCGTATGGCGTGCCTTCGGGATTCTGTCCTATGCGCGCTCACTGACGGAACAGGAGGTCTTTGATCTCCTCTCGCGCGTGCGTTACGGCATTGACCGCGGGATCATCACCGCGGTGGGGCCGGAGTGCTATGACGAGATTCTCGTTTCGGCACGGGACAGCTATCTTAAGTATGCGGCGGAGAACGAAAATCTATCGACGGGGGAAATCAGCGCCATGCGTGCATCACGCGTGCGTGCCGTCTTGCATAAGTATCGAATGCAGGGATAAGGAGGGGGACAGTTTGAACTACCGGCAGTTTTTTACACAGACGGCGATTAAGGCCGTAGAGTTTGCACAGTATATCGCGCAGCGGCGCGGAAAAGGATATATTGGAACAGGACAGCTTCTGTTGGGCATTCTGCATATGCGTGACACGATTGCAGCAGAGGTGTTGGATAAATTCGGCGTAGACTATGACAGCGCAGAGCATGCGATTCGCCGTTCGGACAGATTTCAAGATGTACTGCAGCCGGAGGAGACGCCCTACTATACGCGGCGCGCTCAGCGTGTTATGCAGGGGGCGATCGATGCCGCACGAGAGGAACGCTCTTTTGTGACAACAGAGCATATCCTACTCAGCCTTCTTACAGAGGCCGAAGGGACTGCCGTTCAGACGATCGAGGAGCTGGATGTTGACGTCGAGGAACTGCAGAGTGAGGTGCTCGAGCGCATGAGCGATGCAGAGGAGGAGCCCAAGGAGAAGTCGGTCCGTAAAAAGAAGGGAAAAAACGAACGGAGCGGTCTGCCCTCCTCCCTCAAGAAATTCGGACGTGACCTGATCGGTATTGCGCGTGCGGGAGGACTTGATCCGGTCATCGGCCGTGATGCTGAGATTGACCGCATCATTCAGATCCTTGCGCGCCGCACAAAGAACAACCCGATCCTCCTCGGCGAAGCGGGCGTCGGAAAAACAGCCGTTGCGGAGGGGCTTGCACAGCGCATTGCCGATGGCGAGGTGCCCTTCCTGCTCGAGGACAAACTTGTTGTTACGCTGTCGATGACGGCGCTCGTCGCCGGGACAAAGTACCGCGGTGAGTTTGAAGAGCGGCTCAAGAATGTTGTGGATGATGTGGTCAAGGCAAAGAATATCATCCTCTTCATTGATGAAATTCACACGCTTATCCGTGCGGGCGGAGCCGAGGGATCGCTGGATGCGGCAAATATTTTGAAGCCCGCTCTTGCGCGCGGGGAGATGCAGATTATCGGCGCGACCACGCTCAGCGAGTACAAGAAGCACTTTGCCAAGGACAGTGCACTTGCACGACGTTTTCAGACAGTCATGGTGGAGGAGCCGAACGAGGAGAGCGCGGAGCAGATTCTCCGCGGACTGCGCAGCAAATATGAGGAGTTTCACCGTGCCCGCATTGAGGACGCTGCCGTCACGGCGGCGGTGCGTCTCTCAAAGCGCTATATTACGGACCGCTTCCTGCCGGACAAGGCCATCGATCTGATCGATGAGGCAGCCTCGCGTGTACGCATGAAAAAAGTCGGCGGGAAGGATCAGCTCATCGAGCTGCGCATGGAGATCGCCGAGACGGTGAAGGAGAAGGACGATGCGATCAGCGGGCAGGACTATGAGGCGGCAGCACGTCTGCGCGACCGCGAACAGGACCTGCGTGCCCGGCTTGAGGCATCGCGCCGCGGTGAGGATCAGCGGGCAGAGATTCTCGTTACAGAGCATGACATCGCAGATGTTGTGGCCCAGTGGACTGGAATTCCGGTGCAGCGTATTGCCGCAAAGGAGTCCGATCGTCTCCTTGCGCTGGAAAAGCACATCAGACGCCGTGTGGTCGGTCAGGATGAGGCAGTATGCGCCGTATCCAAGGCAGTTCGCCGTGCGCGCGCCGGGGTCAAGGACCCGCGGCGTCCCATCGGCTCGTTTCTCTTCCTTGGTTCGACCGGCGTGGGCAAAACAGAGCTTGCACGGGCGCTTGCAGAGTCTGTATTTGGCTCAGAGGATGCGATCATTCGCTTCGATATGTCCGAGTACATGGAGAAGCATACGACGGCACGGCTTGTTGGCGCGCCGCCGGGCTATGTCGGATACGAGGAGGGCGGTCAGCTTACGGAGGCCGTCCGGAGGAAGCCGTTCTCCATTGTTCTCTTTGACGAGGTGGAGAAGGCACACCCCGATGTATTTCATATGCTTCTGCAGGTGCTTGAAGATGGCCGCCTGACAGACGGACAAGGGACGGTTACCGACTTCCGCAATACGATCATCATCATGACATCGAATGCCGGTGCGAATCATCTGCGTTCGACGACTGGGGCCATTGGCTTTTCCATTGGACAGCAGGCGATGGGGACGGATGAGGAGCGCGCGAAGAAGCGTGTGATGGAGGAGGTCAAAAAGACCTTTCGTCCTGAGTTCCTCAACCGCGTGGATGATATGATCGTATTCAATGCGCTCGGTGAAGCGGAGCTCACGAAGATCGTGGATATTCTGCTGCGTGACGTAAAGGTGCGTCTTGCGGAACAGGAGATCAACATCGAAGTCAGCCCGTCGGCGAAGCGTGTCCTGATCTCCAAGGGAACCGACGTCAAGTTTGGGGCGCGGCCGCTGCGGCGTGCCATCCAGAAGAATATTGAGGATGCGCTGGCCGAGCGTATTCTTGCACGCGATTTTACAGCGGGAGATGTCATCTCTGTGCGCAAGTCCGGCGACGGACTTGACTTCGTGAAGAAGGACACGAACCGCAACAAACGTGTCAAGGGCGACAAGCAGGCATCCTATCATGAGATTTGAGAACCACAGACGCAATGTTCTTGCGCCTGCCACGCGCAGAGGCCGCATCGGTGATTTCCTCCTCAATCTGGGGTGGTCACTGTACTGGCTCGCGCGTGCGGGTGTGCGGACGCTGAAATATCGGCAGGGGAAGGGACTGTAACAGGCAGTCCCTTTTCTCTGCAGTTCTGGGAGTTTTTATGGCAAAGAAGAAAAAGACAGTATATGTCTGCCAGGAATGCGGTTACGATACGGCAAAATGGATGGGGAAATGCCCCGGCTGCGGTGCGTGGAATACCATGGCAGAGGAAATTGTTGCTCCTGCCGCGGAGGAGCGCAGAGGAATCGGCTCTGTACAGGGGGAAGCGCCGCAGCCGATCGGCAGAATTGCCGTTGAGGATCTGCCGCGGTTTTCGACGGGGTCGGGGGAGCTCGACCGTGTCCTCGGCGGAGGGGTGATACCCGGCTCGATGGTGCTCATTGTCGGTGACCCGGGTGTCGGCAAATCGAGTCTGACACTGCGCGTTTCAGCGGATATTGCGCGTGCGGGACGCCGCGTTCTCTATGTAACGGGCGAGGAGAGTGCACGCCAGATCAGGATGCGTGCCGACCGTCTGCAGGCCGTCGCGGATGACCTGCTGGTCGTCAGTGAGACGAATCTCGATGCAATCTGCGCGCACGTGGAACGTGAGAAGCCGGCCCTCTTCATCATCGACTCGATCCAGACGATGTACCGCCCGGACATTGAGAGTGCGCCGGGCAGTGTCTCGCAGGTGCGCGAGTGCGCGATGGAACTCATGCGCGCGGCAAAGACCGCGGGAATTGCCGTCTTTGTCATCGGCCACGTGACGAAGGAAGGGAGTCTTGCGGGGCCTCGTGTTCTTGAACATATCGTTGATACGGTACTCTATTTCGAGGGAGAACGCAATGCCGAGTATCGTGTGCTGCGCGCAGTGAAAAACCGTTTCGGCAGTACGAACGAGCTCGGCCTCTTTGAGATGCGCGATGTCGGGCTTGTCGATGTGCCGGACGCATCGAAACTCTTTCTCTCTGAACGGATGATGGAGAGCGGAACTGTTATTGTGCCGACAGTGGAGGGGACACGCCCCCTGCTCGTCGAGGTGCAGGCTCTCGTTGCGCCGACTCCCTATCAGCCGCCGCGCAGGACGGCGGACTCCGTGGATGTGAAGCGTATCCAGCTGCTCCTTGCTGTGCTTGAGAAGCGCGTGAAGCTGCCGATCGGCGCCGCTGATGTCTATGTCAAGGTCGCAGGGGGAATTCGGCTTGATGAACCTGCGGCAGATCTTGCACTCAGCGTTGCAATGGCGTCGAGTTTCGCGGGGCGGATGCCGCGTCCGCAGATGGTCGTCTGCGGCGAGGTCGGACTTTCGGGCGAGGTGCGTGCCGTATCGCAGGCGGAACTGCGCGTAGCGGAAGCGCGAAGACTGGGATTCCGGACGGCGGTGCTGCCCATGAAGAACTATCGGCAGTTGGAGGGGAAGTTCGGCGATATGGTACTCTTCGGTGCAGAGACCATCGGTGATGCACTGAAATGTGCCATGCCGAAAAATGTATAGGCGGTATCAATAAAATCCGCGCCTTTTCTGTGTAAATGCTTAAGAAAAGATAAATTTGTTCCGATAAAAACATAGAAGAGGTGATGTGTAGATGAATGCTGGTAATCTCATGGCTGCAGCGACAGCAGATGTGAGTTCCGCGGGAGCAGGCGTGCAGAAGGCGCGCAGTGCGGCCGCAGGAAACCGGACGCAGGAAACCTCAGGGAAGAATTCGTTCAGCGATACGTTTGGCGCACTGCAAAAGAACATGGATGCGGAGACGCCAAAGACGGAGAAGCGTGATATCGCTTTCGCGGCGGTACAGCCGGAGTCTGTGCCGAAGACGGAGAGCAGCGCACCGTCGCAGGACACACAGGATGTGACGGCGAAGACGCCGAAAAATGCCGATGAAAAACAGGTGCAGACAGAATCGGCACTGTCTGATGCTGCGGACGCAGCTGCACTTCCGAACGCTGCGGCAGCGATATTTGCAGCCCTGCTGAGCGCAGACGCCGTCCCGGCGGATATGGATGCAAATGAGGGCCTGGACGGTTCTCTTGCTGAGATCCTTAAACACTACGGCCTGACAGCGGAGCAGCTTGGCGACACGAATGTGAAGACGGCTTTGCAGAGCCTTTTGCAGCAGCTGCCTGCCGATGCACAAAAGAGCCGGAATTTCTTGCTCGCTCTTTCGGGACAGCCGCTTGCCCAGGAGAATATGACGGATATGGGCGCGGTTCTGCAGACGGCAGAGTCCGTACCGCAGGCGATGCCGCTGACGGAACTCAGTGCGGTGCTGCCTGCTCAGATTCGTGCGCTGCTGAATCCTGAGGCTGCTGAAACGGGCAGGCCTGCAGCAGCGGAAGCGTCCGCTGTGCCGGTTACGACCTCCGGAGAGAATGCGCAGACGGCGGTTCCGACCGGATCGGCGGCCTATGCTTCGGAACAGATAGAGACCGCACAGACAGTGCAGGAGAACCCGTCTGTATCAACTCTGCAGGCAGAGATGCCTCCGCAGCGGGGCAGATCGGCAGCGGAACTCGTAGGCGATGCGCTGATGGCGGATGAATCTTCAGATACGCTTAGCCCGTTGACAGTTCTTGCACAGCGCACTATGCGCCATGATGCAATGCAGCAGGATACGACGCCAGGACAGGGATCGCAGCAGGAGCAGATGCAGACGGAGCAGCCTGTGCTCTCACGCAGCACCGCCGCTCCTTTTGAGACGGTTGTACGCCCTGCAGAGACAGCTCCGCAGAGCACACAGCCGGCTGCAGTACAAACCGGTATGGGTGCGCTTCCGGCACAGGAGATCATTTCTCCCGATTCCGTACAGGAGCCGCAGACAAGACCGCAGCCGGACTATGAAATTCCGCGCCAGATCGTGGAACAGGCGCGTCTCCTGCGTACACTGACAGATACGCAGATGGTGATCCGGCTGAAGCCGGAGCATCTCGGCGAACTCACGCTTCGCCTGGCAGTCGGCTCGGACGGCGCTGTGCAGGCGTCGTTCCACAGCGATAATGCCCATGTCCGCAATGTCATCGAGAACTCGCTCATTCAGCTCCGTCAAGAGCTGAATAACCAGGGGATCAAGGTGGATCGTGTCGGTGTCTATACCGGACTTGCGGACGGACAGATGCCGCAGGGACAGGGTCAGGAGGCATGGCAGCAGGGCAGCAGCCGCAATGACGCACAGGTCTATGCACGCGGCGATGCCGATGACTATCTGGATGAGATGGACGGCATTGTGCCGTCGGCAGTTCAGGAAGACGGCGGCACAGCCTCAGCAGACGGCGTTGACTATCGTGTCTGAGCGATTTGAGGAGGAACTATTGTGGCAAGTACAAACCCACTGAATACAATCAACGTCGGCGGCATCGTGCAGAAGCTTTCTGACTATGAGACGGCACAGAATCAGGCCAAGGCGAAGGACAAGAAAAACGATGCGCTCGGGAAGGATGCATTCCTGCAGCTGCTCGTTACCCAGATGAAGTATCAGGACCCGCTTGATCCGCAGGACAACAGCGAGTACCTTTCGCAGCTGGCGCAGTTCTCTGCGCTCGAGCAGATGACAAACGTCTCCAAGGGGCTTGCTGATGTGTCGAAGATCGTTGACAATATCAACTCTTCCGTCCTCATTGGGCAGCTCAGTTCCATGATCGGCCAGCCGGTTCAGTGGATCGCAGAGGAGAAAGCAGCAGACGGCACTGTGACGAAGCAGAGCTATGAGGGCAAGATCATTGGTGTCAGCATTACGGACGGCCAGCCGAGTGTGATTGCCGATGTGAACGGCAAGACGCATCAGGTCGATGTTTCAAAGATCGTGCGCGTTGGCCGCCTCACGGCGGAACAACCGAAGCCCTGAATAAACGCATAGAAATGAAAATACCGCTGAAGAATACCTTCAGCGGTATTTTTGTGCCTGCATAAAAAATTATCAATACAAGGAAGTTCCAGAAGTCGAACCGCAAGGCACAGCAGATTGGCGGACAGGTGACACATGACTGCATGCAGCAGGTCAAGCAGGCCTATGCCGCGAGTCATCCGGCACAGAAACGTCGGAAAGAATGCAGACATCGTAGCGTAAAAAAACACCGCAGTGCGCTTTAGCGCTGTGGCGCTTTTGGTTGTTTAACCGGATTGTGCAGGTGAGGATGCCGGTGCGGTGTCGAATCGGCGAAGCAGGAACTGCTGGAAGCGTACGGCGGCAGGAGGCAGCTGACGCCGTGTGTTCCATGCGATCCCGACGGCACGCTTGCAGAGGGGGAATGAAACGGGAATGTAGCGAAGGCCCGGATGCTCGACCCCTGCGAGTTTCGGCAGCAGACTGACGCCGAGACCTGCCGCAACGAGGCCAGAGACGGTTGAGATATCGCTGCCCTCGAATGTAATTTCCGGGTGAACCCCTGCGAGATCAAAGAACTGATCGACCAGGATGCGCAGACTGTAGTTGTTCTTCAGCGCGATGAGAGACTCATCCTCCAGTGCATGGAGGTCAATGCTCGTGCGTGCGGCAAGAGGATGATCGAGCGGGACGGTTACGAACAGCTCCTCGGACCAGAGATAGACCCACGCGCTGTGTTCGGTGGTCGGCAGCGTGGAGCAGAGACAGAGATCTGTTTCCCCGGCAGCGACAATCTGTGCGAGGGTCGGGGAATCGTGTTGGTTGAGCTGTACGCGAATATCGGGGTAAGCCGTCCGAAAATCCTGCAGAATGTGTGGAAGCACATAGCTGCCGAGTGAATGGATGAATGAAAGCTTAAACTCCGTAGATGATCCGGTGTCATGATTGGAGGCATCTTCGCGTGCACATTCCACTTCACGCAGAATGCGGTTCACGCGGCGCAGAAGCCGTTCGCCCTCCGGCGTCAGTTCGATTTCTCCGTCGCTGCGTTTGAACAGGCGGACATCGAGATCCTTTTCCAGCTTTGACATCGAGCGGCTCAGCGCCGGCTGGGTGACATCAAGCATGCGGGCAGCACGCGTAAAATGGCGCACGTTTGCCATAACTTGGAAATACTTTAGCTGCGCAAGTTCCATTGCTTCAATCCTTTCTATATCTTTTCTTATTATATCCGTCGAAAGGTCCGTGCACAATAAAAAAATGTTATTTTTTTCATATAGCGCTTGCATATTTTTTGATTCGCATAAAACCTTATTGCGTTTGAGGACGCTGCGCATGGGCTGTACCGATTTTTGTCTTGACAAGCCCTATATGTTCTGCTAATATATCTCATGTCGCAGATAAAGCGAGAAGTGAATATGGAGTGGTACTCAAGAGGCTGAAGAGGACGGTTTGCTAAATCGTTAGAGTGGGTAACCGCTGCGAGAGTTCGAATCTCTCCCACTCCGCCATTTTTATACCTGGCCTGCGTCGGGCTTTTTTAGTTTAAGGAGATGCTTACATGGAGATGCAGGGGACGCCTCCGTCCTTTATTGAACGGTTCTTCAAGGTGCGGGAAAAGGGATCGACCCTGCGCACCGAGCTGCTCGCCGGGATGACAACCTTCATTGCAATGGCGTACATTTTGTTCGTTAATCCGAACATTCTTGCGGATGCGGGCATTCCAAAGGAGGCGGCAATTGCCTCGACGATTTGGATTGCTGCGATTGGTTCGATTGCAATGGGGATATTCGCAAACTACCCCGTTGCCCTTGCACCGGGCATGGGACTCAACGCGTTCTTTGCCTACTACGTCTGCGGCGTTCTCGGGCTGCATTGGACGGTCGCACTCGGTGCGGTGTTCTTCTCGGGGGCGCTCTTCCTGATTCTGACCGTCGGCGGAATTCGTCAGGCGATCATCAACGCTGTGCCGCGTGATCTGAAGCTGGCAATCAGCGTTGGCATCGGTCTCTTTATCGCATTTATCGGCCTTAAGGGGACAGGACTCATTGTGGAGAACTCTGCGACCTATGTCGCGCTCGGACATGTGACGTTGCCGACGACGCTGCTCTCTCTCTTTGGTCTGCTCTTTACAGCGGCGCTGATGGCGCGCAATATTCACGGCGCAATTCTCATCGGCATCTTTGCAACGACAATCCTTGGGATGGCGCTCGGTATGACACCTGCGCCACACGGCATCGGGGATATTATCAGCACTTCGTTTCCGCATATGGGAGAAACGTTTGGACAGTTGGACCTTGCGGGTGCATGGCATTACGGTCTCGTATCGATCATCTTTACGTTCACGGTCGTTGAGCTCTTCGACAATATGGGAACGTTGATCGGCGTGACGACGAAGGCGAAGATGGTAAAGCCCGACGGGCATATTGAAAACATTGATAAGGCGCTGACGACAGATGCCGTCGGCACGATGGTCTCGGCCGTGTTCGGAACGTCCACGGTCACCTCCTATGTCGAGAGCGCAGCGGGCATTGCTGCCGGCGGACGGACGGGACTCACCGCCGTTGCAGCCGGGGTGCTCTTCCTCGCGGCGCTCCTCTTTGCTCCGCTCATTGGTCTCGTGCCCGCCTTTGCGACGGCGCCCGCGCTGATCCTCGTCGGTGCGCTGCTTATGTCTGAGGTGGGCAAGATCGACTTCTCGGATTTTACAAATGCGCTTCCGGCATTCCTGACAATCATCATGATGCCGCTCACGTCGAGCATTGCGAACGGCTTCGCATTCGGCTTCATCAGCTATACCGTCATGAAACTTTTTGCCGGGCAGTACAAGAAGGTCAGCTGGATCATGTATCTGGTCTCGATCGCATTCCTGATCAATTTGGCGCTGCGCTCGTAATCCCTGCGCGGAGGAGGATGCCATGCAAATCAAACAGCGGATGCGCGCCGTCCTTGGAGCATTCATACTTTTCTGTGTGTCCTTCTTTTCCGGGTGTATGGGGGCTGCAGCTCCTGACGGGGCAGGCACTCATGCAGAGCAGGGGAACATCACGGTCAAGGTCCTCAATGTCGGACAGGGAGATGCGATCCTCATTCAAACGGGAGAGCAGAATGTTCTGGTCGATACGGGGGATCTGGATGAGCGTGATAAACTCCGTGCCGAACTGCGCAAGGCAGAGGTCAAAAAGATCGACGCTGTGATTCTGACCCATCCGCATGCAGATCACATTGGCGGCATGGGGATGCTCCTCGATGAGTACACAGTGGGAAAGGTCTATGACAACGGGATGCCGTCGACCTCGAAGATTTATCTCGGCTATATGAAGCAGCTGAAGGAAAAGCACATCGAACGCAAGGGCCTTGCCGCAGGCGATCGGGTTGATCTCGGCGGCGGTGCCATATTCGAGGTGCTTGGCCCCGCGGCAGAGCTCGTGAAAGAAGGCAGCGTCAAGGGCTATAAGCACGATCCGAACAATGAGTCTGTCGTCGGACGGCTTGTATTCGGCAGCTTTACTATGATGCTTACGGGCGACGCGGAGAAGAAGGAGGAACAGGCGATCCTTGCCGGGGGCGGGAACGTCCAGAGCAAGATTCTCAAGGCAGGGCACCACGGCAGTAAGACCTCATCCTCTGCGGACTTCCTGCGTGCCGTTCGTCCTGAGGCTGCACTCGTCTCCTGCGGCGTCAACAACGACTATGGACACCCGCATAAAGAGACAATGAAGAAGTATCATGCCCTGAATCTCCCGGTCTATGTGACCGCAGAGAACGGGACGATTACAGTGACGAGCGACGGGAAAACCTACAGCATTTCAGTCGAACAGGGGGCGAAGCAATGATTTCGGCTTATCTTGACCGTTTTGAAGGAAACTGTGCGGTTTTGCTGCTCGGTGATACAATGGAAAAGGTAAATTTCCCGCGCTCTTTTCTCCCTCCTGATGTTTCCGAGGGAGATTATCTGGCAATCTCCATGGAGCGCGATGCGGCTGCCACAGAGGCGGCTGAGGATGCAGCACTGGAGCTGCTGAAAGACTGAATTGGAGGTGTTATCGGCATTGACTGCTCAGAACGGAACCCGTCAGTGGATGAAAGTGCTGCTCAGCTTGGCAGCAGTTTTTGTCTGTTTTTGTACTCTGTTTGCACATACAGGCGAGGCAAAGGGAAAGCTCCATCGCCTGACCCATATTGAAACCTCTGTGACAGAGGTGGACGGCCGTGCAGCACTGCGTATCGAGATCGCAGTGAAGCGCCCCGGACTTTCTTATGCCTTGTCCGAGCGCTGGCATCCGGAGGATCAGCTCCTCATCGAGCTTGAGGATGTGGAGTTTGACAAGAAGTTCCCAAAGGAGGTCCTTCTCAGCGGCGGGACAGCGGAGAAACTTGCGGTGATCCCGCGCGAAAACAATCGCGCAGCCCTGCGCATCTATGCCGGGCAAAACCTCGCCCGCGCGGATGCCTATCGCATCTATACCATTCCGGAGGATACACAGGCAAAGACGCCGGAACGCCTTGTCATTGAACTCTTTGCCGATGGCGGAAATGTCTTCGGCAGGGCCGTACAGGGGCATACTGTTGTGATCGATCCCGGGCACGGAGGCAGCGATTCGGGGGCCATCGGCTTCTCTGGCGTGCGCGAGAAGGATGTCACACTTGCCGTTGCACTGCGTACGGAGGCGTTGCTGCGTGCTGCCGGAGCGGAGGTCGTTATGACGCGCACGCATGACACGGATGTCGCACATGCGGGGAGTTCGGCCTCCGGCGAACTGCAGGCGCGCGTGGATGTCAGCCGCGCACATCCGGAGGCGGAACTCTTCCTCTCGATTCACTGCAACGCGTTCTCGAATCCGGAAGCCAACGGCATGGAGACGTACTACTATCCCAAAACGGATGCGGATGAGCGGTTTGCCGCGCTTCTCAATCAGGAACTGGCAGAAGCCGGCGGCCTTTACAACCGCGGTGTCAAATATGCAAAATTCTATGTGATGCGCCACTCCGAGATTCCCGCCTCTCTTGTGGAGCTCGGCTTCCTCTCGAATCCGCGCGAGGAGGCTTTGCTGGCGAGTGCGGAGTACCAAGAAAAGATGGCGGAAGCGATCTTTCGTGCCATCGTGCATTATTTTGAATGAAGGGGAGAGACAAGATGTTCATGCGATCAAAGAAGATGAGGTACACGATTGGCGCATTTGCCTGTGCAGCGGTTCTCGTCTCTGCGGCAGGCTGCTCAGATGAGCAGAAGAATGTGCAGCACCCTCCGGCGGCGCAGACAGAGCAGGCGAAGGATGAGAAAGCTCCCGCGCAGGCAGCGCCGAAGGAACTCCAGGTGAATGTCTACTATCCGAAGAATGACGGCATGGGGCTCGTCGCAGCTTCCCGCACGGTTAATACGGAGAAAGACGACAAGTATACCGCAGCAATGAAGTCCCTTCTTTCCGGAACAAAGGAGAAGGATCAGACAAATGTCATTCCGAAAAAGGCAAAACTGCGCAGTGTTGCAGTAAAGGACGGCATTGCCACGGTGGATTTCTCGAAGGAGTTGGCGCAGAACTTCAGCGGCGGCTCGACGGGAGAGGAAATGCTCGTAGGTTCGATCGTCAATACACTGACGGAATTCCCCGAAGTGGAGAAGGTCCGTATTCTGATCGATGGCGCTGCCGTCGAGACTTTATCGGGGCATATGGACCTCTCTGAGCCCCTCTCGCGTATGACGGAACTGCTCAAATAAGGCCGCGTTTCCACGGCTTGTCATTTTGCCGCTTTTGTGATACGATACAAAATACAATAGCGGGGGATGCGCTCTTTGCGTGCCCGCAGATAGGGGAGCGTGCAGAAATGCATGCTGCCATAGGAAAGAAGCAGGAGGTTGTTTCATACAATGAAGGTTACGGCAGAGCATGGTGAGAACCGCGAGGTCACTCTGACGATTGAGGTTGAACAGGCGAAGCTGGAAAAGGCGGCGGAGGGTGCATCGAAGCGCATCTCCGGCCGTGTCAATATTCCGGGGTTCCGCAAGGGCAAGGCGCCCCGCAGGATTGTCGAGAATTTTGTCGGCAAGGAGGCCATCATCCAAGAGGCGTTTGAAGGGGTTGCCCAGCAGGCGTTCGAGGAGGCCTTGACCGAGCAGAATATGGAGCCGGTAACGCGCCCGGAGATCGACATCGTTACGCTCGAAGAGGGGAAGGACGTCGTGTTTACGGCGAAATTTACCCAGCGTCCGGAGGTCACGCTCGGCGACTATAAGGGGCTGAAGGTGGAAAAGCCGGAAGTTGCGGTTGCCGATGAGGACGTCGAGCGTCAGGTTGAGGGCATGCGCCAGCACCAGGGAACGCTCGTGGATGCACCGGCAGATGCTGCCGTTAAGAAAGACGACTTCGTGACGCTCGACTTTGAGGGCTTTGTTGACGGCACTGCATTCGAGGGCGGCAAGGGCGAGGACTACCCGCTTCAGATCGGCTCCGGCAGCTTCATCCCCGGCTTCGAGGATCAGCTCATCGGCGCAAAGATCGGCGAAGAGCGCGAGGTGAACGTGACATTCCCTGAGGAGTACCACGCTGAGAATCTCAAGGGCAAGCCGGCCGTGTTCAAGTGTACGGTCCGCAGCATCAAGTCCCGCGAACTGCCGGAACTGAACGATGAGTTCGCGAAGAAGGCGAGCAAGTTCGAGACGCTTGCCGAGCTTCGCGAGGATATTCGCAAAAATCTGCTGACCGCTGCAGAGCGGCAGGCAGAGACTGACCGCCGCACGAAGGCGATCGATATGGCAACGGACAACTGCACGATGGAGATCCCTCCCGTTATGGTTGAGAACCGCATCACGGCGATGATCCAGGAAATGGCGATGCGCCTTGAACAGCAGGGAATGAGCCTCGAGCAGTATCTGCAGTATGCCGGCCTTGATATGGCACGCATTCGCGATGAGTACCGCGAGACGGCGAAAAAGAACGTCCGCACGGATCTCATGCTCGAGGAGGTCGCCAAGGCCGAGGGCATCAAGGTTGAGGGCCGCGATCTCGATCAGGAGGTCTATGCAATGGCTCTTTCCTACGGCGCAACGCCGAAGCAGGTTCAGAAAATTATTAAGGAGCAGGGGCGTGTCAGTGACCTTGCCGCGACTGTTCTGCGCAAGAAGACGGCGCAGTTCATCGTTGACAATATTACGGCATAAGGGATCCCCTGCGGGGAGGAATATATGAGTTACTATGTGCCGATGGTGGTGGAGAACTCGAGCCGCGGGGAGCGTGCCTATGACATATACTCCCGCCTGCTCAAGGAGCGCATCATCTTCCTCGGCGGACCGATTGACGACAGCGTGGCGAATGTTGTCGTTGCACAGATGCTCTTTTTGGAATCGGAAGATCCTGACAAGGACATCCATCTCTACATCAACAGTCCGGGCGGTGTCGTAACGGCGGGGCTCGCGATCTATGATACAATGCAGTACATTAAGCCCGATGTTTCGACGATCTGTATCGGGCAGGCAGCCAGCATGGGTTCCATCCTGCTCACGGCAGGAGCAAAAGGGAAGCGCTATGCGCTGCCGCATGCCCGCATCATGATTCACCAGCCGCTCGGCGGTGCACAGGGACAGTCCACGGACATCCAGATCCAGGCAAAGGAGATCCTGCGTCTGCGCGAGGTCGGCAACAACATCATTGCCCGTCATACGGGGCAGGATGCAGACAAGATCAATGTCGATACAGAGCGTGACAACTTCATGTCGGCAGAGGAAGCGAAGGCATACGGATTGATTGACGAAGTCGTTGTCCGTCCCAAGACCAAGTCAGCAGAGAAGAAGGGCTGAGGAGGTGTGACGCGATGAAATTTGGAGAGGAAGACAAGGGGCAGCTCAAATGCTCGTTCTGCGGCAAGACGCAGGAACAGGTGCGCAAACTTGTGGCAGGCCCCGGTGTCTACATCTGCGATGAGTGTATCGAACTCTGCAATGAGATCATCGCTGAGGAGTTCAGCGATGATCTTGAGATCGGACTCAAGGATATTCCAAAACCGAAGGAAATTCGCCACATTCTTGATCAGTACGTCATTGGACAGGATGAGGCAAAGAAATCACTGTCCGTTGCTGTCTACAACCATTATAAGCGCATCAATGCGGGGCAGAACAAGAACGAGGATGTGGAACTGCGCAAGTCGAACATCCTCATGCTCGGCCCCACGGGCAGCGGAAAGACTCTGCTCGCGCAGACTCTTGCACGGATTCTGAATGTGCCGTTTGCGATCGCGGATGCGACCGCGCTCACTGAGGCGGGGTATGTCGGCGAGGATGTCGAAAATATCCTGCTGAAGCTGATTCAGGCGGCAGACTACGATATTGAGAAGGCACAGCGCGGCATCATCTACATCGACGAGATTGATAAAATCGCACGCAAGTCGGAGAATCCCTCCATTACGCGCGATGTCTCAGGCGAGGGCGTTCAGCAGGCACTGCTCAAGATCCTCGAGGGAACGATGGCCTCGGTGCCCCCGCAGGGCGGACGCAAACATCCCCAGCAGGAGCTCCTGCAGATTGATACAACGAACATTCTATTCATCTGCGGCGGTGCATTTGACGGCATCGAGGAGATCATCGAGTCGCGCCTTGGGAAGAAGCAGATGGGATTCGGTGCGGAGGTGCGCTCGAAGAAGCGTGTCTCCGTTGGTGAGTCGCTCAGCAAAGTCATTCCCGAGGATATCATGAAGAATGGTCTGATTCCCGAGTTTATTGGACGTCTGCCCGTTGTTGTGACGCTGAACTCGCTGGACGAGGCGGCACTCGTGCGCATCCTGACCGAGCCGAAAAATGCGTTGGTCAAGCAGTTCCAAAAGCTTTTGGATCTGGACGGCGTACGTCTGTCCTTTGAGGATGAGGCACTGCATCTCATTGCAAAGGAAGCACTCACGCACAAGACAGGGGCACGCGGTCTGCGTTCCATTATCGAGGGTATTATGCGCAATGTCATGTACGAAGTGCCTTCAATACAGGGTGTGACGGCATGCCAGGTCACGAAGGATGTTGTGGCAAATCACAGCGACCCGATCCTGACCATTGACGGTGCCGGCAGCCAAAAGATGGCGGCGGCCAACTAACACGACAATCTATGGAAGGAGCCCTGCGCTGCGGTGCTCCTTTTTCATTTTAGGGAATCTTTCTTGATGGATACGGAAGGAAATACTATGTCCGAGAAACAGACGCTTCCGCTGCTCCCTCTGCGCGGACTTGTGGTCTATCCGCATATGATGGTCAACCTCGATGTCGGGCGTGACCGCTCGGTTGCTGCGATTGAACACGCCATTGCCGGGGACAGCCGCATCCTTGTCGTGTCGCAGCGGGATCCGGAATGTGATGACCCGGCGGCAGATGACCTCTTTGATGTCGGAACAGTCGCTGAGATTCGGCAGTTCCTGCGCATGCCGGAGGGCGTGCTGCGCATTCTTGTCGACGGACAAAAACGTGCGGAGATCTTGGCAGTCCGCGACGGCGAACACTATGCCGAGGCGGACGTGCAGGCTGTGGAGGAGGAGGAGGAACAGGCACCGGCAAAAGACGTAGAGGCGCTTGTTCACGGTGTCACAAGCAAATTTGAGGAGTGGGTAAAGCTTTCCCACAAGATACCTCCGGAGGCTCTGGTCTCCATTTCCATCATGGAGGACACAGGCCGTCTCGCGGACATCATTGCAAGCCATCTGAGCCTCAAATATGATGTCCGGCAGGAGATTCTCGCTGCCGTTGATGTGCGTACGCGTCTTGAATGCCTCTATCAGGCGCTCGTGCATGAACTGGATATCATGGGCATCGAGCAGCAGATTAACCGGCGTGTCCGCAAGCAGATGGATAAGGTTCAGCGCGACTTCTATCTGCGTGAACAGATTAAGGCCATCCGCAAGGAACTTGGCGATGATGCGGATAAATCGGCCGAGGTGGACCGCTATCGCGAACTCCTGACATCGAAAGCCTTTCCGTCTGAGGTGCGGGAGACCATCGAGCGTGAGATTCGCCGCCTCGATATGAGTCCTGCGATGAGCGCTGAGGTCGGCGTCATCCGCAGCTATCTCGATACGATCGTGGAGCTCCCGTGGATGGAGATGACGGAAGAACGCGTCGATATGGGCGAGGCACGTGCCGTTCTTGAGCACGATCACTACGGTCTTGAGAAGATCAAGGAACGCATCCTCGATTATCTTGCCGTCCGCCGCCTTGCCCCCGAACAAACCGCCCCAATCCTTTGCCTTGCCGGTGCACCCGGTGTCGGCAAAACCTCACTCGGGGCATCGATTGCGCGCGCCATGGGGCGCAAGTTCATCCGCATCTCACTTGGCGGCGTACGCGATGAGGCAGAGATTCGCGGACATCGGCGTACCTATGTCGGAGCTATGCCGGGGCGCATTATTGAGGGCATTCGCCGTGCGGGAACGAAGAACCCCGTATTCCTGCTGGATGAGGTCGATAAGATAGCCATGGATTTTCACGGGGACCCGTCCGCGGCTCTTCTTGAGGTGCTTGATCCGGCACAGAACTGTATGTTCAGTGATCACTTCGTTGAGCTCCCGTTCGATCTTTCACGTGTGTTCTGGATCGTCACGGCAAATAATCCGGCACGGATTCCTGCGCCTCTGCGTGACCGCATGGAGATCCTGACGCTCTCGAGTTATACCGAACTCGAGAAGATCGAGATTGCACGGAGGCACCTCCTGCCGCGCCAGCGCACGCAGAACGGACTCAAGGCAAAAGATATCCGCGTGAGTACCGGGGTTTGGCCGGAACTTGTCCGCTCATACACCCGCGAGGCAGGCGTGCGCGAACTCGAGCGCGTCATCGGCTGTCTTTGCCGTAAAGCGGCACGCCGGATTGTCGAGGGAGAGACACCGCCCGTTGGTGTGACGAAGGCAAATCTGGCAGACTTCCTCGAGCGTCCGAAGTATCGTTCGGCAAAACAGGAGAAGAAGCCTCTTGTTGGTGTCGTGACGGGGCTTGCATGGACGGAGGTCGGCGGCGATGTCCTGCGGACCGAGGTCAATATCCTGCGCGGCAAGGGGAAACTCATTCTCACGGGGCAGCTTGGCGAGGTTATGCAGGAGTCTGCACAGGCAGCGCTCTCCTATGTGCGCAGCCGCGCTGATGCGTTCCATCTTGCGGAAAACTTCTACGAGACGGACGACATCCACATTCATTTGCCTGAGGGGGCCATTCCGAAGGACGGTCCATCCGCAGGCATTACGATGGCAACGGCGATGATCTCTGCACTCACGGGGCGTAAGGTGCGCTCTGATGTTGCCATGACCGGAGAGATCACCCTGCGCGGGAATATCCTGCCGATCGGCGGGCTCAAGGAAAAGACCCTCGCAGCCTATCGAGAGGGTGTAAAGACCATCGTTCTCCCGCAGGAAAACGAGCGCGACATCGAGGATATTCCGGATGCGGTACGCGCATCGCTCGAATTTGTGCCCGTTGCACATATGGACGAGGTGCTCAAGGTCGCTCTGTATAATTAGGAGGTGTACCCATGCCGGAACCCGTTGTGATTACAAAAGCCATCTACCTTGCCTCTGCTGTGCGGCGGGATCAGTACCCGGAGGAGCGGCATCCGGCGGTCGCCTTTATCGGACGGTCTAACGTCGGCAAGTCGTCGCTGATCAACTCGCTCACGCGCATTCGTCAGCTGGCGCGCGTTTCATCGAAGCCGGGCAAGACGCAGACGATCAATTTCTATGAGCTGCTCCTGCGCATTGACGGCGGTGAGGAGCGTCATCCTGTACATCTCGTGGATTTGCCGGGGTACGGCTATGCCAAGGTTTCCCGCGACAGCAGAAAGGTCTGGGCGAAGTTCATCGAGGAGTATTTTCTGCATGCCGAGGAGCTTCGTTTTGTCTGCCTCCTGCTTGACATCCGCCATATCCCGATGGACTCCGACCGCAGAATGTTTGCGTGGTTGGTCGAGCATGACATCCCCGTGCTGGTCATCGCAACGAAGGCGGATAAGATTGGGAAGAATGCGCGGCGCGCACAGCTTGGAGCGATACAAAAAGCACTTGGTGTAGAGGAACTGACCATCCTCCCGTATGCTTCGCCAAAAAATGAAGGGCGTTCAGAATTACTTGACGTGATGAAGGAGTATCTGCTAGAATAGGCACATAGGAAAGTGAACCCGGTTCACCTTTGTGCCCCCATAATGCGCATGATGCTGATGCATCATGCTAAGCCCCTGAGCAAGGCGAAATTCTGCGGGTGCAGAAGGGACCGCGCTGTGTATTATGGGGGGATGTTTGCAATGACGGCACTGACGGATTTTGACAAACGGCTGCTGAACCTCCTGCAGGGCAACCTGCCGGTGTGTTCACGGCCGTTTGCGCGTTTGGGAGAGATGCTGCAGACGACGGAGGAGCATGTGCTCAGCCGCTTGGAGGAACTGAAGCAGGAAGGCTATCTTCGGCACATCGGCACGTTCTTTAACTCGGAGCACCTCGGCTACCGCGGCACCCTCATTGCTCTGCGCGTTGCGGAGGAGCATCTGCCCTCTGTGGCGCAGGCGGTCAATACCTATGCCGGAGTGACGCACAACTATGAACGGGAGGGGAAATATAACCTCTGGTTTACACTGCTGACCGCATCGTCCGCTGCAGAGGAGAGAATCCTATCGGATGTTGCAGCGCTGCCGGGCGTCGAGGCTCTGATGAGTCTTCGAGCAAATCGGCGCTATAAGATCAACGTTCAGTTTAAACTCGTGTAGATGCAGGAAGGCATAGGCGATTAGTATGACAGAAGCAAGCACGATCGGCGAACTCGATCAAAAAATCATCCGTCTCCTGCAGGGGGCGTTTCCTCTCGTCGCCGAGCCGTATAAGGCGATGGCGGAGGAGATCGGTGTTACAGAGGACCAGTTGCTCGCACGCATCGAAGCCCTGCGTGAGGAGAAGAAGATCCGTAAGATGGGGGCGGTTCTCCGGCATCGCGAGGTGGGGTTCACTTCGAACTGCCTCTGTGTGTGGAATGTGCCGGACGAGCGCGTGGACGAGGTCGGAGGGCGGATGGCAGAGCATCCGCGCGTCTCACACTGCTATGACCGCAATCGCACCCCGGACTGGCCCTACAATCTCTATACCATGATTCACGGATACAGCCGCGAGGAGTGCGAGGCCATTGCAGCGGAACTTGCCGCCACAGCCGGCATTGAGGACCGCTGCATGCTCTACACCAAAAAAGAGTGGAAAAAGGCCTCCATGCGATATTTTATGGAATAACCGATATGGGACTAAAAAACCGGAAGGGATCAAACTGTAGTGACCCCCAAAAGTTAGTTCTTCTAAGTCTAACTTTTGGGGGGCAGGTCAAACCCTTCCGGTTTTTCTATGTCTCTTACAATGCGAGAATCTGATCGTGTAGGCCTGCGAGCTGCTCAGCAGAGGGGACGTAGAGCATGCGCACCTTGTCCATGACGATCTCGCAGCCGCCTGCCTTGAGTTCGTCCTCGATCTGCTGGATGCTCTGCCCGCCCCAGCCGTAGGAGCCGAATGCAAACGCCTTGCGGCCCTTCGGCGCAAGCCCCTTCATATAGCAGAGGAAGCCGGCAATGGTTGGAAGCATCTGGTTGTTGAGGGTCGGTGAACCGACGGCGAGGTAGCGGCTCGTGAGTACGTCTGTCATGATGTCGGCATGTGTGTTCTTTTGGATGTCGTAGTAGCCGACGGAGAAGCCCTTGTCGATGAACGCTTCAGCAATGGTGTGCGCCATTGTCTCCGTCGAGTGCCACATGCTGTCAAAGACGATGACTGCACGGTCTTCCGTTTCGCCCAGTGACCACTTGTTATAGAGGCCGAGGATCTCGGGAATGTGCGAGCGCCAGATAATACCGTGTCCTGTGGCGATCATTTCGATGTCAAGCTTGTGGACTTCCTTGAGTGCCGTCTGTGCCTGCTTGGCATAGAGGAAGAGAATATTCGCATAGTACTTCTTTGCCTCTTCAATGACGATGGAGAGATCATTGTCATCGTCATAGCGCTTGCCGGAAGCATAGTGCTGGCCAAATGCATCGTTCGAGAAGAGGATCTTTTCCTCGGGGCAGTAGGTCACCATGCTGTCCGGCCAGTGGAGCATCGGCGTCGGGACAAAGGCCAGTGTGCGCTTGCCGATCGAGAGGGTGTCGCCTGCCTTGACCGTCTCATAGGGGAGTTCCCCGTAGTAGGCACGGAGCCCTTTCAGACCGTTCGGAGCGCTCGTGACGATCTTCGCCTTCGGAGCGAGCGAGGAGATGAGCGGGACGCCGAAGGAATGATCCGGCTCGACATGGTTTGAGATGATATAGTCGATCTGTGACGGATCGATGACGGAGGAGATGCGTGTAAGCATTTCCTTCTGGAATCCGTGTTTCACCGTATCAATGAGCGTAATCTTGTCGTCGATGATGAGGTAGGCATTGTAGGTCGAACCGCGCTGCGTGTCATAGCCATGGAAGCTGCGCATAGACCAGTCGATGGCTCCGACCCAGTAGATGCCGTCGCGTATTTTAATGGCGTTCATGCAAGAGACTCCTTTCGCTTTCAGAATCATTTATACAACTTATAGTTTCTGTCTACAAATAAAGACTATATTTATAGAAGTATTCTAGCTTAATTTCAAGTCTTTTGCAACAGGAAATTGAATGTAATTTTCAGCGTGAAATGTGAAGGGAAGGGCACTTTTCTTGACAGATGATTTTGCATACGGTATAATATTTACAACGAAAGCTGTGTGAAATTGGGAGAAAATGACTAGAAAAGGAAGGACTTTAATGCTAGAAAAAATTCTGGTCTTTGACACCGAGACAACAGGTTTTCGCAGCGATGACGAGGTGCTGACGCTTGCTGTTGTGAACGGCACGGGAGCAACCGTGGTAGACGGCATGTATGCTCCGGCGCGCAAGACTGCGTGGCCGGATGCGGAGAAGATCAACCGCATATCCCCGGCGATGGTTGCAGAGTGCCCGCCGATCCTTGCCAAGCAGGCAGAGCTGGAGCGGATGTTCAATGATCCGGACACGCTGCTTGTCGGCTACAATATTGAGTTTGACATTCGTCTGCTCGGGCAGTCGGGGATTCGCATTACAAATCCGAATCGACATGATGTGATGCTTGCCTTCTCGGAGTTCCGCAAGGTTCCGGATGCGCGCCGCGGCGGGTATCGATGGTGGAAGCTGACGGAGTGTGCAGACTACTACCGTTACGACTGGGGAACGACGCAGGCGCACGGAGCCCTTGCAGATACCCTTGCAACGCTCTTTTGCTATCAAAAGATGAAGGAGCCGGTTTACGAGGAACAGAGCTTATTCTAAGCGCTGCCGGATATTTTCCGGTACGTGAGGAGAGGAGTGGCCGCTGTGCAGAGACATCCGCATATGCAGGAAGATCCGGCAGCAGCGCTGCGTGCACATGAGCAGCAGGAACTGGAGAAGAGCCTCGCGCGTGTCAGGCAGCAGCGACGTTCTTACCAGCGAAAGATCATTGCCGTGGCAGTCCTCACATTTCTCATTGTCATTATCGTATGTGCCTTGATTCCCTCAGATGATGAGGCGGGTTATGAAGAAAAGTGGGATAAGCCCATCAATTCACGTCAGGAGAAGATATTAAAAAGCCTGGAAGAAAATTTTAAGTAGGTCTTGAATTTTTGCGAAAACCGCGTATTCTTAATTGAAGAGAACGCGGTTTTTTGTTGGAGGAGTTGTTTGCATGAAATTTCAGGAGGTTATCCTCGCGCTGCAGGAGTTCTGGTCAGGGCAGGGGTGTATCCTGGCCCAGCCGTACGATGTGGAGAAGGGTGCGGGGACAATGAGCCCGTGGACGTTTTTGCGCGTTCTGGGGCCGGAGCCTTGGAACGTTGCCTATGTGGAGCCATCCCGCCGGCCGGCCGACGGACGCTACGGGGATAATCCGAACCGCCTCTATCAGCACCATCAGTTTCAGGTCATCATGAAGCCCTCGCCGGACAACATTCAGGAGCTCTATCTTGAGAGCCTGGCGCGTCTTGGGATTCACGCGGAGGAGCATGACATCCGTTTTGTTGAGGATAACTGGGAATCTCCGACCCTCGGCGCATGGGGCCTCGGCTGGGAGGTCTGGCTGGACGGGATGGAGATCACGCAGTTCACCTACTTCCAGCAGGTCGGCAGTCACGATGTGAAGCCGGTTTCCGTCGAGATCACCTATGGCCTTGAGCGCCTTGCCATGTATATTCAGGGCGTGGAGAACGTCTACGACATTGCATGGACGGATGATGTGACCTACGGTGATGTCTTTCACCAGAATGAATTTGAGCAGTCCACCTATGCCTTCGATCTCTCGGATGAGGCGCTGCTGTTTGATCTCTTTGACAAGTACGAGGCAGAGGCTGTGCGCGTGATCGGCGCGGGCCATGTGCACCCTGCCCATGACTATGTGCTGAAATGTTCCCACGCCTTCAACCTGCTGGACGCACGCGGTGCGATCAGCGTTTCGCAGCGGACGGCGTTCATCGGGCGTGTGCGCAAGCTTGCGCGTCTCTGTGCAGAGGCATATCTTGCACAGCGCGAGGCACTCGGCTATCCGATGCTGAAGAAGGAGGGGAAGGCATGAGCAAGGATCTTCTGCTTGAAATTGGAACGGAGGAAGTTCCGGCGCACGTGATGCCCCATCTCCTCCTTGATCTCAAACGTTTGGCGGGCGATATGCTGGCAGAACGCCGCCTCGCCTATGAGAGCCTGCGTACCGTCGGCACACCGCGCCGCGCAGCCCTCATTGTGGAGGGGCTTGCCGAGCGTCAGGAGGATGTCAGTACGGAGACGCGCGGCCCCTCGGTCTCAATCGCCTTTGATGCAGACGGGAACCCGACGAAAGCGGGCGCAGGATTTGCACGCGGACAGGGGATTGATCCGGCGGCGCTTATTCAGCGAGACGGATATGTCTATGCCTCCGTTCATGAGGAGGGGGCAGAGACGGCGCAGCTGCTCACCGAGCTCCTGCCGGAACTCATCCGTGCGATTCCGCTGCCGAACAGCATGCGCTGGGGGGATTTGGACTTCCGTTTCATCCGTCCGATCCGCTGGATCGTCGCGCTCTACGGGACGGAGATCGTGCCCTTTACGCTTGCAAACGTTACGAGCGGCAGCACCTCGCGCGGACACCGTACGCTTGCCCCCGAAGACTTTGTCATTGCTGCGCCTGCCGACTATGAGGCGGCGTGTGAAAAGGCGTATATCATTGTCGATCCGGAGCGGCGCCGCGCCATGATCTGCGAGCAGATTGCTGCAGCTGCGCAGAAATGTGGCGGTACGGCAGAAATCACGCCCGACCTTCTCGAGGAGGTTCTCTATCTCGTTGAGTACCCGACGGCGCTCAGCGGCTCCTTCGAGGAGAAATATCTTGCGCTCCCGGCGGAGGCAGTCATCACACCGATGCGCGATCACCAGCGCTATTTCCCGGTCAAGGCGGCAGACGGCAGCCTGCTTCCCTTATTCATCACGGTACGCAACGGAGGCAGGGAACACCTCGACGTGGTGGCGCACGGCAATGAGCGCGTCTTGCGGGCGCGTCTTGCAGATGCGCAGTTCTTCTTTGACGAGGATCGCAAGAAGTCGCTCTCAGAGCACCGCGAGAAGCTGAAGACCGTTGTCTTCCAGCAGGGGCTTGGCTCGATGTACGAAAAGACCGAGCGCCTGATGGGGCTCGTCACGGCAATCGTCGAGGAACTTGCGCCCGATACGGCTGCATATGAAGCGATGGAGCCGGATGCGCGCCGCGCGGCAGAATTGTCAAAGGCGGATCTCGTGACGGGCATGGTTACGGAGTTCACCGAGCTGCAGGGGATCATGGGCCGCGCGTATGCGCTCCTCGACGGCGAGAAGCCGGAGGTTGCACGCGCGATTGACGAGCAGTATATGCCGCGGTTCGCGGGCGATGAACTCCCGAAGAGCGATCTCGGCTTTGCACTCAGTGTTGCGGACAAGATTGACAACATCGTCGGTACATTCAGCCGCGGCAAGATTCCGACGGGCTCACAGGACCCCTTTGCCCTGCGTCGTCAGGCACTCGGCCTCGTGCTTATGCTGATCGAGCATGAGAGCGGGCTGCTGCTCTCCGATCTCGTCGATGAGGCGTATGATCTCTATGCCTTGGAAGAAGTGTCACGGGATAAAATGCAGGCAGATGTTGCCGACTTTATCCGCCTGCGGCTGAAGAACGTGCTTACGGAGCGCGGTGTGCGCTACGATGTGCAGGAGGCGGTGCTCGCAGATGTGGACTTCGTCGCGGATGTGCCCGTGCGCGCCGCCTATGTTGAGCGCTTGCTTGCGGTGGACGGCGCAGATGCACTCGTGCAGTCCTTTGTCCGCGTGGGCAATATCGCACGCATGACAGAAAACGGGATTGTCGACCCTGCGCTCTTTACGGCGGAGGCGGAGGGTGTGCTTCTCTCTGCATACGAGAGTGCAGTTGCGGCACACACTGAGGGAGCGGATACGCTTCCGGCAGAGCAGGCGCTTGCAGCGGCAATCGACGCATTCTTTGATGCCGTCATGGTCATGGACAAGGATGAGCGTGTGCGTGCGAACCGCTTGAAACTCCTCAAGGCAATTGACAACTATCTGCTCTGGACTGCAGACTACAGCAAGATTGTACTGAACTAAAAACAAGCCGATATTGTACTCCATATGGAATTTTCTGTATGGAGTACTTTTATTTTTAACTGGTAAAACAGGGGGCTTTATGTTATTATGTGAAAGTTAAAATGATATGAGCTGTCACTATTGGGGAAATCTACTTGGGGAGGTGAGGATCATAGACGTTACACTGAAGGAGAAATATCTCTCATGGGGAGCATCGCTCGGCATCCACTTCTGTATTCTGATCGCAGCGGCGGCAATGGGCCTGTTCAGTATTGCCGCAGAACCGGAAAAGCGTCCGATCGATGTGATCATCTACGATGCAGCGGCGCCCGAGAGCGCGCCTGCACCTGCGGCAGAGGCTGCGCCGCCGACACCGAGCATTGAGGATATCCCGGATCCGCGGAAGGAACCGATAAAGGAAACCGTGGAAACGCCGAAGGATACGCCGAAGACAACGGCGGCAAGCAGTCCTGCTGCATCAAGCACTGCAGGGACGAGTGACAAGCCGAGTGCGGCTCCCTCGGATAATGCCGGAACAGGAAACGGTGAGGGGACGGGACGTGATCCTGATGCCGCACAGAGGCCTGCAGTCCAGCCGCAGCTCATCTCGGGAGCAGCACCGGTCTATCCTCCGGAACTAGAGCGCAATGGCATTACGGGAACCGTGCGGGTGCGTTTGATTGTTGGTACAGACGGCGGAGTGCAAAGCGTCGAGGTGACGAGTCCCTCAGGGCACTCAGAGCTCGACCAGGCGGCGATGGCAGCGGCACATACTTACCGTTTCGAGCCTGCGCGCAATATCTACGATGAGCCGGTTGTCTGCCGCGTCAGCCGCTCATTCTCGTTCTCTTAGGAGGATGCAAGGGAATCTGTATTCTTGCTGGATACAGATTCTTTTTATTTGACAAACAAAGTGTTCATCTTTAGTATCATAAAATATGAATGGAGGAGTCACGATGCAGGTCAAGATGTGCGGAATGAAGACACTCGCGGCAGCGCGTGCGGCAGAGGCGGCAGGAGCCGACTATATCGGCTTTATCTTTGTCAAGGGGAGCAGGCGGTATATCACACCTGAGGCAGCGAGGGAGATCGTACGCGAGATGAGCCGAGTGAAAACGGTCGGTGTCTTTGTCGACGCTCCGATGAACGAGGTCAATGAGATCGCTGCATTCGTCGGGCTCGACTATGTGCAGCTGCACGGCCATGAGAGTGCTGAGGTGGCGTGGCAGGCAGAACATCCCGTGATCAAGGCATATCGCTATGGTGATGATTTCGGCGTGGAGGAGGCGAATGCCTATCCAGCCGAGATCATCCTTGTGGACAGCTACGTTCGGGGGGCAGCAGGAGGGACGGGCACGGTGTTCCCATGGGAAGAGGCAGCCCAGGAGATCGCACGCGTAAGGAAGCCTGTACTGATTGCTGGCGGAATCACAGCAGAGAATGCGGGGAAAGCGATGGCGATGTTTCGGCCCTTCGGGCTCGATGTATCGGGCGGCATCGAGGAAAACGGCGCGAAGTCCGAGGCGAAAATCAGAGCCTTTATGGAGGCCGTGCGCGCGTTGCGCGATTGACAAATACGCCGTCCTCCACTAAGATAGGAGAATACGCGCCGAATGGCGCAATATCCAGAAGGAGGTGCAGCGTGCGCGATATACTGGCTGAAATCGTGGCAAAGAAGCGTGCAATCGTAGCGGAGGCAAAGAAAAAACATCCGCTTGATGAGCTGAAAGAACAGCTCTCATGCGGTACGTTTCGCATGGCGGAGCACTTCCGATGGCGGGGCTGGGGACTGATTGCAGAATGCAAACTGCAGTCGCCGGCGAAGGGGCGGCTGACAACGAGCCACAGTGTCACAGAACTGGCCGATATTTACACGGCGGCAGGCGCAGCAGTGCTCTCCGTGCATACTGATCCGCACTTCCTCGGGAGCAACGAGGACTTTGCAGCGGTGCGTGCGCGTGTGGATACGCCGCTCCTGCGCAAGGATTTTATCATCGACCCGTATCAAGTCTACGAGGCGCGTGCCCTCGGTGCGGACGCGGTGCTGCTGATCGTACGCATCCTGATGCCCGAGGAACTGAAAGAACTGCTCTACCTCACATGGAGCCTCGGGATGGATGCCCTCGTCGAGGTGCATGACCGCGCTGATCTTGAGATCGCGCAGGCGACACCGGCGGAGTTTATCGGCATCAACAACCGCAACCTCGTGACCTTTGAGACGAGCGTTCAGACGACGCTCGATCTCCTGCCGCATGCAGACATGAGCCGCACCATCATCAGCGAGAGCGGTATTTTCTCGCGGGAGGATGCTATGCTCGTCCATGAGGCGGGCTGCAAGGGCGTCCTTGTGGGCGAAGGGCTTGTGCGTGCTGCCGATATCGGTGCATTTGCGAGAGAGCTATCCGAAGTTGGAATAAAGGAGCAATGATATATGAGCAAGAAGGGAAGATTCGGCAGCTATGGCGGACAGTATGTGCCCGAGATCGCGATGCCTGCCCTGAATGAACTGGAAGAGGCCTATCTGAAATATCGTGAAGACGAGGAGTTTCTCACAGAGTTCCGCGGTTACCTGAGAGAGTATGCCGGACGTCCGACGAATCTCTACTTTGCCGAGCGGCTGACGAAGCACTACGGCAAGGCGAATATCTACCTCAAGCGTGAGGACTTGCTGCATACGGGTGCCCACAAGATCAATAACGCACTCGGGCAGGCGCTCCTCGCCAAGCGCATGGGCAAGAAACGCATCGTCGCGGAGACGGGCGCAGGCCAACATGGTGTTGCGACGGCAACGATCGCGGCCCTCTTCGGTATGGAGTGCCACATTTTCATGGGAGTGGTCGATGTCGAGCGTCAACGGCTCAACGTGTTCCGCATGCGTCTCCTGGGGGCGACGGTCATCCCCGTATCGAGCGGCACGGGCACGCTCAAGGATGCAACAAGTGAGGCGATTCGCTACTGGGCGACGAACATCACGGACACCTACTATGTCATCGGTTCTGCGGTCGGTCCGCATCCGTATCCGGAGATGGTACGCGACTTCCAGAAAGTTATCGGTGAGGAGATCCGCGCACAGGCAAAGGATACGTTCGACGGCAACCCCGACTACCTCGTTGCCTGCATCGGCGGCGGCAGCAATGCGATCGGGACCTTCTACGATTTCCGCAATGATGCGGATGTGAAGAAGTTCTGCGTCGAGGGCGGCGGACGCGGCGATGCGGACGGAGACAACGCCAAGACGCTCAGCGGTGCGGGTACGCCCGGCATTCTCCATGGTGCATACAGCTACCTCCTGCAGGATGCGG
>ERZ772772.304-NODE-304-length-30625-cov-3.682597_pt1 | contig 30625 bp, 25 predicted proteins | sample MGYA00511484_ERZ772772 | MGnify/ENA primary metagenome ERZ772772 (study PRJEB29015, sample SAMEA2737913) | human oral metagenome | biome: human oral; feature: human-associated habitat; material: dental | place: China | collected 2088 ... | reverse complement strand
GCCCTGCCGCGTCGTCCGCCGCGCTGTTGATCCTCAGCCCCGTGGAGAGCGTCCGGATGGACTTCTGGAGCGCTCCGTTGGTCGCGTTCAACGAATTGTAAGCGTAAAGCGCCGGTATGTTGTGGTAAATCCTCATAATGTCTTAACCTCCTGATTGCGGGTCATCCTGTCCCGACATGTTTCTGCGGTGTTTCAACCATCCTGGTCCCATCTATGAGCGCGTGAAGTCCCATCACGTCCCTACCCCCGCATCCCCCCTTTCGCTCTTTTCGTCTCGATCGGCTCCGTGTCAATCGACTCCGGCGCGGACAGGCAAGGGCTGTGCCCTCGGTGTCCTCCTGCCTGATCTTGAAGTGAAAAGCGCACCGCGCGGAGCCGGGAGAGCCCGGAGAAGACGGAGACCGGCAGGCGCGGCATCTCCAGCGTCCCCTCCGCGAAGAGACGCGCGGCGCGGGCGGCCGTGCGGTTTGCGTTCACCACGCCATCCCACACCTCCTTGCGCCAGATCCGGGTGTTCCTGGGCGCCTCGATGCCCAGGCGCACCATCCCGGCCTGGAAGTCGATGATCGTGATCTCGATGTCCGTCCCGATCTGGATGGACTTGTTGGGCCGCCGGCCAAGGATCAGCATCCGCGTTCTCCGTCCTGGCCCCGACCCCGCGGCCTGTCCGCCCGGGCGTCCCGCGTCCTCCGCACGTGTCGAATCCGCATCGCCTCCCGAAGCTCATCGGGAAGCGCCGGGTGCCGGATGGAGTATTCCTCGTCCAGGGCGATGACCTGGACGGCGCGGCGGGTCCTGATGTTGACGAGGATGGGGGCCCTCAGATCGGCCGTCATCCTCCACGGCTCCACCTCGGGGACGGAGAGCACGGCCAGCAGCACCAGGTCCGACGCCTCCGGCGCTCCCACCAGCTCCAGGTCGTCCTCCGGGATGCGCGCGTTGTAGTCCGGCATCACCACGTCCGGGGCCGTCACCGGCAAGGCCGGGCCCCCGTCGTCGATGCTCTGGAGCCATCGGATGGGGCTCTCTCCGTCGTCCAGCAGAATCCAGGCCCGCCTCTCCTCGAAAGCGGGCATGCCGCGGGGAAAGGACAGCACGTCCTCGTCCGCAAACGGAATTTCACCGAAATATCTGGTCTCCAGGATATGGTTCGCCATCTCAGGCCCGCCTCAAAAACGGGAGAGGATAGAAGAGTGGAAGGCAGAAAAACAGAGGGCAAAAAAGAGGATACGCGAGAAGGGCAGCGCCACCCACGGCCTGAGAGGCCCACTGGTGGTGCGCGGGGGCTATGTCCTGTATACCCTCGATTGAAGGTATGACACTGGGGATACCTCATTGCAGACAATCACAGCACATGACGCCTTCCCACGCTATTTTATCATGAAGGGGCAAGGTAAAAAACCGAGGGGGGCCGGAGCCCCCCTCGGTTTTTTACCTGTTCTTTAACTACGTTCCCGGCTACCCGCGGATGAGGCTCAGCACCGTCTGCGGAAGCTGGTTCGCCTGCGCCAGCATCGCCGTGCCCGACTGGGACAGGATCTGGAGCTTCGTGAAGTTCAGCATCTCCAGGCTCATATCCGCGTCGCGGATTCGGCTCTCCGCCGCCGTCAGGTTCGTGCCCGTCGTCGTCAGGTTCGTCACCGTGTGCTCCAGAGAGTTCTGGAACGCACCGATCTTCGCACGCTGCGTCGACACCTTCGCGATCGCGTTGTCCAGGATCGAGATCGCACGCGACGCAGAGGTGCGGTCCGTCACGATCACACGCGTCACCCCTAGCGCGTCCGCCGACATGTTCCCGATGTCGATCGCAACGTCCTCTTATCGCGAATTGGTATAATATGAATTGCCTACCCTTGCAGGGAAGGTAAAGACCACGTTACATCTTTGTTAAGAGCGATTTGGTATCAGTCCCCGGTCAGGCTCCAGCCAACGGACTCGTTCTGCAGGGTCCAGAGCCGCGCGTAGAGCCCGCCGCGCTCCAAGAGCTCCTCGTGACGGCCCTGCTCCGCCACGCGCCCTTCCTCCATCACCACGATGTTGTCCGCGTTCTGGGTCGTGCGCAGCTTGTGGGCGATCACCACCACGGTGCGCCCCTCCACCAGCGCGTTGACGGCCCGCTGCACCTCGACCTCGTTCTCCGGGTCCAGGCTCGCCGTGGCCTCGTCCAGCAGGACGACCGGCGCGTCCTTGAGCAGCGCCCGGGCGATGGAGATCCGCTGCTTCTCCCCGCCCGACAGGGTGGAGCCGCCCTCCCCCACCATCGTGTCGTACCCCTGGGGCAGCCGCATGATGAAGTCGTGCGCGCAGGCCCGCTTCGCCGCCTCCTCCACCTCGGCCTCCGTCGCCCCCTCGCGTCCGAAGGCGATGTTGTTCCGCACCGTGTCCCGGAACAGGTACACGTCCTGGAAGACGAAGGATATCCGCCGCATCAGCTTCTCCGGATCCAGCCCGCGCTCGTCCGCGCCGCCGAAGAGCACCGTCCCGGACTGCGGGTCGTAGAACCGGGCCATGACCTTCATCAGGGTTGTCTTTCCGCACCCCGACGGGCCCACCAGCGCGGTCAGCTTCCCCTGTGGGAATGTCAGGCTCACGTCCCGAAGCACGGGCTCGCCGCCGTAGCCGAACGTGACGTTTTTCAGCTCGATGTCGTGCCGATCGGGCGCGTCGCCGTCCCCGCTCATCTCGGGCTCCTCCATCAGGCGAAGGATGCGCTTTCCGGCCAGGGTGAAGTAGCGGAACAGGAAGAAGTTGAGCAGCGCCGCCGTCAGGGGGTCGTAAACACGTGTCCCGACGATGAGGAACCCGACGAAGGTCACGGGGTCGAGCGTCCCGCCGATCATCAGGTGCACGCCCAGCACGATCATCAGGGTCAGCCCCAGGCGGATCAGGGAGATCGCCAGCATCACGAAGGGCCCCATGGCCGCCTCGAGTCGGATGCTCTCCTTCATGAAGTTCCGGAAGGCGCTCTCCAGGCGGGCAAAACGGTCGCCTGTTAAGTTGTAGGCCTTGATGACGCGGATGCCGTTCATGTACTCCTGAATGCGGTTCCCCGCGTCGATCTTGACCCTCATGTGCTTTTGGCTCAGCCAGTTCTGGAGCCTCGTCGAGAGCGCGAGCACCAACACCGCCGCCGGGAGCGAGACGAACATGGCGACGGCCATGAGCGGGTTCCAGAAGCACAGGCCCACGAAGGCGATGAAGGGCAGTACGAGGCCGCCGACCATCTGCGGCACCTGATGGGAGATCGCGGTCTCCAGCAGCAGGAAGTCGCCCATGATCATGTTCACGAGGTCGCCGGGGTCACGCCGGGCGAAGTAGCCCAGGGGAAGCCTGCGCAGCTTCTCCGCCAGCTCGGCCCGCCCCCGGGCCGAGGCCTCGTAGGCGTCCCAGTAGCAGGCCCGGTAGGCCGGGATCTCCGCTGCAAACATCACGAGCATCCAGACGAGCAGGAACGCGGAGAGCCCCCACAACTTCGCCATATCCGGCGCACCGCCGGCCGACCAGGCCGCGAACACGGTGCGGACCACCTCGATGGAGACGCCGAACGGAACGATGTTCACCAGATAGGAGACGATCGTGTAGAAGACCGACTTGCGCAGTTTCTCAGGGTGCCCTATAGTGACGGTCCGAAACAGGTTGCCCTTCATTCCACTTCCCCCTTCCTGCTCCCGCCGAGCCTCCAGCTCTCCGCCCCGACATAGGCCCGCCACATGCGGGCGTAAAGCCCGTTTGCCGCCAGCAGCTCGTCGTGCCGCCCCCGTTCCTCGAGGCGCCCCTCCTGCAGCACCAGGATCTGGTCGGCCCTTCGGATCGAGGAGAGCCGATGCGCGATCACCAGCACCGTCTTGCCCTTGATGAGCTCCGTCAGGGCCCTCTGGATCTCGAACTCGTTCTCCGGGTCGGCGAAGGCCGTCGCCTCGTCCAGCACCAGGATGGGCGCGTTCTTCAGGACGGCCCGGGCGATGCAGACGCGCTGCTCCTCCCCGCCGGACAGGTAGACGCCGCCCGAGCCGATGGGGGTGCCGTACCCGTTGGGGAGGCGCTCGATGAACTCGTGGCACTGGGCGGCACGCGCCGCGGCGATCACCTCGTCGTCCGTCGCGTCCGGCCGCCCGACCCGGATGTTGTTCATCACGGAGTCGAAGAACAGGAAGTTGTCCTGAAACACGAACGACACCGTGTCCATCAGCGTCTCGACCGGGATGTCCCGGACGTCCACGCCCCCGATGAGGATTTCTCCTTCCCCCTCCCTCACGTCCCAGAAGCGCGGGATCAGGCTGGCGACGGTGGATTTGCCCCCGCCCGATGGGCCCACGAGGGCGGTCACCCTCCCCTCCTCCGCATGAAAGGAGACGGACGACAGGGCACGGGCGCGCGTGGAGAGGGCGCTCGCGTTTTCCGGCCCCTCCGCGTCGTAGGAGAAGGTCACGTCCCGGAACTCGACGTCGAACCGCCTCGGCGTCCTGGGGTTTTGGGGCTCGGGAACGGGCTTCCGGCCCATCACGGCCTCGATGCGTTCCACGCCCTCGTCTATCTGCCGGCCCTGCATGGCCAGCATCGCCAGATTCATCATGGGGGCCGCCGCTCCGGGCGCCATCACCACGAAGAACAGGAACGTCAGCGCAAAGGCCTGGCCCGTCGGGTCGTCCCGAAGGATCAGGAGCCCGACGGGCAGCAGGAGGGCGAGGAAGGAGTTGGCGACCACGCGAAACAGGATGTAGCCGTTCCGACAGGCGTTGGTGAACTGGATGCACAGCCTCCCGTAGTCCTGAAGGTCGGCGTAGAAGCCCCGGAAGGACTGCACGGTACGGCCGAACACCTTGACGATCTGCATCCCGCGGACGTACTGCACCGCCGAGGCGTTGACCCGCTCCAGCGCGTCGTAGTACGCCTTCAGGTTGTCCCGGCCCTTTTTCCCGAACCAGAGGGACCCCTGAAAGGCGAGCGCGGCGACGAACGCCCCCACGCAGGTCAGCGCCAGGGGCACGCTGAGGAAGAACAGCGCCACGACCAGGACGAGCACCGTGACCGTCGCATCGACCACCTCCGGGATCTTATGGGCGACGAAGAGCTCGATGTCCTCGACGTTCTGCTCCATCGTCTTCTTGACCGCGCCGATGGTGGTGCCCGAGAGGAACCCCAGCGGCAGCCTGCCTATGTGGCGGGCGAGCCCCATCCGGATGCCGTACAGAATCCGGAACGCGGCCACGTGCGAGGCTATCAGGGACGCGTACCGAACGACGAACCCCAGCACCATGGCCCCGAAGGCGACGGCCCCCTGATGGATAAAGAACCCCGAGTTCTCCGGCGTCACCCCATGCTTCAGCAGCTCGCCCAGGATGAAGTACACGTTCAGGAAGGGCACCAGCATCAGCGCCGCACTGACGGCCGAGAGCACGCAGGAGAGCGTCACCAGCCCCCGCCGCTGCCCGGCTATCTCCAAAAGCCGGGCGATTCCGCTCCTTTTCTTTTTTTCCATAAAAACACGCCCCTTTCCGAAGGAGGTTCCGAGGACAAAACGAAGGATGAGCCAAGAAACGTCCGCAGTTATATTTGATTACACAAACTCTGATATCGTATTTTACAACGTTCCGATCCTCCGGGACATGACCAAACGGGAGCAAAACATGACGGATCGGGAGAAGGGGGACCGAGTCGCCCCCGCCCTCGCAGGAATCCCCGAATTAAGTTCGAGGAACCATAACGTAAAGATTGGTGTCCCCGTTTGCGGGACGACGACGCTCAATATGGGAAGCGAGCGCTGACAGGGTATCGGTTATAATAAGAAAAGAGAAGTGGTGGGTTTCAACTGAACTTTCACAAAGAAGCATTGAAAAGAAACACTTCGAGGAGGGGGATTTTTTTGGAGGTCAAGAAGACGAAAAAGACGATGGATGGAAACGAGGCGGCGGCGTGGGTATCCTACGCGTTTACGGAGGTTGCGACGATCTACCCGATCACCCCTTCCTCCCCGATGGCGGAGCACGTTGACCGCTGGTCGGCGGAGGGGCATCTCAACCTGTTCGGACAGAGGGTGAGGCTGGTCGAGATGCAGGCGGAACACGGGGCGGCCGGGGCCATGCACGGCGCGCTCGAGGCGGGGGCCCTGGCGACGTCCTACACGGCGTCCCAGGGGCTGATGCTGATGATCCCCCCGATGTACCGCATCGCCGGGCAGCTGCACCCCGGAGTGCTTCACGTCAGCTCGCGGACGGTGGGAACCCACGCCTTCTCCATCTTCGGGGACCAGTCCGACGTCATGGCGTGCCGTCAGACCGGGTTTGCGCTGCTCTCCTCGGGCAGCGTCCAGGAGGTGGCGGACCTGGCGGCGGTGGCGCACCTGTCGGCCATCAAGGGACGGGTGCCCTTTCTGCACTACTTCGACGGGTTCCGGACCTCTCACGAGATCCAGAAGATCGAGGTGCTCGACTACGAGGAGTTCGGCAAGCTGTTGGACTGGGGCGCCGTGGATGCGTTCCGCAAGACGGCGCTGAACTCCGAATATCCGGTCCAGCGCAGCACGGTGCAGAACCCGGACATCTTCTTCCAGGCCCGGGAGGCCTGCAACCCATGGTACGACAACCTGCCCAAGATCGTCGAGGGCTACCTGAAGGAGATCAGTCGTCTGACGGGCCGGCACTATGGACTTTTCAACTACTGGGGCGTCCCCGACGCCGAGCGCGTCATCGTGGCCATGGGGTCGGTCAGCGGCGTCCTTCGGGAGGTCGTGGAACACCTCAACGCCAAGGGGGAGAAGGTGGGCTTTCTGCAGGTCCATCTCTACCGCCCCTTCTCCGAGGAGCACCTGTTCGCGGCGCTGCCGAAGACCGCGAAACGGGTCACCGTTCTGGACCGGACGAAGGAGCCGGGGGCGTCCGGGGAACCGCTGTTCAAGGACGTGGCGACCGCGATGATCGGCCGCGCCGAACATCCGGCCATCTACGCCGGGCGCTATGGGCTCTCCTCCAAGGATGTCTCGCCCGCCCAGATGCTGGCGGTGTTCGACAACATGAGCCAGCCCGAGCCGAGAAACCATTTTACGGTGGGCATCAACGACGATGTCACCCACCTCTCTCTGCCGGTCGGGCCGCTCGTGGATACGGGGGACCCCGGGACGGTCAACTGCAAGTTCTGGGGGCTGGGCTCCGACGGAACGGTCGGGGCGAACAAGAACTCCATCAAGATCATCGGGGACAACACGGACTTCTATGTTCAGGCCTACTTCGAGTACGACACGAAAAAGTCCGGCGGCGTGACGAAATCGCACCTGCGCTTCGGCAGGAACCCCATCCACTCGACCTATCTCGTCAGCTCCGCGGACTTTGTGGCCTGCCACAACCCCTCCTACATCGAGCGGTACGATATCGTGTCCGACGTCAAGCCCGGCGGGGCCTTCCTTCTGAACTGCGCCTGGGACCTCCAGGGGCTCGAGGAGAACCTGCCGGCATCGGTGAAGCGGCAGATCGCCGATAAGAAGATCCGCTTCTACACCCTCGACGCGACGGGCATCGCCCAGAAGATGGGGCTGGGCGGGCGTATCAACACCCTGCTCCAGTCGGCCTTCTTCAAGATCTCCGAGATCCTCCCCATAGAGGACGCCGTGCGCTATATGAAGGACGCCATCAAAAAAACCTACGGCAGCAAGGGCGACAAGGTCCTGAACATGAACTACGACGCCGTGGACCGCGGCATCGAGGGCCTGGTGCAGGTCGAGGTCCCCGCCTCCTGGTCCGCGCTGGAACCCGAACCCGTCCGGCGTCCCGGCGCGGACCTGCCACGCTACATCCGGGAGGTCCTCATCCCCGTGAACGCCCTCAAGGGAGACGACCTGCCCGTGAGCACGTTTGTGGACGACGCCAACGGAACCGTCCCTCTGGGGACCTCCAAGTACGAGAAGCGCGGGACGGCGATCAACGTCCCCCAGTGGATCCCCGAGAACTGCATCCAGTGCAACCAGTGCGCCTTCGTCTGCCCCCACGCCTCCATCCGTCCCTTCCTCCTGGACGAGGGGGAGAAGGCCGCGGCGCCGAAGGACTACGTCACGCTTCCGGGGCGGGGCAAGGGCTTGGAGGGCTACGGGTTCCGCATCCAGGTGGATCCCCTGGACTGCGTCGGCTGCGGAAGCTGTGCCGAGACCTGTCCCGCCAAGAACAAGGCGCTGGTCATGAAGCCTCTGGAGAGCCAGCTCCCCGAGATGGAGAACTGGAACTACTCCCTGACCGTCTCCGAGAAGCCGAACCCCATGGACAAGTTCTCGGTGAAGGGGAGCCAGTTCGAGCAGCCGCTGCTCGAGTTCTCCGGCGCCTGCGCCGGGTGCGGCGAGACGCCCTACATGAAGCTGATGACGCAGCTCTTCGGCGACCGCATGTATCTGGCCAACGCTACGGGATGCACCCAGGCCTGGGGTGCGGCCTCCCCCTGCGTCCCCTACACCACCAACAGTCGGGGACATGGGCCGGCCTTCTCCAACTCGCTCTTCGAGAACAACGCGGAGTTCAGCCTCGGGATGTGCTTCGCCGTCGAGCAGCAGCGCGAACAGCTGGCTATGAGGGCGCGTGCGTTTCTGCCCCGTTGCTCGGACGAGCCCCTGAAGAATGCCCTGACCGCTTGGCTCGACGGCTTCAACAAAACCGAGGGGACGCGTGAACGCGCCGACGAAGCGATAGCGGCCGTGGCGCGCGTCGCCCCGGGCTCGGACGACGAGGATTGCCGCTACCTCTGGCAGAACCGCGAGCATTTCGTCAAGAAGTCCATGTGGATGTACGGAGGGGACGGCTGGGCCTACGATATCGGATACGGCGGGTTGGATCACGTCCTGGCCCTCGGTCCCGACGTCAACATCCTGGTGGTGGACACGGAGGTCTACTCCAATACGGGCGGGCAGTCATCCAAGGCCACGCCCGTCGGGGCGGTGGCGCAGTTCGCGGCATCGGGTAAGAAGGTCAGGAAAAAGGACCTGGGCACGATGGTCATGAACTACGGAAACGTCTACGTCGCTCAGGTGGCGATGGGCGCCGACCCCAACCATCTGGTCAAGGTCCTGAAGGAGGCGGAGTCCTACAGGGGGCCGTCCCTGATCATCGCATACGCACCCTGCATCAACCACGGGATCGTCAAGGGGATGGGCTTCTCCCAGAAGGAGTCCAAGCTGGCCGTCGAGGCCGGATACTGGCACCTCTACCGCTACGATCCCCGGCGGGTCAAGGAGGGGCTCAATCCGTTCGTCCTGGATTCCAAGGCGCCCACCCGCCCGCTGAGGGAGTTCCTGATGGGCGAGGTCCGCTATTCGGCCCTCGAACGGACCTTCCCGGAGGAGGCGAAGGTGCTCATCGCAATGGCCGAGGAGGACGCAAAGGAGAAGTACGAGCGCTACAGGCAGATGGCCGCCGCGAAGGAGATCGGCTGCATCGCCGCCAGCTGATCCGCTCGAATTTTCGCCTCTCGCGGCTTTATCGGGGGCAAAAAGCGAAAAAGTCCCGCCAACCTCTCGTTGGCGGGACTTTTTGTCGTCACTCCGTGATTCTCGGCCTTCGGGCGGGAGAAAGGCCTGCCGATCTCCCTCCTAAAAAGCCAGGAGGTACATCAGGGCGATGTTTATCAGGAGCAGCAGCAGCGCCGTGCCCCTCTGCACCCTGAGTACCTCGTTCAGGTTCCGGATCCCAAGGCGTTCTGCGGGAAGGACGTTGAAATTCAGGCCCATAGGGGTCATCAGGGTTCCGCAGTAGCCGGAGAGCATCGCGATGATCCCCGCAACGGCGGGATCGGCTCCGAACCGCCGGACGACCAGGGGAATTCCTATCCCCGAGGAGACGACGAGAAAAGCGGGAAAGGCGTTCCCCATCATCATGGAGAAGAACGCCGTAACGACGCAATAGACGGCGGCGGCCATCAGTTTGCTGTCTATTACGACGAACGACTCGGCCATCTCCAGAATGACGCCGCCCATTCCAACGGTTTCGAAAACCACCCCGAAGGCGGCCAGCAACTGAGGAAGGAGCGCAGCCCACCCCATGATGTCGAACATTCTATGTCCATCATGTACGAGGGCGGCAGGCGTCTCGCGAAAAAACAGCATGAGACCGATAAGAATAACGATGTTGCTGATCCCGAAAGCGAACAGAATTTCTACATTCCAAACCCAATGGAGGGTCAGCGTGGAGGCGAACAAAAGCAGGAAGGGAGAAAAAAGCCACCTTCCGAAACGGTCTGCGACAGTCTTTTGGCGCTCGTCCGAAGGGAGCTCGTGCCGGCCCGGCTTGATGCCTATCACCACGACAAGGAATACCATCAGGACGACGCATCCCCCCGTGACGGCGGCGGGAAGGACCGTGCCGAAGGCAAACGTTCCCCCCAAAAGCCCCGTGAAGAGGACGTTGCCCCACCTCTTGGGGTTGCCGTTGTCCATAAGGGCCATCAGGGAGAAGAGAAACAAAAGGGCTCCTATGATACGGTAGATGCTCTCCATATCGAAAGCTTCAAAGACCGTTGACAGGTTCACGCTTTCCATGCCTCTTCCCCGGCTTCGCGGCGCAGGGCCGAATCCAGAAGAGCACAACGCACCATAACGATAACATAGGCCGCCAGCGCCGTGGGGAGGGCGTAAAGAACGAGCCTGAGAATGCTGACCGGGTATCCGGCCTGTTCCAATACCGCCCTGACGAACAGGCTTCCTCCGGAAGCGATGAAGAGCAGCTGTCCGAAGAAGTTGCCGCAGTTCTCCGTCGCTACGATCATGGCCTTGACACGGTCGACCATGCTGGGCAGAAGCCTTCCCTCTCGCTTTGCGGCCTCGAGGACCATGGGGGCGACGAGGGTACGGGCGATCTGATGCCCCCCGAGCATGATGCCCAGCGCTACCGAGGCCTGCCGAACCGTCATGTACAGCTGAAGAATGCGTCCGGCCGTAGCGTCCTTGACATACTGGAATTCGGCCTCCATTTTTTTGTACAGCCCCAGTCGTTCAAGGAGTCCCCACAAGGGCAGGACCAGGAAAAAGATGGACAGAAAACGGTAGGCTACGAAAGCGTTCCCGATCATTTCAAGGATGGCGACGGGGGAGATTCCGGCGAACAGGCCCATAACGAAGATAACGAGCAAAATGGTCAGGAGCAGATTGAACTCGAAAGTCGTACCGATCAGGATGATCAGAATACCGATCAGGTTGATCAAGGTTCCCCCTCCCCGCGGATGCGCAGACAAAAAAGAGATTTCGATGCCGTCTTTCACAGGGCGCCCGGCCCGCTTACGACACCCCTCATTCTTTTCGCAGTATAGCACACGGCAAGGCAGGATCGGGTTCAGCCGTTTTCTCGGCCCCTCGCAGGAAGGCCCCCTCCGAAGACGTCCCCGTCAATGCCCCTCCCTGCAGACGGCTGCCGCCGCCAGAATCGCGGCTTCGAGTCCCCGGGCCATCGCCTCAAGCGGCAAGCCGGGCTGCCCCAGGCGCTCGGCCTGCTCCATCATATACGGAACATGAATGAACCCGCCCCGACGCACATTGCCCTCATCCTCCAGAAAACGCATCAGCCTGTAAAAGAGATGATTGCATACGAACGTTCCCGCGCTGTTCGAGACGGAGGCCGGGACCCCGGCTTCCCACATCGCCCGAACCATGTCCTTGATGGGCAGGGTGGACCAGTAGGCCGCGGGGCCCCCCTCGACCACGGGCTCGTCCACGGGCCGATTGCCGTCGTTGTCCGGGATGCGGTAATCGTCGACATTGATCGCCACCCGCTCGAGGGAGAGCCCGGGACGCCCGCCCGACTGGCCTAGGGCTATAACCATAACGGGATCCTCGCGCGTTATGGCCGAGAGAAGCGCCTCGGCCGCACGAAAGCGTATCGCGGGGATCTCCTGAGTGACGACGCGATACCCGTCCAGCCGTTTGCCGTCAAAAAGCCCAAGCAGCTCGCAGGCTGGATTGACGGGCTCGCCGCCGAAGGGATCGAACCCCGAGAGCAGAATCTTGTTTTGCATCCGTACGCCTCCATGACCGGTCGAGAAACGACCCTTGTCCCTCAAGTCGATCAATCGTCCTGCCAAGTCAGGGCGAACTGCGCCATCGTGCCCGTTCCGGTCCAGAGCACCTCCTCGTTGACGTCGAACTTCGGGTGATGGTGCGGATAGTCCCGTCCGCCGCCGAAGGTCGAGGGATGGAAGAAGAACACGCCCGGCGCCTTCTCCAGGAAGAACGCCATGTCCTCCCCTCCCATCGTCGGCTCGTCGACCTCCCGGACCTTCTCGGGCCCCACCACCGCGCCGGCCGCGCGCAGGAGCTTCGCGGTCATCTCCGGCGCATTGACCGTGGCGGGCGGTCCATAGTGGAACTCCACGGCCGCGCGGCCCCTCATGGCGTGGGCCACGTCCTCGGAGATGGCCCGGATACGGTCCTGCAGCTCCTTACGCGTCTCCTCCGAGAGGGCGCGCAGCGTGCCCTTCAAAACGCAGTCGGACGGGACGATGTTGCCCGCGGAGCCGCTCTGAAACACCCCGATCGTCAGCACGGCCGGGGCCAGAGGGCTGATCTCGCGGCTCACGATGGTCTGGAGCGCCGTGTATATCTGACATCCGATGGCGATGGGGTCGATGGTGCGGTGCGGCGTTGCGCCATGACCGCCCTTGCCGGTGATCGTGATGGTGAAGAGGTCGGCCGCGGCCATCAGCGGTCCGTTGCTGTATCCGATCCCCCCCGCATCGACCCCCGTCCAGAAATTGCCCGTGTGGAGTCCGATAAAGGCGTCGACCTTGGGGTTTTCCATCACGCCATCCTCGATCATCGCGAGCGCTCCCGCAGCCGTCTCCTCCGAGGGCTGAAAGATCAGCTTGACCGCCCCCTTCAGCGCACTGCGATGGGCCGTCAGAATCCTGGCGGCGCCCAGAAGCATCGAGGTATGGGCATCATGCCCGCAGGCGTGCATGCGTCCGCTCACCGTCGAGGCAAAGGGCAGGCCCGTATCCTCATGGACGGGAAGGGCGTCCATATCCGCCCTCATCCCCAGCACCTTGCCGGGCAGGTCGCCCCGGATTACCGCGGCGACGCCGTTCTTGGCAATACCCGTGCGGATCTCCGTCACGCCCATCTTCTTCAGGCGTGCCACGATAAAGGCCGCCGTATCGGCGGTCTCGAACCCCAGCTCCGGGTGCGCGTGCAGATGGCGGCGCCACTCCACAAGCTGCGGGTTCAGTCTAACGGCCTCTTCCCTGACGTTGACAGTCGAGTCTTTCATTATGGTTCGGAATCCCCCTTCAAAGTGTTCTGCAAAAGTTCTCCACGACAAGCCTGCCGGCCTGTTCCGCCATTCTGACATATCCGTTCCCTTTCGGCAACGCCTTGAAGGGAGCTCAGGTCCTCAGGCAGAATTTTCACCTGCGGCAAAGAGAGGCTTTGCACGTTCTCCGCCGCACCCGGCGGATGCCGGATCGACCTCGGCCTGACCCGTACCACGACATAACGCGCTCGATCCCCGACAAAACCGCCGCAGCCCGCGTTTTTGGGGAAAACTCTGCCTCTTGACGGAGCAGGTCCTTTGGGCAATAATAAATAGTTGGAGATGCGCCGTGCGTTTTTCTCCGAGGGATTTTTTCAGTCGTTGGGGTGTAGCCAAGCGGCAAGGCAGCGGACTTTGGCTCCGCCATCGTTGGTTCGAATCCAGCCACCCCAGCCATAATTTACGGGAAGGGGATTTGGGGGGAGACCCCCTTGTTTTTTGCCGCGGGATTGTGAGGAGGACTGGCGGGATGAAGTCGCGCTTGGGCATTCTCGTTATGGCTGCGGGAAAGGGCACGCGGATGAGGAGCGAGCTCCCCAAAGTGCTGCATCCGATCCTGGACGTGCCGATGCTGGGGCATCTGCTTCGAAGCGTCCTCGGATGCGGCGCTGGAGAGGCTGCGGTCCTGGTGGGGGCCGGCGGAGAACGGGTCGAGGAATACCTTCGGGACTTTCCTGAGGTAAGGGTGCTCTGGCAGCGGGAACAACTGGGGACCGGGCATGCGGTGAAGGTCGCCCGCGACTGGTGGAGGGACTTCGATACCCTGCTCGTCCTCAACGGGGACCTTCCCCTCCTGAGGCCCGAGACCCTGAGGGGCCTTATCGAAAAGTGCATGTGCGAACCCGCGGCCTGCACCCTCCTGAGCTTCGAGGCTCGGAACCCCGACGGTTACGGTCGTGTCGTCCGGTCCGCCTCCGGAATCCGTATCGTGGAACACAAGGACGCCTCGGAGGCGGAGCGCGGAGTGCGTGAGGTCAACGCGGGGTGCTATTTATTCGATGTCGCCTCCTTGGCCCGCGTCATCGACCGGGTCGAAAACCATAATGTGCAGGGCGAGTATTACCTTCCCGACGTCGTCTCCCTGATGCAGGAGGAGGGCATGTCCGTTCGTGCGGTCTCGATGCCGGCGGAGGAGATGAGGGGCGTCAATACCCAGGCCGAGCTGGCGGGGGCCTCGGCGGCCCTGCGCGACCGGATTGCGATGGGGTGGATGGAGCGGGGCGTGATGATGCTGGACCCCTCCTCGGTCTGGATCGGACCGGACGTGGAGCTGTCGCCCGACGTCCGCATCGCGCCGAACGTTCAGATGTGGGGGCGTACCCGGGTCGGGAGAGGGAGCTCCATTGGTCCCGGCTGCATTTTGACCGACGCCCTCCTGGGATGCGATGTCGTCCTCACCGCGAACGTGATCGTGGAGGCGAGCGAGCTGTGCGACGGCGCCAAGGCGGGACCGTTCGCCTACATACGGGAGGGGTCCTACCTCGAGGAGTGCTCCTTCGCCGGAAAGTTCGTGGAGCTGAAGAGGACGACGGTAGGCCGGAACAGCAAGGTGCCGCATCTCACCTACTTGGGCGACGCGCGTTTGGGGAAGCACGTCAATATCGGGGCCGGGACCATCACGTGCAATTACGACGGCCGCAACAAGCACCCCACGACGATCGGCGATCGCTGCTTCGTCGGGTCGGATACGATGTTCGTTGCCCCGGCGGAGATGGGGGACGACGCCTCGACCGCCGCAGGATCGGTCATCACGGACCCCATTCCGGACGGCGCCTTGGGGGTGGGGCGGGCCAGGCAGCGCAATATCGAGGGATGGGCGCTTCGCAGGAACCAACTGGGACGACGGGGAGGCTGATAATCGTGTCGGGAGTAAAGGACCTCAAGATTTTTTCAGGGACGGCGCATCCGGATTTCGCCAAGCGCATCTGCAGCGAGTTGGGGGTGCGGCTTTCGGCGGCCCGCCATTATCGTTTTTCGGATGGGGAGATCGGGCTCTCCATCGACGAGAGCGTCCGGGGGGCCGATGTCTTTGTCGTTCAGCCGACATCCTCTCCGACAAACGACAACCTGTTTGAACTTTTGATCATGATCGACGCCTTCAAGAGGGCCTCCGCCAGCCGCATCAACGTGGTGACTCCCTACTTCGGCTATGCGAGGCAGGACCGCAAGAGCAAACCTCGCGAGCCGATCACCGCGAAGCTCGTCGCCAACCTTCTGACCCACAGCGGCGCGGACCGCGTGATTACGGCGGACCTCCATGCGGGACAGATTCAGGGATTCTTTGATATCCCCGTGGACCATCTGACGGGAATGCCCCTCCTTGCCTCTCACTTCAAGGAGATGCTGGAGCCCGAGCTTCAGCGCGGGGAGGTCGTCGTGGTCTCGCCCGATGTCGGCGGCGTGGTGCGGGCACGGCGTTTTGCCGTCATGCTCAAGACGGACTTGGCCATCGTCGATAAAAGGCGTTCCTACGAGGTCGCGAACTACTGCGAGGTCATGGACATCATCGGCGAGGTGCGGGGAAAGACGGCGGTCCTGGTCGACGACATCATCGACACGGCGGGGACGATCTGCAATGCGGCCGCAGGGCTGAAGGAACGCGGATGCCGGACGGTGTACGCCTGTGCGACGCACTCGGTGCTCTCCGGGCCCGCAATGGAGCGCATCGCGAAGTCCGAGATCGAGAAGCTGGTCTTTTCGGATACGATCCCCATCCCGGAATCCAAGCGTTCGGAAAAAGTGCAGCAGCTTTCCATCGCCCCCCTGTTTGCGGAGGCCATCCTGAGGGTCCACAGCGACCGGTCGGTGAGCAGCCTGTTCGATAAATAAGGACACGGCGGCAAATAAAGATACGTCAGCGCTGTCCCACCGCGGGCGAAATGCCTGCGGTGGCGGTAATATAAAGCGTCAAAAGGAGTTGTCGAGAATGTCTGAGCGAGTAACGTTAGTGATGGAGCCCAGAGAGAAGAGCAGCAAGGGGGAGAACAGGAGGCTGCGCAAGGCCGGTTGGACGCCCTGCGTCTTCTACGGCCCCGAGGTTGAGGAGCCCGTTTTGGGAAAGATCGCCTCGAAGAGCCTGGAGCGTCTGCTTGCGAGCGGGCGCTGGGAGGCCATGCGCCTGACGGTGAAGCTTCCCTCCGGCGCGGAGGAGATGTGCATCGTCCGCGAGGCGCAGCGCGACCCCCTGACGGATAAGCCCGTCCACATCGATTTCCTTCGCCTGATTAAGGGGCGCAAGATCTCGGTCAAGGTTCCCGTGAAGGTTCAGGGGCGCGAGGTCTCTCCGGGCCTCAAGGATGGCGGTGTTCTGGAGAGCGTGCACGAGCTCGAGGTCGAGACGCTGCCGATGAGCATTCCCGAGAGCATCGTCGTGGATATCTCGGAGCTGAAGCTTGGGGACTCCCTGCACGTGCGGGACCTCTCGTTGGGGGAGAACGTGACGCTGTTGGCGGAGCCGGACGAGGTCGTGGCCATCATCGTGGTTCCGAGAGGCGTGGAGGAGTCCACCGTCGAGGAGGAGCCCGCCGAGGTGGAGGTCGTGGCCAAGGGCAAGGCGGCCAAGTCCGAGGAGGAGCAGGGCGAGTAGACCGCCGACATTCGCTGTTCGCTGAGGGGGTGTCGGCGTGAAGCTGATTGCAGGGCTGGGGAACCCGGGGCAGGAGTACGCCTTCACCCGGCATAACATGGGCTGGCTTGCCGTGGACCATCTGGTGTTGCGCAGCGGCCTGGGGAGGCCCCAGCTGAAATTCCGGGGCGAGTTTTGGCGTATGCAGGACTGCATCCTGTTAAAGCCCCTGACTTTCATGAACCTGAGCGGAGCGGCGGTACGGGAGGCCTTCGACTTCTACAAGCTGACGCCTGCCGACGTGCTGGTGATCTATGACGATCTGGCGCTGCCCTACGGGCAGCTTCGCCTGCGCTCGTCGGGCAGTGCGGGAGGGCACAACGGGTTGGCCTCGGTCATCTCCGTGCTGGGGACCCTGGAGGTTCCGCGCCTGCGCATCGGTTTGGGAGACGCCCCCGGAAGCAGGGTCGGCCGGGTGCTGGGGCACCTGACGAAAGCGGAGACGGAGGCCCTGCCCGCCGTCCTCGACGACGTCGAGAAGGCGGTGGACGCCTGGCTTCACCTGGATATACAGCGTGCGATGAGCCGGGTGAACGCCCCCAGGGGCGAGTCCCGGGAGTAGGATATGGGATGAAGAACGGAGGGGACGGCGCCGTCCCCTCCGTTCTTATATACTCGGCACCGGCCGCAGGAATCGCTGCACTCCAACGGGATGACCTTCTTGGAATCCGCGCGGCGCAGGGGTCGGATAAACGAACAAATTTTGGTCGTCTGCGCGGGCCGCCGGGGAAAGCAGGGCGAAATAGGCGAAACCTGAGAGGCCGGAGCGGGAGAACGCCGATATAATAAAGGGGAACGGTTAGTTTCCATCAGCATCCCGAGAGGAGGGGATTTTTTTGCAGACGCAGGTGTGGTCCGGTACCAACTGGCCCCTGATCGTGGGGCTGATCTTCGGCAGCGCCGCCTTGGCCCTGTTGGGCGATGTCCTGGGCTTCAAATACGGAAAGCAGCGCATCTCCGTCTTCGGCCTGCGCCCCAGATACACCAGCCGTCTGATCACGGCCGTTACGGGGGCGATCATCTCCATCGTCATCCTGACGGTCCTCTCCCTGTTCTCTCAGGATGTCCGTACCGCCCTGTTCAGCATGCAGTACATCCAGCAGCAGCTGATGGATTTGCGCGTGCAGCTGCAGAGCAGTCAGAACAATACAGACCAGGCCCTGGAGGACCTTTCTCTTGCCCGCAGCAGCCTGGAGAATCAGCAGGGCCTGCTGCAGACGACCACGGTCAGCCTGGACCTTGCCCGCTTCGATCTCGAATCCCTTCGCAACGACAAGCTGGTCCTGGAGAACGAGAAGAGCGAGCTTGGGGCCGAGGTTACGTCCATGAGAGAGGAGTCCGAGGAGCTCAAGCGCGCCCTGAGCTCCATGCGCAGCGAGGCCATTGCGATTCACGCCAATGTCCTTCTGGCGCAGCAGGTCGTACTCCCCAACAGCTCTGCCGCCCAGGTGAGCGAGGACCTTCAGGCCCTCGCAAAGAACGTTCGGCTCTCCGTCCTCTCCGGGCTCTCGGAAAAGCTGAGCCAGGGGATGCGGGACCTGACGATCGCTTTTGATCCTGCCGAGGAGGCCGAGCTGATCGAGCGCCTGACGAATTCTTCCGAACGCTCCTACGTCAGGGCCCTGTCCGCGGAGAACGTCGCCCTGGGAGAGCCGGTCAAGGTCCGGCTCGAGACGGGGACGAGCTATCGGATTTATACCGCCGAAGAGCCGGTCTACCGTAAGCTGGTCCACGCCCAGCGCGCCGATTTCGACGCCGAGGAGGCGCTGCATCTGTTTTTGCGCGAGCTCAAGCTCAAGGCCATCCGCGATGGGGTCCTCCCCGACCCTGCCACGAACAGCGTGGGGACCGTGGAGGGGGTCACCTTTTTCGATGTCGTGGAGAGCCTGAAGGACGTCCATGCGCCGGTGATCGTCAGCGCTTTGGCCTCCCATGATATCTATACGGAGGGACCGGTCGACATCAAATTCGTGTTGGAGGAGTAGGCCGTTGTCCGTGGCCGGCGTGCGCCCCGGCTGCACCGGGCGGGGCGGCCGCGGAAACACGGCGCCGTCTTGGGACTGAGAATTTTTTCTGTTCATCCGGCGGCGAGGGGGAGAAGATGAGGGACAAATACGTTTTTTACGACAGCAAATACGCGGTCACGGCCCCGGAGCTTCAGGACCTGTACCGGTACACGGGGTGGGGGCGCAGCCGGTCCGTCGAGGGAATCCAGGCGATGCTCGACGGGACCAGTATCTGCTTTTCCGCCCGTCATCAGGATAAATTGGTTGGCTTCTGCCGCATGATCACGGATTTCGTCTACAGGGCTTCCCTCTGGGATGTCATCGTGCACCCCGCACATCAGGGTCAGGGGCTGGGAAGCTCCCTGGTCGACTACGCGCTGAACCACCCCGCCATCCGCGGCATCCCCATGATCCTGACCTACACCAGCGAGTGGGAGTCCTTCATGGAATCCCGCGGATTCGAGCCCCGCAAGGGGGCCATGCTGCTGCTGCGCCGCCCGATAGAGTATTCCTGAGCCGAAGGGACGATGCCCTCTTGAACGAGCCGAAGACCTGCGTGATCGTCTATACCGACGGCGGTGCGTCGCCGAACCCCGGGTTGGGCGGGTGGGCTGCCGTCCTCGTCTCGCCCGGACACGGCGGGGCGGAACGCGAGCTCTATGGGGCCGAGCCGGACACGACGAACAACCGAATGGAGCTCACGGCCGCGATCCAGGCGCTCAGGGCGCTGAAGTACCCCTGCCGGGTGGAGCTGTACACGGACTCCACGTACCTGCGCAACGCCTTCGAGAAGGGCTGGCTGGAGCGGTGGCGCAAAAACGGCTGGCGCACGTCGGGGAAACAGGCGGTGCTGAACCGGGACCTCTGGGAGGAGCTCTGGGAGCTCTCCAGGACCCATTCCATCTATTGGCACTGGGTGAAGGGACACGCCGGCGACGAGCGCAACAACCGCTGCGACGCCCTGGTACAGCGGGCGAAGGAGGAATTTCTCTCGGGGATGTCGCCTGCCGCCCCGGCTTGAGCTCGCGACCGTTTTATTCCATGATTGATGGAACTCCGTCTCCTTTGCGCTGGGTCCGGGACTGTCTCGGCCTTCTGCTCCACACGCTCTGGCCCGTGGCGTGTCCCGTCTGCGGGCGGCTGGGGCAGGTGCTGTGCGGGGAATGTCTGAGCTCCCTTTTGACCCGCCAGATCCCCCGCTGCCTTTCGTGCGGGGGCCCCGCCCCCTGCATCGACCATCCCCGGAGCGCCCCGATCCTCCCGGGTGCCATCTACGAGGGGAAGGTCAGAGAGATCATCCACCGCCTGAAGTACGGACAAACCCGTGCCCTGGGGCCGATCCTGGGCCGCGGGCTCGCGGGGCTTCGTCCTCGCCCCTCCCTGGAGGTCCTGATTCCTGTCCCGCTTCATCTAAAAAGCCCGAGGGGCTACAACCAGGCCGAGGCGATTGCTCTGGGGCTGGGCCGCACATGGGGGATTCCGGTCCGCAGCCTCGCGCGGTGGTCGTGCGACGTCCCCGCCCGCACGCGGCTGAGCCGGGCGGAACGGAGGGAACTGCGTACGGAGGACTTCGTCGTCGCTCCCGACGTACACGGATTGAGGGTCGGGCTTGTGGACGACGTCTGTACGACGGGGACCACGCTGTCGCGGCTCGCTTCAGCCTGTACCGCGGCGGGGGCGAGGGTGGAGGCCGCCTTCGTCCTGGCGCACGTTCCGAGATGATCCCCCTAAAGCACGGGTGCGGATACTCCGATATTAAGACTTAGGATAGAGACGGCGTCAAAGACGAAGCCGTTGGGCTTCACTTCGACGGAAGCGAACGACGGCCGTGATCACAGAGGAGCGGTCGCCTGCTTTACAGACCGACGCAGCGTCTGCGGCTTATGATTGCAGAGGAGCGGTCGCCTGCTTTACAGACCGACAACAACTGTGTTGTCGGTCTGTATAAGCGAACGGCACAGCATTTTCGGCCCCAAGGGTCCGAAAAGAGCTGGCCGCCTGCTTAAGGGGAGTGTGTTTTATGATCGGAAAGGTATCCAGTCATTATGGACCGGAGGCTTCGGGCAGGAGCAGGTCGAAGAAGGGGCGTTACGCGGACGGTCCTTCCGGGGGAAGCGACCAGGCGGACTTCAGCCCCTTCGCGGTGGAGCTGGCCCGGATCGGGACCGAGCTGAAGAACGTCCCCGACGTGCGTCAGGACGTCGTCGACCGTCTTCAGGCCCAGGTGGCGGCGGGCGAGTACGTCCCTCAGCTCGAGCAGGTGGCCAGAAGCCTGGTCCTGTCCGGGTTTCTGGACCTCCAATAATTACGGTAGACGGACGTGCGAGACCGGGTCGAAGCCCTCATCGATGCGATTCAGGACGAGGCGGATGCCATAGACGACCTCATCGATGTCGTGCAGGAACAGCGCGAGGCCCTCAGGGGCGATGGGGTCGAGGTCCTTCAGGACCTGATGCGGGAGCAGCGGGAGATCTTCTTTGACGTGCAGGCGCAGGAGTCCCTCAGGGAGGAACTGGCGAAGGAGCTGGCCGCCGAGCTGGGCTGCGAACCTCAGGCCGCCTCCCTCAGCGACGCCTTCGAGGAGGACGAACGGGCGCTCTTCAACGGGGTCGTGGACCGCCTCACCCAGTCTTTGTTCGAACTCAAGTCGGAGATGGTCATATTGAGCGGGCTGATCGACCAGAACGAGCGGTACAGCTCGATGCTGCTGTCGGAGTGGCGGCGCCTCGAGGGCGGGACTTCGCGGTTGAGCGGCACGGATTTCAGGGGGTAGACGGGAGATGCTGAACAGCTTTTACGGGCTCGAGATGGGCAAGCGTGCGCTCAACGCATTCAGGCTCGGGCTCCAGACCGTGGGGCACAACGTCTCGAACATGAAGACGGAGGGATACTCGCGCCAGAGGGTGAACCTCTCGACGGTGACGCCCTACACGATGCCCGGAGAGTCCCGGCCCGGCGGCCCCGGTCAGATTGGCATGGGCGTCAAGGTCGACGAGATCGTGCGCATCCGGGACGAGTTCCTGGACTTTCAGTACCGGTCCAGCCTGGCGACCCTGGGCTACTGGGACAAGATCAACAAACTCTATGAGGCGATCCAGAACTACATCCCCGAACCGGTCAAGCCGGGCATTCGGGTCTCCATGGACAACTTCTTCAACGCCATGCAGAAGCTGCAGGAGAACCCGGAGAGCACCGCCGCACGCCAAACCCTGGTCGAGGCCGCGAGCTCCCTGGGAGGGACCCTGAGCGGGGTGATCAAGGGGTTCGAATCCTACTCCAAGGCCCTCAACGACGAGGTCAGGACCTCGGTCGACGAGGCCAACCGGGTCCTGCGCGAGATCGCATCCCTGAACAAGCAGATTTACCAGCTCAAGGCTCTGGGCCAGAACCCCAACGACCTTCTGGACCAGCGAGACCTGCTCCTGGACAAGATATCCCGTATGATGGACGTGACCTTCCAGGAACCCCTCAAGGTCGGGGATACGAACGGGGAGTTCTTCATGACCCTGAATGGCCGCACCCTCATCCAGGGCGATAGGGTGCGCGAGCTTCGCGCCCACGCCTTCCAGTGGGACGGCAAGGTCTATTACGACGTGCAGGTTGCGGAGAACGAGTTCGACATCGTGGAGAACTGCAAGGTGGCCGATGTGCTGGCGACGGGGCCCGAGGGGGTCCATCAGCTGAACGTCGACCGCCTGGCCAACGGCAGGGAGTGGGAGATCGGCGGAGGGGACCCCCTCTGCCTGAACCCGGACGGGACGGTCAAGGTGTCCTACGTCTCCAACGCCTTCGCCGGCGGGGTCGTCCTGCCGGACGGCGGCGCGGGCAGCCCGAAGAACCTCGTCTTCAAGGGAAAGAGGACGGATGGGAGCGATTACGAGGTCAAGGTAACCCTGACGTGGAACGCGGGGACCGGAAAATGGGATATGACGAACGATAAATCCGCTACCACGGCCTCCTCCGCAGCGGGGAACCTGACCGTCTCGGAGCTGGCCGACTATCTGGCGAAGGTGTTCGGCGAGGGGATCCCGCCCGCCGACCTGAACGCCTCGGTCTCGGGCAACTCCCTGATGGTGAAGTCCCTGAGCGGTACGACTCCGGTCTCCTTCGACGATGCGACCCAGGCATTTCTCCAGTTCAGGGAGGAACATGTCTCCATGCGCCAGCGCCCCATGACGACGACGGAGGCGCTGGGGATCAAGGGGTCGTTCCGCATCCAGGTCGGGACGCAGGGCACGCGGGTGGCCTCCAAAATCTTCAGCAACGCGAACGACCCGGACCTCAATCCGGGCGATATCCTCGGCCCCGGCAAGGCGGGGGACTCCTACACCTTCCGTGTCGGAGCGCACGACGCTCAGGTCGACGTCACCGTAAAGTGGGACGACACGGCCAAGAAGTGGAAGATGACGAGCGACGTCTTTGCCACGGCGGCCGGCGGGACCTCCAATGTGCCGCTGCCGGCCATGTACCCTGCGGAGGGGACCGGCGACAGGCTGACCGTGGGCGACCTGGCGGGTTTCCTCAAGGCCGCCCTGCCTCAGAGCGGGCAGAACGCCTTTGCCGTGCACTCCGGCCCCGCGGGAACGCCGACGCAGCTTGCCGTCGAATCCAAAGAGAACTGGCTGGTCTCCATCACGGACGTCGAGGGGGACCTGGCCGCCCGGATGGGCATGAAGAACCCCAGCCCCACGGTCACGATCGATGTGGAGGAGGGGGATTCGCTCGAGGTCATCCGCAACAAGATCAACGAGAAGTATCAGGCGGAGTTCGGTGTGACGGCCCCGGAGCAGTGGGTGCATGCATCGCTGAAACAGGATTCGGACCAGTCCTGGTACCTGACCTTCGCCTCCGACGTCCCCGGCGAGGCTCAGCGCATCACGCTGCTGGGCGGGGCGGATGGGAACCTCCAGACGCTTCGCCGGCTGGGGCTGTTGAAGCTGGAGCAGACGGGGAAGACCGCGACGGGCGCTCCCGTCTACCGCGAGGTCTCGGCCTTTTCGACTGTAGCGGAGGACGCATCGTTCACCTTCGACGGCGTGCGCTACCTTTCGGCGGACAACAAGTTTGACAAGGCCCGTCGGGTCCCCGCCCTCGGGAACGACAGCGACTACTCGGCCCGGACGCTCTCCACGGTCAGCGAGGGAATGTGGTTCAAGCTCAAGGACGTGGGGAGCACGGCCATCACCGTCCGGCACCACATCAGGGGCGGCTCCATCAAGGGGCTGGAGGAGGCCCGCGACGGTCTCATCCCCGGACTCAAGGCAACCTTGGACGGCCTGGCCTGGGAACTGGTCAAGCATATCAACGCCTATCAGTACTCCGGGTACGGCATCGGCGGGAATCAGGAGACGACCGGCGTGGCGTTCTTCAAGCCGCTGCGGTTCAAATCGGACGCCGCCTCGGGGCTGGACGTCAACGAGGCGGTTCGATCCGCCAACGACCTGATCGGGGCGGCGATGGGCAAACTGGACGCCTCGGGCAGGGCGATGTTCGGAAAGAGCGGCGGCTCCGGGAACGGCAATAACGCCGCCCGTATGCTGGGGCTGAAGAGCGCCAGGGTGCTGGAGAACGGCAGCACGACCCTGGGCGGGTATTACGACGCGTTTCTGGCGAAGATAGGCTCGGATGCGGGACACGCCGAGCTGATGCTTAAGGCCCAACAGCACGTTGCGACGCAGCTGGACGAACAGCGTCAGTCCGTCATGGGCGTCAACATGGATGAAGAGCTGCTGGATATGATGGCGCTCAACAAGGCGTTCGGCGCCATGGCACGGTATGCGACCACCGTGGACGAGATGCTGGATCGGATCATCAACGGCTTCGGCCTGGTCGGCCGCTAACCAGGGACGAAGTCCCTGGACCCAGTGGCCGTAGGGCAAAACCTTGCGTCGCCCGTTGGCCCGGAGGAAAAAACAGGGGTAGAAACGTCGGGGGGCGGAGCCCCCTTCTCCAAATTTGAGGATGAACGGCGGGGGGTTTCGTCTTTTTCCGCCGTGCGGAGGTAGCCGGAGATGAACAGTCGCGTCACCACTTCGATGATGTACGGAACCCTGATCAGCTCGCTTCACGAGAACTCCAGGCGGGTCCTGGACCTGCAGCGCCAGCTGTCGACGATGCGCAAGTATGCCCGGTTGTCCGACAACCCGGCGGTGATCGCGCGTTCCCTGAACCTGGAGGCCGCGCTGAAGGACAACAAGATCTACAGGGAGACCCACGACAGCGCCGTGGCGATGCTCAAGCACTCGGAGGATGCGCTGAACCAGGTCCTGGAGGCTGCGAGGGCGATCCGGGACCTGGTCATCCAGGCGGGCAACGGAACCTTGCCGCGGGAACAGGTGGCCGATATCGCGAGGCAGATCGAGGAGAACAAGAAGACGATCCTCAACGCGCTGAACACCAAGGTGGCGGGCAAATACCTGTTCGGCGGGACGGACACGGGGACGAAGCCCTTCGTCATTGGTCCCGACGGCCGCATCAAGTATCAGGGCTCCGACGAGCGCATCCGGTACGAGATCGAGGAGGGGCTGCTGGCCGACGTCTCCTTCGCGGGCAGCGAGGTGGCGGTCAAGAACGAGAAGTCCCACTTCATCTGCAGCCACGAGGTTCCGGCGGACTGGAAGTGGACGGGCCGCGAGGAGAAGGTGCAGATCACGGTGGGGAACCGCACCCTGTCCGTGTACATCCCCGAGCAGTGGATCGACGAGGTGGCGACGGGCAGAACCAAGCCCACCGACTATAACCAATTCCGGGATCCCGACGAGGTCTCGGGCATCTCCCTGGACGACCTGGCCATGCTGGTGAACCGCGCACTGAAGGAGCAGGGCGCGGACATGCTGGTGACGGCGTCGGTGGAGAAGGACCCCAACACCAACATGCAGCGCATGGTCCTGAAGAGCAACACGGGCGAGCCCGTGGGCATCACCGGCTGGCCCGACACGGACTACCTTCCCATGCCCCAGTCCATTGCGGGCGTCGCCTTCCCCAAAACGGGGACGACGGGGACGCCTCCGGGCGTTACCGTCGAGACTCCGGATTGGAATCACTCCATGCTGAACGGAGGCACGGAGGTGAAACTCCCGGGCCTTGCAGGCAAGACTCTGACGGTCGCCGCGGGCGGGACGACGAAAAATCACACCTTTGCTGCGGACCCGGCCGACCTCGACGCCCTGGTGAACGAGCTCAACGGGGCCGGGGTCCTCCCCCCGAACGTCACCGCCCGTATCTACAACGGAAAGCTGGTCCTGACCTCGTCGAACGGGGACGCTATCCGCGTGGACGGCACGGCCGCCGAACAGCTCTTCGGCAGCGTCCGCGCCAGCGAGAAAACGAAGTATCACGGGATGATGGGCACGGCCAGCACCCTGGGCTGGCGGGACGACACGCTGGGCAAGGGGATATCTCTCGAGCTGAACGGCCAGACCTACGACTTCTCCTTTGCCGGCAAGCGCTCCATCACCGACCTGGTGAACGAGATCAACGCGACCGTTCCGATGGACGCGGGGGACCTTCCGGTTGCGTCCGTCGTGTCGGGACGCCTGGTGCTCCAGTCCTCCCGGGGGCAGATCACGGTCAAGGACCATGGAACGGCCGGGGGCGTCCGTCAGCTCCTCGGCTACGACGGGCCGGTGAAAAGCTCCACCAGCTCGGTGACGGTCCAGCTGGACGGGAAACAGCCGATCAAGGTCTACGCCAACGAGGGCGACGACCTGACGAAGATTGCGGAGAAGCTCAACTCCATCGAGGGGCTCTACGCCCGGACCTCGGCGGACAAGGATCAGCTGGTGGTCGTGGCCAAGCGCATCGGCAAGCTGCCGGAGGACCCGCTTTCCGTGTCCGCCGCGGCGGAGAAGCCGCATTACCCCTCGTTCACCCTCAAGGGCGAGGGGATGGGGATGACGCTCTTCGACTACGCCTTCTCGTCGGACCCGGAGACGGGGGTGGAGACGGGTATCGTCGGGTCCAGGGAACAGACCCGCCCCGTCGATCACAGCCACATGGACGTGTTCGACTACCTCGGCATGGAGACGGGCATGAAGAGCGTGGAGTTCGCGCCGGGCCGAAAGCTGGTCGTCCCGCCGGGCAAGCCCCTGCACTGGCGGGTGATGAGCGGGTCCCGCGTCGCGGACATCACCCTGAACCCGGGCGAGTATACCCTGGCCGACCTGGCCGACCGGCTGAAGAACGCCGGCGCAGGCTGGCTCGACGTGACGGTGGACGTCTTCCGTTCCCCCGGAGTCTACAGCGAGGACGATCACGAGAGGGGGCTCGGCACCAGCCACAACGAGGAGAGGGCGACGAACCGCCTGGTCATCCGTGCCCCCGGTGGCGCGCCCGTCCTGTTCCTGGACATGAACGGCCAGCGCTACGCCGAGGAGCTGGGGCTCTCCACCGCGGTGCGGACGGACCCGGATATGGGGGTCAAGAACATCAGGTTCCCGACGGCCCCCTGCCTGGACGATGATTTGGGCGTTCGGCTGCGGGTGCAGATGACCTGCGGAAAAGAGTACGACATTCGCCTCTCGCGCAGGGACGTGACCGACCCCGCCACGGGCCTCGTCGATCGGGTCAAGGTGATGCGCGAGATCGCGAGGCAGGTCAACGAACAGGCGGGCGAGGAGCTCATGAAGGTGGCCATCCCCGTCGACGAAAACGGCAAGGAGATCCCGAACTCCGCATCCCTCTACACGGTGACCGGAGCGTCCTTCTCCGTCGTCGACCTGCCGGTCTCCGACCCCGCATGGTCGGACTACTCCGGCGGCATCGCCGCCCAGATGGGCATCCACACGGGCGTGACCAGCAACATGGGGGCCAGGAAAGGCGGGGCCGCCGCCGGCCTGAAGGACGGCGAGAAAATCGGCAAGGCGGGCACGATCCGCTTCGAGTCCCTGGGACGGAAGGTCGAGATCGACGTCTCCGCGGACGACACGGTGAAGAGCGTCATGGACCGGCTGCGTTCCCAGGCGGGAGACTGGCTCTACGTGAACTACTTCGACGCCCGGATGGGGGACAAGAACGGTCAGGCGGGCGATTATCCCATCCTCTCCATCGCGGCCAGGGACGGCTCCGCCGTCAACGTGGTGGACGTCAAGGGCAGTGTGGCACGGGAGAAGCTGGCCTTGAACACCGGCATTCAGGGCGAAAAAAGCTTTTTGGATGCGGCGGGGAACCTGCTTCCGGCGGAGATGTGGGAGGAGGGTCACACCCCGGCACGGACCTTCGACGTCACCGTGGCGGGATACACCCACACCATCGACCTGACGGCGATGCGCGACACGAACGGCAACGGCAGGATGGACGTGCAGGACCTGGTTGCGACGATCAACGCCCGGATGCAGGATTATGACGTGCGGGCCGAGCTGAACAAGGACGGACACCTCGTCCTGTGGTCGCCGCGGGGATACGCGGTTGCGGCGAAGGCCTCCCAGCTGAAGGCGGACGGCTCGTTCGACTCGGACATCACCGACACCTTCTTTGGCGCGGGCGTTTCGGCAAAAACCCCCTATCGGGGCGGCTACAAGCTGGAGGACGCGGCCCGGCCGGGACCGAACGGCGACAACACGATGCACACGCAGAACGTGACGATCCGCAGCGGGGCGAACCAGAGAAAACAGGACATCTTCGGCGTGCTGGACGACGTGATCGCCGCCGTGAAGTCCGAGAACCGCACCGCGATCTCCGACGTCATGCTCCCGCGCATCGACCGCTTCATCGACAACCTTCTCAAGGTGCTCTCCACCAACGGGGCGCTCCAGAACCGCTACGAGAGCAACAAGGCGCGGCTGGTGGCCGATGACGTCCAGATGACCGAGTCCCTGCAGGACCTGGTCTCGGTCAAGCCGGAGGAGGCGATGACGGAGCTGATGATGGCCAAGTTCATGCAGGAGGCCAGTTTGTCGGTCATCTCCCAGATCATCCAGCCGACGCTGCTGAACTTTCTGAGGTAGCGTGCGGCCGGGGACGAACGAGGAACAGGATGGACGAGGAACATAAAGGACAGGGTATAGGGATAGAAAAATGCCGGAGACTTTTGTGAGCGAGCGCTTTGGAGAGATTACGTACACGCAGGACGACGTCCTGTCCTTTCCCCGCGGCCTTCCCGCGTTTGAGAACAACCGGAGCTGGGTCCTTGTTGGGGACGAGGACAACGCCGTCAAATGGCTGCAGAACATCGAGGACGGTGCGTTGGCCCTGCCGGTGACGACGCCGGACGCCGTGATGCCGGACTACAACGCCCGCATCCCTGAGGACGAGCTGGAGCTGGTGGGTTCGATGGACCCGTCGGACCTGGCGCTCCTCATCGTGGTGTCCATCCCGGAGGCGGCGCCGTGGAACATGACCGCCAACCTGAGGGCCCCGATCCTGCTGAACCTCAAGACGCACCGGGCCGTTCAAGTGATCGCCCTGAACGAGGAGTATCCCATCCGTCACGTCGTCTTTCCGGAGGACGTTCGGGAGACGATGAAGCGGACGGCGATCCTCCAGGGGGAGACGAGCTGATGCTGGTCCTCAGCAGAAAGATCAACGAGTCCATCCAGATCGGGACCGACGTCGAGGTCACGGTCATCGACGTGAGGGGCGATGTGGTGCGCCTGGGCATCAACGCGCCGCAGAAAACGCAGATATGGCGGAAGGAGCTGTGGGACGTCATCGTCGAGGAGAACAGGGCGGCGGCCAAGGCGGCCAGAGTGGACAAAAATTCGCCCCAGACGGTCCCGACGCCGCAGCTGCCCGTATCGGCCTTCTCGCGGCTTTCCAAGATCAGGACCGTTCACCCCGGGAAACCGAGGCGGGAGGAATAGATTTCAACAGGAATACTTCAAGATGTTCATGGAAGGGTGGGATGCGGCCGCGAAGGACGCGACTTGAATTTCCGTTGAATTTTTGTTAAGTTTTTGCCGTTTGTTTTGAGCGCTCAAGGGAGACCAGGATGGTCTGCAAGGTTCGGATTTTGTGATGCGGGGCAGGAAGCCCCGGACGCAGGAGGCTAAGAGAACATGAGGATTTACCACAACATACCGGCGCTTTACGCTTACAATGCATTGAATGCGACGAACAACGCGTTGCAGAAGTCCATCCGTACGTTGTCCACCGGCCTTAGGATCAACTCGGCGGCGGACGACGCGGCGGGGCTGGCCATCAGCGAGAAGATGCGCTCGCAGATCAACGGCCTGAACATGGCGGTGCGCAACGCGCAGGACGGCATCTCGATGCTGCAGACGGCGGAGGGCGCGCTGTCCGAGGTGCACAGCATCCTCCAGAGGATGCGGGAGCTGTCGGTTCAGGCGGCGAACGACACGCTGACGCAGCAGGACCGGCAGTACATCCAGCTCGAGATCGACCAGCTGAAGAGCGAGATCGACCGGACCTCGACGGCGACGCAGTTCAACAAGAAGCGCCTGCTGGACGGGAGCTCCGCGGGCCTGTGGTCGTCGAACGACCTGGCGACGAAGGCGTATATCCGCGGCTCTCTGCGCCAGATCGACCGGTTCGGCCAGAAGGCGGCGTTCGAGGGGAACTACAAGATTCAGATCAACGCGAACCCCGGCCAGGCCGAGGCGATGAAGACGGACGTCTTCAAGATCAAGCACAAGAACGTGGTGATGGGCGTCAGCCTGAACGATCAGGCGGGCGTGTCCGGGCTGCGGGTGGACAACCTCCCGGCGGGGACGTACACGGTGAAGACGGCCGCTGCCGCGTAGAAGGCCATGGTGCGCAGGAGCTGGGAC
>ERZ772772.303-NODE-303-length-30652-cov-6.184757_pt1 | contig 30652 bp, 49 predicted proteins | sample MGYA00511484_ERZ772772 | MGnify/ENA primary metagenome ERZ772772 (study PRJEB29015, sample SAMEA2737913) | human oral metagenome | biome: human oral; feature: human-associated habitat; material: dental | place: China | collected 2088 ... | reverse complement strand
ACGAAACCAAGGAACACCAATGGATTCATTCTCTTTCTTCGTCCCCGGTGAGCCGATCACCGAGGGATCCACGCGCGCGTTCACCTCGGGTCAGAGGGTGGTCGTCACCCACGACCGGGGCCCCGAACTCGACCAGTGGCGGCTCAGAGTCGCCAGAGCCGCCGAGGCCGCCGCACGCAAGGCGGGCTGGGAGCCCCGCTACGACGGCCCCGTCATCGTCACTGCTGCCTTCTTCCTACCCCGCCCCAAGTCCGCCAAGAAGCGACTCATGCCGCACGTCAAGCCCGACCTGGACAAGCTCATCCGCGCCGTCGGCGACGCCCTCGCGCCCTACAAGCAGGACGGCGTCCTCAAGGACGACAGCAGGATCGTGACGTGGCGCGCATCTAAGGACTACGCCGACTGCTACAAGCCTGGCGTACTCGTCTACGTCTCCCGTGTCGATGAGGAGGGCCTGTCAGCCACCTACGACTGCGCCGAGTGGTTGGAGGCTGAGGAGCGGAAGATTCAGGAGGACGCATCATGACCAGGGTGATTCACGAGAGATCGCCCCGTTCTCGCGGGCGCGTCCGGTGCGATGACTGTGGCCGCCGCATCCCCGAAGGGGAGCTGTACGTCCGGTCGACTGCCGTCGACGGCAGCATGATCTGGGACTGGCGCGAGTGCCAGCCCTGCGAGACCGCAGCCTGGCATGTCATGAGATGGAAGGGCCCCTACAGCAGCGACCTCTACCCCGACGACTTCTACGACTGGGCGCACGAGGCCATGAGACACACGCCCGCCGACGAATGCCTGTTCCTGACTGAGACCGCGGACATGTGGCGGCACTACCTGGAAGACCTCGCTGACTCCGCCGCCGCGTGCGCAGCCGACGACGCCGACCCCACGCTCGCGTGGGACGACGAAGCGTGGGCGGCCTTCACCTGGCGCATGCAAACCAGCCCCGTATTTAATGCTAGGAGGAAATGATGAGGATTCGGTCTATCAAGCCGGAGTTTTGGTCGAGCCCGGATATCGCGGCGCTGTCGGATAGTGATCGACTGCTGTTCATTGGGCTCTGGTCCTATGTGGATGACCGCGGTCGGGGGCGGGATGACGTCGCGTTGATTGTGGCTGCCCTGTACCCGCACGACATGGTCGCGAATCCTCGCGACACTGTCGCGAAAGTTCGCGACGGTCTCGCGAGGCTTTCCGAAGCGAATTTGATCCTCCGCTACACCGTCGCATCTAGGACCTATTTCCTAGTAACGGGGTGGGGAAAGCACCAGCGGGTAGATAAACCGAAGGCGTCACGCATCCCCGAACCCACCGAAGAGGAGAATGGCACTTTCCCGCAGAACGACGCCATTCGCGAAACCGTCGCGACAATTCGCGACGACGTCGCGACACCTCGCGACACCCTCGCGCCTGGAACAGGGGAACAGGGGAACAGGGGAACAGGGGAACAGGGGAACAGTGATGCGATCGGCGACGCCGATCTTCGCGCCGTCGAAGACCCCCGCCCCGACGTCGACGCCGTCTGCGACGCCATGGCCGCGAGCGTCCAGCGCCGCACCGGCCGAACCCCACGCGTCACTGCCGCCTGGCGCACGCAGGCACGCCTCATGATCGACCGAGACGGCCGCACCGTCGAGGAGATCGCCCGCGTCATCGACTGGGCCGAAGGCAACGACTTCTGGCGCGCCAACGTCCTCAGCCTGCCCAAGCTCCGCCAGAAGTTCGACACGCTCCGCCTCCAGTCCCAGCGCCCGCAGGGGCGGCCGCAGGGTGGGCAGGTGTTCTACGACCTGGCGGCCGAGTTCGCGAAGGAGGGCCTGTGATGGCTACAGCAACGGGCGTGAGTCTGGCGATCGGCATCCTCGTGGACGCTGGGATGCTGCCCGGCATCGTCGACGCCGAGGGCGGCAAGCGACGCATCCGCGCCTGGATGACGCTCCTCGACCAGGACATGACCGACGAAGTGCTTGCCGAGGCCGTGCGCCGCGTCGCATCCGGCGACGTCGAGACCTACGGGGCGGCGAAACCGCAGCACGTGAACCGGGCCGCGAAGGCGGTCCGTGGCGAGCGGATCCGCGCCTGGCGCGAGCGCCACAGCCTGCCAACGGAGGGCCGCAGCGGCTTCGAGCAGTCGGCGTACCTGCGGGGGTTCCTGCGGGCGATCGGCAACGGCGTTGACGACGTCGAGGCGGACCGGCACGGGCGCGCTGCGTTGGCGCAGGCGGTTCAGGTGGCTGAGTTGGAGCCGGCGACGCCGTTGCCGGAGGTGCTGGCCCGGATGGATCACGCCCTGGGCGTGGGGCGGGTGCCGTGGGCTGACGCGCTTCCGCCGGCCCGCCCGGTGGCGGAGTTGACGGCTGCACCGTCGCCTGAGTCGTCGGGCGATGGGGCGGCTCGGGCTCGTGAGGTGCTGGCCGCTCTGGCGCGTTCGTCGCACCCTGGGGGTGACGGTGGGGCCGGAAGTGCCCCGAATCGCGCACGTAAGGCCCCTAGGGCGGCCTAGCGGGTCTCGACTGCACCCCGGTGGGGGTCGCGTGTTTTCAAGTCGGATTCACGCGCGTTAACGCGTTGAACGATCGGCCTCGCCGCCCACCCCCGTCACGAACACATAACAGCCATCGCCCCGCCTTGACGGTGCCCAATTGGGCACCTAGTGTTGTCCACGTGGGCCACACGGGCACCCCAGCCCAGCCCACCCAATCCCCAGAGCAAAGGACCGTGAAAAATGAAGGTCAACCTTCACCCCAAGCGCTTCAACGTCGAAGGCATCCAGTGGCCAGCCAGCGACCTGGCCACCGTCAAGGAGGTCTACGACGCCGCCGCCACCACCTACGGAGACAAGGCCCGCGACCTCCTCGACCGCAGCGGCAGCGACCCCATTGGCGCGATCAGCCTCCTCATGCTCGCCGCCGACCAGCGCAAAGCCCAGCAGGCCGCTGAGGCTGCGGAGCCCAGCCTCAGCGAGCAGGCCCTCGCACAGACCGTCCGCGAACAGCGCGACACCATCGACCAACTCAAGGGCCAGGTGAACCTCTACCGCGACCAGTGGAAGACGGCCGCTGACAATGCCGCCAGTATCCACGCCGACCTCTGCCAGCAGGAGGTCAACGCCGACCAGATCGACCGCCTCCAGTCCATCCTCCGCGCCGTCACCAGCGCCATCCCCGGACAGGCACTCATGTACACCGATGACCTGCGAGCCCTCCCAAACGGGACCGTCGTCCGCGACACGTACGGTCGAGCCTGGACCCGGATCGACGACGAGGACGGCGGAGTCTGGGCCACACCAAGCGAGGACACCACCATGCCGTCCTCCTACCTCACAGACAAGTCATGCGTCTTCCTCGCATGGGTGGCGGACCTGTGAGCCGCCTCGACCACATCGGTGGCGATGGCGTGGACGTCACCGACGCGGCTGAGTTCCTGTGCGCCTGCGCCGACTACCAGGACAGCGAGGCCGCAGCCCTCGACGAGCGGGACCGGCAGCGGCGCGGGGCCGGCCGGATCGACGCCCACACCCCCTGGGGTGCGATCGGCCGGCACGCCACCAACCGGGCGCGGCTCCTCGACTCGCTCGCCAACCTCCTCTACGTCGACTCCGACACTCTCGTCGACGGCATCTAACCCCCTCCTCCCCGGAAAGGACATCCCATGTACCCCAACATCGACATAACCACCTCCAGTAGCGAGGGCGACCAGACAGTGGCACGCCTCCGTGTCTACGACGCCCGATGGATCCCCACCTGGGGGCCAATCGGCCGCCGCCAGATCCGCAAGCTCCAGCGCGACGGGTGGAGCCACGTCGGATCCCTCCCCACTGGCCTCATCCGCCGCGAGCACTGCCTCATCCAGATCACCGAGAGGGGCGAGCAGTGAGCCGCCACCACCATCCGCGACTGGACGACATCGTCGCCTGCCGAGACGCAGACGGCACCTGGCACACGGCGAGGGTCACCGCCAGCAACATCGAGGCCATCGACGACTACACCGAGGTGGTCATCCTGGAAGTCGCCCCCGAGTCGCCCGCACCGTGGCCCACCAGTCCGATGATCCTCGTCGTCGACGGGGAGCGTCGCCCCACCGGGCAGCCCGGCGACCTCACTGTTACCTCGCTCAGCGGGCAGGTGCTCCTCCGTACCCCCGAGGGCCACTACCGTGGCGTCCGGTCCCGGCTCGTCAAGCAGTCCCGCGGCGACCAGATCAGGAAGTGGGTCGACCTCGTCGCCGTCGAGCAGCAGGCCATCGCGGATCTCGCCAGCGTCGCCCTGAGCGGGCCGCTAGCCGCCCTAGACGGCGCTATCAGCGACGTCCTCACCAGCGCCGAGATGGTCAAGGACGGGGGGTGCCTCCAGTGAAGACCGTCCTGGACTGGTCGAAGCCGCAGCGCTGTCGCGACTGTGGGAGACGCCTTCGACCCTCCATGTCCCTCGTGACTGACTGGCCCGGCACGCGCCTCCACCACGGGAACGGCCTCTGCCGCCCATGCAGTGCGGCCAGACGCCGCGCCGGCATCCGTCTAAGCGACCGCGTGCACCACAAGCCCAAACGACGCGGAAACCCCACCGTCGCCGAACTCGCCGCACAGGGCCACCCCTGCGTCTCCCCAGCCCCCATGCCCAGCAACGTAAGGACCTACCCGCTATGAGCCTCATCATCGACAAGCCAGGCATCTATCACGGCCTCGACGAGCAGTGGTACCACTCCGACCCTACCCTCCACCGCTCCCTGTCCTCCACCGAAGCCAAGATGATCCTGGACGCCCCCGCGGCCCTTCACCACTACAGGAACAGTCCGCGAGCGCCCCGCCCCGAGTTCGACTTCGGGAGCGCTGTCCACTCGCTCGTGCTTGGCGTGGGCGCGCACCTGGAGTGCTACCCGGAGGATGTGCTGTCCGCGTCCGGTTCGACGGGGACGAAGGCGGCCCGCGAGTGGGCAGCCGGCGTCCGCGCCGACGGCGGGATCCCGTTGAAGGCGGACGTCTACGACGCCATCCACGACTGCGCCGCCGCCGTCACCGAGCACCCCCTGTGCCGTCGTATCTTCGCCGACGGAGACCCGGAGGTCAGCGTCTTCAACGAGGACCCCGGCACCGGGGTGTGGATGCGCGGCCGCCTGGACTGGATCATGCCCCCCGCCGGCGGGGACGGCGCGCACGTCCTGGTGGACCTGAAAACCACGGACGACGCCCAGCCCGACGCCTTCACGAGGGCGGCCGCCCGCTACGGCTACGACGTGCAGCGAGCCTGGTACCGGCGCATCTGGCGTGACCTCACCAGCGAGGACGCGCGCTTCCTCCACGTCGTCGTCTCCAAACGCGCCCCCTACCTCGTGAGCGTCTGTGAGATGGATTGGAGCTTCGACGACCTCGGGAAGGTGAAGGTGGAGAAGGCGCTGCGCCTGTACCGGGACTGCCTCGAATCGGGGGACTGGCCCGGTATCCCCGCCGAAGTCCACCAAATCTCTGCCCCCGCCTACTACCTCGACTCAGACAAGGACTGACCATGGCTCTCAAGACGCGCAAGCCGACCGGGCAGGTATCCTGGCCGTTCCTCCTCCTCGCCGGCGCTGAGAAGTCCGGCAAGTCCTACGCCGCCGCAGCGTTCAGCGCGAGTGACCTCATCGGCCGCACGTTCTGGATCGAGGTCGGCGAGAGCGACGCCGACATGTACGGCAGCCTGCCGGGCGCCCGCTACGAGATCGTCGAGCACGACGGCACCATGGCGTCCATCCTCCAGGCCATCCGAGACGCCAGCGCCGAACCCACCCGCGGCGGGAAACCGAACTGCATCGTTGTTGACTCCATCACCAACGTCTGGGACATGCTCATCGGAGAGCAGGAAGCCGTCACCATCCGCCGCGGCAAGACCTCCATGACCATCGACCAGTGGAATACGGCGAAGCGGCAGTGGCGCAAGCTCGTGACCGCCCTGAATTCGCACCCCGGCCCTGTGCTCGTGACCGCGCGCTTGGAGCAGGTGACGGTGATGGCAAACGGGCGGCCAACGACGGACAAGACGTGGAAGGTGCGCGCGGAGAAATCCTTGCCGTTCGAGGTGACCGGCACCGTGGAGATGCGTGCGCCGGGTGAGACGTACCTGACGGGGCTGCGGTCGCTGAAGGTGAAGGCCGCCCAGGGCCAGCATCTCCCGATTCAGGGGTTCACGGTGGATGGGCTCATGCGTGACCTGGGCGTGGACGGCGGAGCCCGCCGCCTGACCCCGGCCGTCGAGCAGCCCCAGCAGTACCCCGACCCCACCGACCTCTTCCAGGACGGGGGGCAGTCATGATCCAGGTCATCCCGGTTAGGCGGGCCTGCGTGTCGATGTCCTGCGACTGGCCCGGCTGTGAGGAGCGGATCGACTTCCCGGAAGGGCCAGACGACATGGACCGGAACATCACTCTCCTCAACGCCGCCTACTGCCTTGCCCGCCGCCTCGGCTGGGAGATCACCGACTACATGGACGGGGAGGTCGTCTGCCCCAACCACCCGCGGGAGGCGGCATGACCGTCCTCCTCATCACCCTCATCCTCATCACCCACACCCACCGGAAGGAACACCATGACCAACTGTCCATTCACTGAGACCGCCAAGAAGATCGCGGCTGCTGCGGGGCTCATCAGCGACTCGACGCTCCACTCCGTCTCTCGCTGGCACCTACGTCTCGCCCTCATCGGGGCGGCGATCATCGGCAAGAACGCCAACGGCGAGGTCACGCCCGAGATCAAGCGGCGCAACGTTATCATGGGGGAGCTGCGTGAGATCGCCGCTGACGCGGCTTCCACCCTCTTCGATTACGGCGTCGAGGACCCGGCGGCCTTGTTCGCCGCCGAGTGGGAGCGGGCCGCCGTCAAGCATCCGGGCATGACGTTGGACTGCGACGGCCACACGGACGAGTCTCGCTTCTACGCGTTGGCGGAGGAGGTCGGGGAGGTGGCTGCCGCCCTCACCTACGACAACGCCCAGGGCACGGGCCACAACGCCGACCTCATCGCCGAAGTCACCCAGGTAGGCGCCCTCGCCCTCGCCTGGCTCACCCGCTACCAGAACGGAGAGAACTGATGGACAAGGAAGACATCGAGGCCACCGTCTGGCAGCTACAGTGCTTTATCAACGACGGGGTTGGGTACGACGTGCCGGGGGACATTCGCACCCTCATCGCGCACATCGCAGACCTAGAGGAGGAGCGGAAGGAGATGCAGGCCCGCATTGAGGAACTGGAGGTCTATGAGGAGCGGGAGATGATCGGCGACCCGGCCGGGCTTGGTGGTCCAAGCATCAGTGACTCACTCAGGGAGCGCGACTCGGCCCAGGCTGACGCCGAGAACTCCCGCTACCAACTCGATTGGGCTAATGAGCGTATCCGCGATCTGGAGAACGATATCCGGTCCCATAAGCGCACATGCCCCATGTTCCAATGACCCCTAAGGAGAACTGAAATGACTACCCCCGCCACCCGATACCCCTGGCTATGGAACACCAAGGGCATCCGCGACTCGCTGAACGCCTACCGGGAAGGAAAAGGCTACGGAGGAGCACTCCTCGGAGACCCCGAGACCATGGCCGACGACATCGAAGACCTACTAGACCACGCCGACGACTGCCGGGACAGGATCACCGAACTCAAGAACACGATTTCCACCCTCCGGGAAGAGAACTACCACCTCAACTCCACGATCAAAATGCTGGAGGAGAAATGAGCGCCCCATCCAGGATTGTCGACAAGCTCAGGAACTACGAGTACGAGAAGTGCGGCTGCGGGGGTGCGGTTGGCGACATCTACGCCCTCATCCACCACATCGCCGTCCTTGAAGAGGAAATCGACAGCCTTAAGGCGCACGCCCCGCACCCGGTGGAGGGCGACGGGAGTGACCTACCCGTCGATACCGTCGTCGTCGACAAGAATGGGGATGCCTGGCAGCACTACGAGACAAGTGGCTGGGAAGTCATTGGTGGCTGCTGTTGCGTGCACCACACGCTACCTGACGACGGCGTTCCCTACACCATCGTCCACACCCCCAAGGAGGAACCGTGACCCCTACAGCCACCAAGCCAGGAGACATCCCCGCCCAGGTCGACGACGTGCGGCTCGCTAAGGAGATCACCGTCTCTGGTAGCAGAATCTTCGTCGACGGGGACCGGTTCCCCTGGTTCGTGCGGGAGAACCCTCGGGTAGTCCCGTTCGATGACGGGCTGGTCGCGCTCCAGGTTTTGATCCTGGCCAAACATGTCACGGTCCCGTCAAATACGGAGAAGTGATGACCGGCCGCACTCGAATCGCCCCGGCATGTCGCGATTCGCGAAAACCGCACGAAAACGCGAGAATATGACCACTCCCCAGGAAGGAAACCCAATTGGCTAATGAAACCGTAATTACCGTGTGTGGTGTCCTCGGCCAGGACCCGGAACTCCGGTTCACCCCGGCAGGGAAACCCGTCGCGAACCTCTCCATCGCGTCCACCCCCAGCCGATACGACCGCAGCGCCTCCCAGTGGACGGACGGCACCACCATGTGGATGCGAGCCAGCGCATGGGGTGACATGGCCGAGAACGTCGCCGAGTCCCTACGCAAGGGCATGTGGGTCATCGCCCAAGGCCGCCTAGGTCAGCGGGACTACACCACCCGCGAAGGCGAGAACCGCAGCGTCCTGCAACTCGAAGTGGACCACATCGGCCCGGACCTGCGCCGTCAGCGAGCCCAGGTGACGAAGCAGGCCCCCACCGGCCAGCAGGGTGGGTTCGCGCAGCAGCCTGCACAGCCGGCGGCGTTCGGTTCGGGGAACGTCCCCGCAGCGGCGCAGGACCCGTGGGGGACCGGGGGCGCCCCCACCGGCGAACCCCCCTTCTAATCGAGAGGAGGACACCATGGGAACAGTCAAGCGCGGCCTCATCGCCGCATGGCACTGGATCAGGTCGTGGGTCTGACGCCAAAATGACCCAACGGCTGGCCCCGACCATCCGCGCCGGGGCCAGCCACCACCCCCACCCCACACACCCTAAGGAGGAACCCATGAAACCCGACCACACGTTCTGGCAGCGGCTCGGATACGCCGTCGGCCTCACCCTCGCACTCACCGCATGCTTCGCCGTCATCAGCGTCATCATCTGGATCATCACCGCCACCTGGCGCGCAATCATCGGAGGCTGACATGGCCGTATACGACCCAGACAAGTACCGAATCCGGTGCGGTGACCACTACCTCCAGCCGGAAGTGACGGTCGAATTCCACGCGGTCGGGAACAGTGAGCGACCGCACCACGTCGCCCGAGTCCGCTGGGGGCAAATAGCCATCATCCGCTGCAAAAAATGCGGCCACGAAACCGACACAGGCGACGTCACAATCCGAACCCAGTAACCCCAGGAGAATTGAAATGACCGACCATGTACTCAGGCGCAACGAAGCGGCCGCACTACTCGAAGCGCTCAACGAGAACATGTGGAAAGCAACCGACCACGCGCGATACCCGACAGCCGCACTCATAGCCCTCACCCAGGCCGTCCTCGAAGTTGGCGAGCAACTCAGGATCGCCAACCGACTCACCATCGCCGCCGCACCGAAAAACATCATCATCAGTGACACCAGAATCGCCGCCGCCCTCGGCATCGACCCCCAGGAGTAACCATGACCAACTGGCCCGACAAGCCCCTCATCCGCATCATCCGTGGCACCGAGTATGAGGAGCCGATCGACGGCTCGCTCGCAGTACGGGAGGATCCAGGGGGCAAGTACCTCCTCGTGAGCGGCCCTCGCGCGAAAAATACCGTCGACCCCGTCTGCACCCGGACCGACTCCATCGACGAGTGGGAGGAGGTCACGGCCGTCCCCACCGCCCACCTGAAGGCGTTCAAAGAGGCGTGGAAGGGATTCGGGATGTACGACCCAGATGACTCCCAGCGCGTCACTGACGCCATCACCACCATCCTCTCCCGCCTGCCCGCCGACAAGCCCAGCCCGCTCGATACGGTAGTAAAGTATGCGAAGCGCGACGACCGGGGCTCCAAGGTCGACGTCGACCGCTACGTGGCTCGCCTGCTGCGGTCAATGCCAAGCGACACTGAGCACCCGGAATACCTGGACCTGCTCCGTATCGCTAAGGAGGCCGTGCAGCACCTTCGGTGGTGCGGGCTCCTGGACCCGTGGGCTGAGATCGCCGATGAAGCTAGGGAACTGAAGCTCCCCAAGACGGAGGATGGGCGGTTCACGCTCCTAGTCAAAAGGATCGGGGTCTTCCTCGTCCACCGGGACGATGACACCGCCACTGACATCGGGGCCCACGCCCTCGCGTGGGCCGCCCAGATCATCGAGTAGGAGGACGGCCGTGATTGAAATCTCTCGCGAAGAGGCCCTGCACTACGCGGCGAAGGCGATGACCGCCCGCTTGCTCGATGGCGCGGTCGCAGATATCGAGTCCGAGCACTCGATCCTCATCCCATCCCTCACACTGGAGAGCCGCCAGGCCATCGCCAAGGAAATGCGCGGCATCGCCGCCAGCGTGGACTGCGAGCAGAGCCAGCTCCTGCTCGCCAAGCACACGCTCCAGGGGGAGGTGCTGGCCGTGCTGCGCGAGCAGGGCGGGGGAGTCAACCTGGAGCCCGCCCGGTTCCCTGCCCACCTCATGGAGGGGCAGGACGGTGACTGAGGCCCGCACGTGCCCCGTGACGGGGGAGCCGCTGCGTGGTGACCGGTTCGTGAGCGCTACGGCCTGCCAGCGGCTCGACGAAGCCGCCCAAGGCATCGTGGCGCTCATGGACGCCCTGGACGCCGCTAAGGCCGGGCTGAGGCGCGGCCAAGGCGGCGGGGGCAGCGTCACCCCATGCAGCCGCCCCCCGGTGCGGCTCGGCCTCATCCAGGCCGCGAGCGCCCACGAGAGGACGTTACTCAAATGGGCGAAGTGGGCGGGGGTTGTCATCCTCGGTGGCGGCACACCCCAAACCTGGGGTGCCGTCTCCGGGATCCTCAGGCGGGCCGCCCAGTACCCCGGCCGGCCCGAGCTAGCCGCCCTCATCCCTGAGGTCCTGGCCGCCATCCGGGCGCTCATGGCGCTCGTGGACGTCCCCGAGGACCACCGGTTCTATGGGCGGTGCCTCGCCGACTTGGGGGACCGGGGAGTGTGCGACCAGCCCATCTACGCGGCGGCGGGATCCTCGTGGGCTAGGTGCCCGGCCTGCGACACCCAGTGGGAGTTGCAGCCCCTCCTCGCGAGCCACCTGGAGGCGGCCGCCGACTGGCTAGTCACCCCCGACGAAGGCGCGAGGCTCCTCACCCAAGCCGGGTACCCCACACGCCCCGGTACCATCCGACTCTGGAAACACCGAGGCCACCTCACCGACCAAGGCGGCCGATACCACGTCGGCGACCTACTCGCCGCCGCAGCAAGACGAAAGGACAAGGCAGCATGACAGCCGAGGTGCTCAATCAGGCGTTCGCCATTGTCGCCGAGGAAGCCGCCAAGGCGGCCGTGAAGAGAAGCCTCACCATCACCATGATGGGGCACGCCGCCGCCATCGGCGGCCTCGCAGCCGGCCTACCAACCGCCGACGCCACCGAGGCCATAGGGCAGGTGATCGGCATGCTCACCGAAGCGCGAGACGCAATCGGAGACATGAAGTGAGCGCCCCCGGACGCGATGACGAGGTGAAAGGCGACCTAGAAGAGGCGCTAGAAACACTCGACTACGCCCTCAGGAAGGCCATATGGGGGACTCTCGCGATCGTCCTACGCCTGCCCTACCTGGACCCAGACCATAACCGCCGAACATGACGAAGGCGCCCCGCCAAACCGGTGGGGCGCCTTCGTCGTTTGCGGTCAGCCGGCGGTCTCGGGGTCGTAGCCGAGGAGGGCGGCGACGGCGGCGCGGAGGTCAGCGTCAGTGGGGTCGTCGTCCGGCCCGGCGGCCACGGTGCCGTTGATGATGAGGCCGAGGTTGCGGCTCTCCTGCACGTACTGTCCGCGGGGGCCGATGGCGATCGCGCCATCCACGAGGTCGGTGACCTTGATCTGCCCGGCGGCGGCGTAGTCGATGTTCTTGATGGTGTTGAAGGCCTTGCGGATGGTGTTCATTTTGGGGCTCCTTTCTCGTTCCTGATGACTCAAGTGTATGCCCGCATACCCAATGGGGTCAACCCATCAGGATGTGCGCCGCCACACACCCAGCCACTTATCCAACGTCTGCCGAGTCACCCCCGCCGCCAGCGCCACCGACCGCTTATTCATCCCGCCCCGAACCGCAGCCACAGCCGCAGCCCGACGCTCGGCCTCCACGGCCTCCAGCGCCTCACGAACCGCCTCCACCTCACAACGCAGCCGATCCAACTCCATCAAGCTCGGACACTCACTCATGCTCACGACACCCTCCCTGACTCTCCAGGAGCGAATACTTCCAGGCGTCACAGATGCCTATCATGGTGAAAGTATTGCCCTTCATGAACACCTCATAGGCGTCCACCTCCCGCTCGACGTAGTCCATCGATTCCACCTGCGTCAGCACCAGCCAGGACCCCAGCATGTCGCCAGGCTTCTCATCTGCCAGGTGCGCGGCCAGAGCGTCCTCCAACGCCCGCTTAGTCTCAGCACTCATCATTACTCCTTCTAAGTCAGGCCCGGCCCCCGCGATGAGGGCCGGGCAGGTGGGTGGTCAGTCGTCCAGGGCATCCTGGATCATCCGGCGGTAGGCGTCGATCGCCTTCGTCACCGCCGGGTCAGGGTGGCGCTCCGACGGGCCGCGATGGCCTGCATAGATCTCCTCAGGCCACTCCTCACTCGGCACGTAGACCTCCAGGTCGGACCAGCAAGCGGGGTCCTCCGTCGTCGAGTAGGAGCCGTCAGGGTGACGCACCAAGATTACCGCCTGCACTTCGTCGTCGACGGAGTCCAGGCAGAGGGTGATGTGCGCCCCGTCCAGGGCGTCAGCGGCGAGGACGGCACCAGGGATGTCGTAGTACTTGGCGGGGTTCCAGTTGTAGCGGGCCATGAGGGGTTCCTTTCTTGGGCGCCCGCCCCGAAATGGGGCGGGCGATGGGGGGTGGTCAGTTGGTGGTCGCCTTGGCGGCGAGGATCATCTCTTCGACCGTCTTCGGCAGGCGGAGGAGGTTCACGTCCTGGTGGGCGAGGGCGCAGTTCACGCGCCACACGGCGCTGTTCACTTGGTGGATTGTGGCGAGTCCGCCGGCCCAGTGGACATCGATAGCCTCGCCTTCGACGTCGGGGAGGGAGTAGACGGTGACGGCCTCGGGGCCGTAGTAGCGGGCCAGGTAGGTGGCGGCTGCGATGGCGGCGGACATTCTGGGGAGTTCCTTTCGGTTCGTTCCGGTGGCTTAAGTGTATGCCTGCATACCGAATGGACGCAAGCCTAGGGGGTGCATGCAAACAGTGGGGTAGGCCACAACAAAGAGGGGTGGACCTACAAAGGCGGGGCCCTATCGCAAGCACCCCACCCCCTCAAAAGCAAGGGGCACCCCCATCAAACAAGGGGGCAGGGGTAACAACACAGGGGCAGGGGGTGAACGATAAGGGGCACCCCACAACAAGCACACCCCAACCCTGTGATCAAACCGCAACACGCCAGCGTGCGCCACCACTTGCACACCGCTACTGAAACGCGCATCATACGAACATAGGCAAAGTGTCAGAGCCCAGCCACCCACGAGGTGCTGGGCTCCACTACTGCCTACCCTTCTGGGGAGAAGGGAATGGGGAGAAGCGAGGCCAGCGCCCACGCACAGCAGCGTGTGGCGCTGGCCTGCGCACACGCGCGCGAGGAGGACACGTGACCACCTCACGCACCGGCACTACACGCTGGCTCCACAACGCGGCAGCAGCCAAGCGCTCAGCGCGCGCGGCAGGACTAGAGCACTGTCCCATCTGCCACGTCCGCCTCACCTGGGACGCTGGCCTACTACCATCCTCACCCGAGGCCGACCACATCGTGCCTCACAGTCGAGGTGGAAACGACTCATTAGACAATATTCAAATCATCTGCCGAAAATGCAACCAGAAAAAAGGAAACGGACGCAGATCGCGTCCGCCAAAGCGGAAACGCAACCGGCCAATCAGAATTCAACAGACAACCGACGCAGAAACATGGTAGAGTAGCCACCAGAAACACCGGGACAGGGGGGCATACCCCCCGCCCGGCCATTCTCGCCCCCCCGTGGGTATAGCGGCATCTCTCCCCACTGTTTTTTCCCAAGGGGGTGCTTATGAGTGCCGCGAGGAAACTTCGCGCCGTGAAGGATGGCGAGATTGCCCCCACGGCCCCTGAGGGCGTCCTGGGGGCGACAGAGCACGGGGACAGTAGGGACGTGATGGTGGCGATGCGCCGCCGCCTTGCTGCCGCTGTGGACGCCCCTGAGACACCCCCACGCGACCTGGCTGCCCTGTCCCGTCGCCTGCTCGAGGTGGACAAGACGATCCGGGAGATTGACCTGGCTCGTGAGGAGCATGAGCGGCAGACGGCGACGGAGGCGACGGAGGATGAGGATGGGCTCGGAGACATCTGAGCCCCGCCTGTCCGACATCGCGAAGCACCTCATCCTGCCCGAGGGCATCACGTCCACGGGCTGGCCGGCCGTCAGGGACCGCGCCAAGCGCTTCGGCCTGAGCTTCGACCGCTGGCAGGACGGGCTGGGGCGCGCGATCCTGGCGAAGCGCAAGGACGGCCTGTACGCAGCCGGGATCGACGGCGTACAGGTGTCGATGCCACGCCAGGTGGGCAAGACCTATACCTTCGGGGCGATGGTTTTCGCCTTGTGCACCCTCCAGGAGGGCCTGTTCGTCCTGTGGACGGCGCACAGGACCCGCACCGCTGATGAGACGTTCGCTTCGATGCAGGGGCTCGCTCTGAAGCCCGAGATCGCGCCCTACATCGACGGCCGCCCACGCCAGGCGAACGGCCAGCAACAGATTCGCTTCACCAACGGCAGTCGCATCCTCTTCGGCGCTCGCGAGGGCGGCTTCGGCCGCGGCTTTGCCGGCGTCGACATCATCACCTTCGATGAGGCCCAGATTCTCGGCCAGCGCGCCCTGGACGACATGGTTCCCGCGGTCAACACCGCCCCGAACCCGCTGATCCTGCGCCTGGGTACGCCCCCCCGGCCGACGGACCCTAGCGAGGCGTTCACGACATTCAGGAAGCAAGCGCTCGCGGGGGAGATGCGCGATGGCCTGTACGTCGAGGTTGGCGCGGATGACGACGCCGACCCGGAGGACCGCCGCCAGTGGCGGAAAGGCAACCCGAGTTTCCCGCACAGGACGCCAGAATCCTCGATCCTGCGGATGAAACGCCAACTGGGGCCTGAGAGTTTCCGGCGTGAGGGCATGGGCATCTGGGACCCGGAGGTCGCCAGTCAGGCGATTGGTCGTGAAGCTTGGAACGCACTGACGGTGGATGACGCCCCGTCGGGGCTGCGCTGGTGCGCGGCCGTGAGGTTCAGCGTCGACGGCAGTACCGTCGCCCTGGCCCGCGCTGGCCGCAAGCCAGAGCGCAAGAGCGAGGCCGTCTACGCCCAACTGTGCACCTCGCAGGGGGTGCGCAATATGGGTGAGGGCGTCCACTGGATTCTGGACTACCTGCTGGAGCATCGGGACCGGTGGGCGCAGATCGTCGTCGACGGCAAGTCCGGTGCCGGCGACCTGGTTGACCGGCTCCGCTCCGCGGGCTTCAGTCCGAAGGTGATTTGGACGCCGACGACGGATCAAGTCATCAGCGCTCACGCGATGATGGACGCCGCGATCCGAGACCGCACCCTGTCGCACCTGGACGACGCTGAGCTTGAGGCTGAGGCTGCCGTCATCTCCCGTCGGAAGATCGGCACATCCGGCGGGTTCGGCTGGACCGCCCCGGAGGGGATGACGTCGGCGGGCATGGACGCACTGACGCTGGCCCATTGGGCCACGAAGACAACGAAGCGCAGGCCGCGCGAATTGGCCGGTTCCCGTGTGGGGGTGGTGATGTGATGGACCTGATGGCCTACTACAGTCCCGTCCCGACCGACGTCGTTGGCCTGGCCGAGGATGACGCCGCCCTCATGGCACGCCTGGTCAAGCAGTGGCAGGCCAAGCGCGCCCGGAACGCGCTGCGCCGGCAGTACCGGGACATGCAGGTGAATGTCGCGTTCCTGGGTGCCTCCGTGCCGCCCTACATGAGGTCCCAACTGGACATCGTGTGTGGCTGGCCGGATAAGGCCGTCACGTCGCTGGCGTCCCGGTGCATGTGGGATGGGGTGACGTCGCCGTCGGGCGAGGAGGACCCCCTAGGGGCCATGAGCCTGCTCCACGAGAATCGCTTCGACCTGCTGGTTCCTGAGCTTGTGGACGCGACCCTGACCTACTGCTGCTCGTTCGTGGTGGCTCTGCCGGGGGACCCGGTTGCGGGTGACCCTGACGTGGTTGTGACGGGTGCTGATGCCCTGTGGGCCACTGGTCTGTGGGATGTGCGCCGTCGCGGCTTGGAGGCTGGCCTGCTGGTGGACTCCGCCGACGACAACGGCAAACCGACGTCGATGCTGCTGCTGACGTCCGAGCATGTGACTCGCCTGGCTCTGGGGGACCGGGGTTGGGTGGCTGTCGCCCGCATGGATCATGGTCTGGGGCGTGTCCCGATGGAGCCGCTTCCGTACCGGCCCGCGCTCGGCAGGCCGTTTGGGCGGTCGCGTATCAGCCGTGAGGTCATGTCCATCACGGACCGCGTCGTCAGGGCTGGCTTCCGCACCGAGGTCAGTAGCGACCTGTATGCGGCCCCAGCGCTGCTGCTGCTGGGGGCGGATGAGACGATGTTCCAGGACGCTCAGGGTGAGAAGGTTCCGCTCTGGTCCTGGTACATGGGGCGTCTCAAGTCCCTCCCGAAGGATGAGGATGGGGACAAGCCTGACCTTCAGGTGATCCCGCAGCAGTCCATGGAGCCGTTCCTGGCGATGAAGAGGGCGTTGGCGGCGGAGTTCGCTTCGGCGACGTCGCTGCCTATCTCCGCGCTCGGGATCGTCCAGGACAACCCGTCTTCGGCTGAGGCGATCTACGCCGCCAAAGAGGATTTGGTTGTCGAGGCGATGAACACCACGCGCAGCATCGGCTACGGCCTGAACAGGATCGTTCAGGACGCCATCTGTCTCCGCGACGGCATCCCTGTCTCGGAGATGGGTGACGAGGTGCGCAACCTCGCCACGAGGTGGCGTAACCCGGCCATGCCGTCCGTCGTCAGCCAGTCCGACGCCATGGTCAAGCAGATCGGCGCGATTCCCGAGCTCGCTCAGACTGACGTGGCCTTGGAAGAGTTGGGCTACTCGGCTGAGCAGATCGTGCGTATCAGGTCGCAGATCAAGCGGGCGCAGGCTGGTGGTGTGCTGGATCGTCTGCTGGCGTCCACGCCAGCCCCGGCCGAGCAAGCGCCGCAGGAGCCCGCCGAGGCCCCGGTTGGGGTGACCGCTGGTGGCGACGCGGGCTGACCTGGAGCGTCTGTCCCGCGGCCTGGATGAGGCTACGCGGATGGCGCTGGCCGCCTTGGCGGCGGCGTTCGGGCGCCTGGACCTGTCATCCCCTGGGGGTGCGCGTGATGCTCTCCTGGTGGTGATGCCGGCCATCGTCGCCCAGTATGGGGACCTGGCCTCGTCCAGTGCGGCGGAGTGGTATGAGCGGCTGCGTGCTGACGCCGTCGGCGGCCCCTACTCGGCCATCCTGGCTGATGGGCCGTCCGAGGTGCAGGTGGCGCAGGCGACCCGCTGGGCGGTTGGCGGCCTGTGGGGCGCTGAACCGGCTGGGGTGCAGGCCACCCTGGGGAACACGCTGGCCCGATTCATTGGGCAGCAGGGGAAGGACACGGTGCACCGTAACGTCGCCATGGACCCCGCCAAGCCTAGGTGGGCGCGCGTGCCCGGCCCTGGTGGCTGTTGCGCCTGGTGCAGCATGCTCGCGTCCCGTGGTTTCGTCTACGCCAGTGCTGCGACGGCCGGGCAGGGGCACGCCTACCACGATCACTGCTCGTGCGTCCCAACGCCACTGTGGAAGGGGCAGAAGCCGTCGATCGACGGCTATGACCCGAAGGCCCTGCGTACCGCCTACGACGAGGCGAGGGCGGCCGTGAAGGCGTCCGGTGCCACCGTCGACGACAAGGTGATCGCCGCCGAGATGCGCCGCCTAGCCCCTGAGTCTTTCACTGACGGGATCAAGCCCGCCGAGTGACCCAACCTACCTATGAGTCCCTGCCGCGATGGTGGGGGCTTTGTCGTGCCGCGATGGCACCTATCACCGAGGGAGAACCCAATGGACAAGACCGCCCAGGCCGCTGAGGCCACGGAGTCGACCGACCCTACCGAGACCACGGGGGAGGCGCCCGCGACGGGCGAGACCACCGAGGCCCTAGGGGACGCCGGGAAGAAGGCCCTGGCCGCCGAGCGCGCAGCCCGCCGAGAGGCCGAGAAGCGCGCCAACGACCTCGCCGCCAAGATCAAGGCCGCCGAGGACGCCGGCAAGACCGAGGCCCAGAAGCAGGCCGACACGCTCGCCGCACTCCAGGCTGACCTGGTCGCGATGAGGGCCGAGAAGGAGCGCGCCGAGGTCGCCGCCAAGACCGGCGTCCCCGTCGACATCCTCGCAGGCCCCGGCGACGACCCGTCCGCATGGGCCGAGCAGGTCAAGGCGTGGGCGGCCGAGCAGGCCAAGCCCGCCGAGGCGCCCGCCCAGCCGGTCGTCCGCCACCACGGTAACCCGCCCGGAGCGGGAGCCGCCTCCCTCGATGAGCGGATCGCCGCAGCAGAAGCAGCTGGTGACCGGACTCTCACGGCCTCCCTGAAGGCCCTGAAGCTCGGCTCCCACTGATGAGCCATCACGAACGAAAGGAATGACCATGCCCGGCATTACCGGTATGGCAACCACCTACTCATGCCCCAACTACGTCGGTGAACTCTTCGCCGCCAGCCCGGAGGACACGCCACTGCTGTCCTCGATCGGTGGCCTGACCGGCGGCAAGTCAATCGGCGGGACCGAGTGGTCCTGGTCCGGCTACGACCTGCGTGACGCCGAGGACGGACGCCAGCGCACTGAGGGCGCGAAGGCCCCCGGTTTTGAGGCCCGCAAGCGTTTCGCTGCCTCCAATGTGACCGAGATCCACCAGGAGGCCGTGTCCGTCTCCTACACCGCCCAGGGGGCAACCAAGCAGGTGACCCCGGCAACCGGGTCGACGACTGTCACCATCGGCAGCACCGTTCTGCCTGCCGACGAGCTGGCCTGGCAGATCGGCACCCAGCTGAAGCAGATCGGCCGCGACGTCGAGAAGACCTTCATCACGGGGAAGTACGCCAAGCCGACGGACAACCAGACGCCCCGCAAGACTCGCGGCCTCATCGAGGCGATCGCCACGAACGTGGCGACCACCACCCACAAGGCCAGTGAACTCACTGAGGCCGACGTCGTGGACCTCATCGAGAAGGTCTGGAACAGCGGCGGCCTCCAGGAGGGCGAGACCAGGACCCTCATCGTGAACTCCACGCTGAAGCGAGCCCTCACCCGAGTCTTCATCAAGGAGGCGAAGTACCAGGAGTCGTCCCGCAACATCGGAGGCGTCAACCTGAAGACCATCGAGACCGATTTCGGGTCCCTGAACATCATGCTGAACCGCTACGTTCCGCCCACGAAGCTGATCGTCGCGTCCCTGGAGCAGCTGTCTCCGGTCTTCATGGAGATCCCCGGCAAGGGTCACTTTTTCGCGGAGCCGCTGGCGAAGACCGGCGCGTCGGATGACGTGCAGCTCTACGGCGAGATTGGCCTGGAGTACGGCAACGAGAAGGCACATGGCTGCCTGACGGTGGCTGCTGGCTGACGCGGCATGGGGGCGCCTCGCAGTGTGTGGGGCGCCCCTGCCTGGCCCGGAGAGAGAGGGAATCATGAGGATCACTTGCTACAAGCACCCGTCGCTGTTGGTGACTACCCCGCGCGTTGAGTTCGTGGATGGGGTCGCCGAGGTGGATGAGGCCACGATGCAGGAGCTTGCTCCGCTGCTGGAGGAGTGGGGTATCGACGCCGCCGATATTGGTGGCGAGCACGCCGAGACCAGCCCCGAGGCCCCCGAGGACGCCACGGAGCCCGAGGCCCCCGAGGACGCCACCCCGCCTGAGGAGGAGACCCCGAAGCGGGGCAAGAATGGCTGACGCTTTCGCCACGGTCGAGGACCTTGAGGCGCGGTGGCGTGGCCTGTCTGAGCAGGAGCATAGGCGGGCCGCGGTCCTCCTGGAGGATGCGACGGACCTCATCAAGGCGTCCGCGCCGCGCTGGCAGCACGCGTCTCTGGTGACGTTGAAGCGCATCTGCTGCGCGGTCGTGAAGCGGGCGCTCCAGGCCGAGCAGGGGGCGGCTGACGGGCTCCCCGAGCCCAGGGGCCTCCTGGCGTCGGAGATGCACGTGACGGGGCCGTTCACCGACCAGTACACCTACTCGAACCCCGAGGGCGACCTGTTCCTCAGGGCGGCTGAACTGAAGCAACTGGGCGGCCGCCGGTCGGCGGCGTTCGAGGTGGATCTACTGGCTCCGGCGGTGGCCCCGTGATCGCCACTGGGCTGGTTGCCGTGACGAGACTCAGGGCGGGCGACGGCGGCACAGATCAGTACGGTGAGGCTGTCCCCGGACCGGTCTTGGAGAGTGCCCTGCCGCCCGCCCTGTTCAACCCCGGCGGCACTAGCGAGCCCATCAGCGCGGGGTCTCTGCCGGTCGTCAGCCAGCCCACCCTGTACTGGCGCGGCAAGCACCCGGACATCCGCTCATCGGACCTGCTGCGCATCGCAGGCGTCACGTACCGCGTCGAGGGTGCCCCGGCGCGCTGGCCCAAGGGGACCGTGGTGACGCTCCACGCCGCCACCGACCCACACCAGACGGGGGGCGCCTGATGGGCGTCGTGAGATTCAAGCTCGACCGCAAGGGCGTCCGGGCGCTCGTGTCCTCCGATGAGGCCCAGGGCGTCGTCAACGAGGCCGCCGAGGAGTTGCGAGCCCGCGCGGGGGACGGGTTCAAGGTCCACTCCTCCAACAAGGGGAAGCGCGCCCGCGCCTACGTCCACGCTGGCACGCGGGCGGCGGGCATGGAGCAGATCAAGCACCACACCCTGGAGCGGGTGCTGGGCAGCATCGGGGGAGGTGACGGCTGATGGCCGGCACGTCTCGGGACACGAAGGCCCTGGTCATGGCGGCCCTGAAGGTGTCCCTGCCTGACGTGCAGGTCGTGTCCAGCATCCCCTATGCGAATGGGGACCCACCGGGGCCACTGGTGCTGGTGATCGCTACGGGCGGTCAGGGTCAGCACCAACGGGTCCTCTCTACCGGTCAGGTCACCATCGACAGTTTCGCTCCCACTACGGGCCAGGCAATGCGCCTGGCCCTTCGCGTTGACGCCGCCGTGAATGCGCTCGTGGCTGGTCGCGACTGGCCGGTCACGAAGGTCACGGGGAACGCCCCATCTGAGTCGCCCGACCCGACTATCACGGCCGCCCGAGCGACGGCCACCTACCAGATCACCACACGGAACCAACCGTAAGGAGAACACCAATGGCAGTGAATGCCGACAACGTCTTGGGCTTCGGGTCGGACGATGACTCACTCTTTCTTGGCCCCTATGACGCCGCCCTCGCCTCCAAGATTCAGGGCCTCACCACCGCCGTCCCCGCCACCCTGAAGGACTGCGGGTGGCTGTCCGACGACGGAATCAAGCTCACCATGGACGACTCCGTCACCAAAATCAAAGGCCACCAAGGCCATGGCGTCGTCCGAACCTTCATGGACTCCTCGGAGACCGGCCTGGAGGCCGCCCTCCTGGAGTCGCAGTTGGACATCGTGACCCGCTTCCTGAACGCCAAGGCGGAGAAGATTCAGGAGCAGATCGGGGCCGGCCCGCAGAAGACCGACGTTGCGAAACTGACGGCGAAGGCGCAGCGCACGGTGACCGTGCTCAGTGGCGTGCTCGACGTCTTCGACACCGCCTCCACCGGGGACGCCCGCACCCGCATGCGGATCGTCTTCCCTCGCCTCGAGCTCGGTGAGCGTGGCGAGGTCGCGTTCAAGGTGGGCGAACTGACGGCTTGGTCCTACAAGCTCTCGGTCCTGGGCGACTACGTCATCTACTCGAATGCGAAGTCGCTGATCCCGGCCTGATAAGGCCCTCATTCTCCCTGCCCCGGCGCGGATGGTCGGTCCCTGCGCCGGGGTGGGGTCACCACAATCTGGGACCGCCAACACCGAAAGGGACCGACATGACTAGCAAGAAGACCAGTGAGACCGGGAAGCGCGCCGCCGAGATCGGGGCCGCGACCCCGAGCGACTTCCAGGAGGCCGAGGCCAAGGGGGGCGGCATCGTCGAGGTGACCGTCGACGGCCTGACCGTCTCCGTTGACCCGACGGCTTTCCAGTCCGACTGGGAGGTGATCGAGGCGCTGGCCGCGATGGAGGATGGTAGCGCCTCACCGGCCGCGATGATGCGCGTCACCAAGGCTGTCCTGGGTGACGCCTACGACGAGGTGAAGAACCACGTCCGCAAGGACGGGAAGGTGTCGGCTGACGCCATGGGCACCTTCCTCCAGAAGGTTTTTGAGGTCCTGAACGCGGGAAACTGATCGCCCTCCCCGCGCTCCTGCGGGAGCATGGGGAGGAGATCGAGGCTGACCTGCTACGCGTGTACGGCGTCGACCTACTGGACCTCTACCGGGGTCGGCTGACGCCTCGCAGGCTGCTGGTCCTCATCCGGGGCCTACCCCCAGGCAGCGCTCTGGGGCGCGCGATGGGTGGGGACGTCGCCCTCTCCGATGAGGTCACCGCCACGCGCATGGCCGCCTGGCAGATTTGCTGCTACATCGCCAGCGCCGTCGGAGCCAAGCAGTCCGACCTGCCGAAGCCGCCGCAGCCGCCCGAACCGGGCTGGCAGCAGAAGGCCCGCGAGGCCCAGGAGCGGCAGGACGCCAAGGCCCGCCGCTGGCTCGCCAGGCACCCAGAACTGGCCGCCCAGGCCAGCACATAACCACACGAGGGGAGGCCCCACAGCGGCGTGCTGTGGGGCCTCCCAGCATATAGAGGAGGGGCCGGGATGGCTGGTAGCAAGCCCACGGGACACACTATTGGCACAGCCTGGATCCAGGTGGCCCTCTCCACCAAGGCGATCTCCCAGCAGCTCAAGGAGGCCCTGGGGGACGTCGACACCAAGCCGGCCGAGCGGAAGATCACGAGCGGCCTGGGTGGCGCTTTCCAGAAGGTCGGGAAGATCGCGGCCGGGGCGCTGGCTGTCACGTCCGCCGTCGGGCTCGCGGCTGGTTTCTCGGACATCGCGAAGCAGGCCATCGACGCCAGCGATGCCACCAATAAATTCAAGAACACCCTGGGATTCGCGGGCAAGTCCGCGGCCGACGTCGACCGGCTCACCAAGTCCACGAAGGAATACGCGGACAAGACCGTCTACGGCCTATCGGATATTCAGTCGATCACCGCCCAACTCGCGTCCAACAACGTCCAGGGCTACGACAAACTCGCCGAGGCGGCCGGCAACCTGAACGCGGTCGCCGGCGGAAATGCCGAGACATTCAAGTCCGTCGGCATGGTGCTCACCCAGACCGCCGGTCAGGGGAAACTCACCACCGAGAACTTTAATCAGCTCGCCGACGCTGTTCCAGGTGCGTCCGGGAAACTCCAGCAGGCCCTCCTTGAGGCCGGTGCTTATACGGGGAATTTCCGTGAGGCGATGGAGAAGGGCGAGATCACCGCCGAGGAGTTCAATGCCGCGGTGATGGACCTTGGTATGACGGATGTCGCCAAGGAGGCGGCGACGTCGACCAAGACGATTGAGGGCGCGTGGGGGAACCTTGAGGCGGCTCTCGTGTCCGGGGCGATGGGTATCGTCGACCAGATCAAGCCCGCCCTGACGGATTTCATGGGGAATGTCGCCACCGGGGCCGAGGCGGCTTTCGGGTGGATTAACGATAAACTGGTGCCCGGAATTCAGGGCGTGTGGGATATCCTCTCCAAGGGGAAGTTTGATGGGTCCGATAAACTCTTCGGCCTCGAAGAGGATTCCGGTATTGTCGACTTCCTGTTCAAGGTCGGGGAGTCCGCTCGCGCGGCCGGTGACTGGATCACTGGCACGCTTGTGCCCGGCCTACAGGGCGTCGCTAGCATCCTTTTTTCCGGCGACTATCAGGGCCCCGATTCGCTATTCGGCCTCGAAGAGGATTCTGCCCTTGTGGATTTCCTCTTCAGTGTCCGCGATGCCGCTATCGAGGCCGGCACGTGGATTAACGACACGCTTATTCCGTCGGTGCAGGGTCTCACGGAGATCATCTTCACCGGGGAGACGGACAAGCCCCTTTTCGGGCTCGACCCGAATTCGCCGCTGACCGGTTTCCTGGAGGGCCTGCGTGACGCCATCGTCAAGGTCGGCGACGCACTCCTGACCGCGACAGCCTGGGGTATTGAGCACAAGGGGATGCTCTCCACCCTGGCCGTCACGGTCGGCACCGCGGCCACCGCCTTCTATGGTCTCCACAAGGCCACGACGACGATTGACGCGATCAAGCAGGCCGGCAGCATCCTGAAGTGGGTGACCAGCCTCAAGTCCATGGAAGGCGCTGTCAATGCCGCGAAGAATGCCCAGGCGGCCTTCAACGTGGTCTCGAATGCGAACCCGTATATTCTCATCGTGACGGCGATTCTTGCCGTCGTCGCCGCCTTGGCGTGGTTTTTTACCCAGACGGAGACGGGCAAGAAGGCGTGGGCGGCTATCACCGAGGAGTTCCACAAGTTTCTGGACTGGATTGCCCCATACTGGGATGCGACCCTGAATGCTCTCAGCTCGGCCTGGAATACGGTGTGGAACGCCGTGTCTGGGTTCTTCGCCTCCTACGTGGTGCCGGCTATCACGGGCGCTGTGGGGGTCCTGGGGAGCATCTGGAACGGCCTCGTAGGCATTGTGTCTGGTGTCTGGTCGGGTATTCAGACTGCGGTGCAGGCGGTGGCCGATTGGTTCAGCACCTATGTGGTGCCGGTTTTTGAGGCCGTATGGACGGCTATCAAGGTGGGAATTTGGGCACTGTCCATCCCGTTCATTGTGGTGTGGACCCTGATCCAGGTCGCGGTCCAGTTGGCTGTGGATTGGTTCATGGCCTACGTGGCCCCAACACTGGCGACGGTCTGGTCGTGGATTGTGACCGGCGCACAGTATTTGTGGGTTGGGATTCAGGCTGTGTGGGCCGGGATTCAGGCTGCCGTCGGCGTCGCTGTCGACTGGTTCAACGCCTACGTCATGCCGGTTCTCTCCGCTGTCTGGTCGGGGATTCAGGCGGGCGCACAATTCCTGTGGGCCGGCATCGTCACGATCTGGAATGGGATCAAGGCGGCCGTGCAAGTGGTGGCAGATTTCTTCACCGCCTACGTCATGCCGGTCATCTCCGCGGTGTGGACCGGGATTCAGGTAGGCGCCCAGTTCCTATGGAATGGCATCGTCACGATCTGGAACGGCATCAAGTCAACCGTGCTCACGGTCGTCAGTTGGTTCCAGACCTATGTGCAGCCCGTCATCTCCACGGTGTGGAATGGCATCAAGAATGGTGCCGACCTCCTGTGGGGCGGAATCAAGACCGTCTGGAATGGAATCAAGAGCACCATTAACACGGTGGCATCCTGGTTCCAGGACACTCTGAAGCCTATTTTCGACACGGTCACGACGAATATCAAAAAGGCTTTCGAGAATATGAAGTCTGGTATTCAGACCGTGTGGGATTCCGTTAAGGGAATCGCTGCGAAGCCGATCAACTTCATCATTAATACCGTCTACAAGAATGGCATTAAGAAGACGGCTGATTCCATTGCGGAGAAACTGGGTCTCTCGCTCCGTCTCCCGGACGTCAGCCCGATCCCCGGCTACGCCAGTGGTGGTGTCCTACCCGGATACTCGCCAGGCAAGGACATCTACCATTTCTACTCACCCGATGGTGGCGGCGCTATCGCCCTGTCCGGTGGTGAGGCCATCATGAGGCCTGAGTGGGTGAAGGCGGTAGGCGGCCCCGCGGCCGTCCACCGGATGAACGCGGCCGCGCGGGGCTCGAGCGGGGCGCACATCCCCGGCGGGGACACGGGCGCCCGGTTCGCCGCCTTCGCCGACGGCGGCATCTGGGACAAGATCAAGGGCACCGTCAGCTCGGGCTGGGACACGGCCACCGGCTGGATCTCCAGCGCGGCGGACGCGGTCTCCTCGATCATCTCCGACCCGCTCGGGGCGGTCGATGCCCTGATGCGCGCCCCCATGAAGGCCGTCATGGCCGGGCTCCCCGGCAGTGGCTTCTTCAAGGACATGGCGGCCGCCCTGCCGGGGAAGTGGGTCGATGGCTTCGGCCAGTGGCTCAAGGGCAAGACCGCGACGATGGCCGCCAGCGACATCGTGAACGCCGCGCGCAAAGCTATCGGCGCAACCTACGTGTGGGGCGGATCCTCGATCCCGCCCGGCGTCGACTGCTCGGGACTCGTGTACTGGGCGGCCCACCAGATGGGTTCCCAGATTCCGCGTCTGACGGCGGCCGGCTATCAGGCGGGCAGCACGCCCGGCGGGTCCTACAACACTCCCGGCACGCTCCTGTTCTGGGGTGCTCCGGCGCACCACATCGCGATCGCCTCCGGCAACGGGATGATGATCGAGGCCCCAACGTTCGGCATCCCCGTGCGGGAAACCCCGATCTACGGGTCGCCGTCGACCGGGCTCTACAAGTTCGACTCCGGCGGCCTACTACAGCCGGGCCTGGCGACGGTCCTCAACGCCACCGGCAAGCCAGAGCCCGTCTTCACCGGCGGCCAGTGGTCCAAGATCGACGACCTCCTCAGCAAGGGCGGCAACACGCCCTCGGTGCTGGAGGTGCGCGACGTCGACGGCGAACTCGTGGGCCGCATGCGCGTCGAGGCTGAGCGGGTCGCCGTCGAGGTCTCACGCAACGACTGAGAGGAGCCAGGATGGCACTCAAGGGGTGGATCGGCACGACGTCCGGGCTCCCGTCCCTCCTCGTGGACGGGCCGGCCACGGTGACCGCCGGTGACCGCGTCCTGGCCCGCCTAGGGGAGGGGCAGCACCTCGTGGCTGACGGGCTGGCCGCGCCCGGCGTCGAGACCGTCTACCGGGCGGGTGGCGACAGTGTGTCGCTCACCCGCCCCGTCGGGGACTGGTTCGGCGTCTACGTGGCCGGCCGGGACGGCCGCAGCGCACCCGGCCTCATCTACGTCAGCAATGAGGACCCCGTGGAGTGGTCCTCGAAGGCCAGTCGCGTCGGCGGGGTGACCCGGTGGGCGCTCCGGGATGAGCCCGAGACGGGCAGCGGTGTCATCGCCTGCCACCCGGACTATGAGCCCTACCTGTGGTGGGTGCTCCAGGCCCATCACCCGATCATGCTCATCCCGGCCGCCCCGACGGCGGGGGTCCCTCCGAGGATGGTCATCGTCACCGGCGTCTCCCGGAAGCGGCTCATCGATGATCTGATCGAGCTGACGGTGAAGTGGACGGCTCACGAGGCCCGCGATGACGGTGCTCCGCAGGGGGCTGTCCCGGTGACCACGTGGGGTGAGTGGGCGGACTACGGGGAGGCGCACCCGGATACTCCGGGCTGGCAGGCGTGGTCTGCGCTTGAGGTCGCCAGGCGCGTGCAGGGGATGCCATGAGGCCGGGGCCTAGCACTGAGGCGCTGGCCGGGCCTGTCGCCGTCGGCGCGCGGATCGACGTCCACCTGGGGCGGACCGTGGTCGCCCTGGACGTCCCGTGCGAGGACGTGCAGATCGACTGGGCGTCCGACAGGGTGGTCCCCGGCAAACTGTCCTACACCTGCCCGTCAGGGTGGGTGCCAGAATCGCCAGCCGCCCCGCTCGCGAACTACGGGCAGCGCAGTCACGTCGTCGCCGTCCTTGAGACCCCGGCCGGCCGCGATGAGGTGGACCTGGGGTGGTGGCAGCACCAGTCCTGGGAGGAGGATGCCTCCGGGAAGGTGAAGGTGGAGTGCCTGGACTTGCTCCAGGTTCTGGAGCAGGATCCGATGGCGTGGCCGTCGTCCCCGCCCCGTGGGGCGACTGTGCTGTCTGAGGCGCAGCGGCTCGCTGGGACTCTCCCGGTGGTCCTGGACCCTGGGACCCCGAATCCTTTGGTGCCCGCGTCCACGCAGTGGGGTCACTCTAGGACTGAGGCGATCCGGGACCTGTGCCACCCCAGGGGAATCAACTGGGCGATCAAGAGCGATGGCTGCCTGCATCTGTGGGCGCAGACGACTGCCCGCATGCCGGTGGCCCGATACACGGGCCGTGACCTGCTCGTGGAGGCTCCCAGGAAGAGCGTGGAGCGCCGCCCGAACCGGTGGGTGACCGTCGGCAGCCCGCAGCAGTCCAACGACAAGAAACCGGCAGTGAAGTGGACCGGGACCGCGACGGCGGCCTCCTGGCCCTACGAGCCCGCCGTCTATGGCTGGGTGACCGAGCGCAAGGAAATCAACTCCGCCGACAGTCGCGCTGCCGTCCAGAAGGCGGCGCTCACGAACATGGAGACGGCCCTGTCGGCGGCGTCGAAACGCTCCGTGGAGATCGCCCCTGACCCCCGCCTGGAGGCCGGCGACGTGATCGCCGTCCACACCGACGCGAACGAAATCATCGTCGGCAAGGTGACCGCCTACAGCCTGCCGGTGGACAAGCCGGGCGGGCAGATGAGAGTCGACGTGGAGGAACTGGCATGGTGAGACCGAACCTGTGGATCGACCGCAAGCCGTCCCCGCGCACCGCCGTCGCGTCGCAGCAGGCGTCCTACGGCTCCGGCAGCCAGGCGGGCACGTGGGCCACTGGCCGCGTCGTCGACATCGAGGACGGCGGCATGGTCCGCGTCGAGCTGCCGGCCGATGACCCCGTGAGTGAGGTCGTGGCCCCGGCCGACGGCGGAGTCACCGCCATCGGTGCGGAGTGCGTGTGCCTCCAGGACGGCACCGGCAGGGTCTACCAGGTGGTGAGCCCGGCCTCCCTGCCCGAGGGCGGCCAGGCGCGCGCTACGGGCGCGACGGGCCGGATCGCCCTGGAGGCGGCCGGCACCAAGGCCGAGCTTGACGCCGCCAAGGCCGAGATCGACGCGGCACAGAAGCGCCTGGCCGACGAGGTCAAGGCCGCGAAGGACGCCGCCACCACGTCGGGTGAGGCGGCCGCGAACGCCCTGAAGCGGGCGATTGGTCGTGTGACCGTCGCCGGGACCGCCCCCGCCGACCCCGTCGACGGGGACCTGTGGGTGGTCACCGGGGCCGACAAGCAGGCCACCGGCGTCAAGGTCTGGTCCGCCGCCGCGAAGACCTGGCAAGACTACATGCTTGTCGCCGGCAAGGTGCTGGTCCCCGGCTCGGTGGGCGCGGTCCAACTGGGCGACGGCGCTGTCACCGCACCAAAGATCACCGCCAGCGAGGAACTGTGGGCGAAGGTCGCGACGTTCGCGAAGGTCACGACGCAGATGCTCCAGGCCGGGCAGGCGAAGGTCACGGGCGAGTTACTGGCTGACACAATCCGCTTGTCTACGCGGATCGTAGCCGGTGACCCGTCGGGGGACGCGGCGATCATGGACTCCACGGGCCTCCACGTGGTGAAGGCGGTCGGGAACCAGCCCACCGAGGTCGTCACGCTCGGCACCAGCGGCTCAGACTTCCTGTCCATCACCGGCACCGACGGACTCGCCAAGGCGACCATCACCGGCGACGGCGAAGTCACGACACAGTCGCTCTCTGTCGCCGATCGGATCACCTGGCGCGGCACGGACCTGGCCGACACTCTGGCTGCCCTGCCTAGGGGTGTGATCGGCTGGGGTGAGTGTTGGTCCTGGGGAGACAACGAGAACCATATCGTGCGCTCAGTCGACTCCATGTATGAGATCGTCGTCGACCTCGAAGCCGGGAGAATCTACCAAGCGGCCACGATGCTGACATGGTACAGCCAGAAGGCAAACGCCATGCTCGAGGCCCGCATGCAGGGCGAGCCAGTAGGCAACGGCGCAAAGGGCACCTTCGAGTACCGGGTGCGCCTAGTGTCGGAGAACCGGAACCAACTCCAGACGTCGCACGCGGCGTTCCAGCCGTTCACGGTGGAGGCATCAGGCACGTACCGGCTCCTGTTCCTGGCCGCGTCAGCCTACGGCTCCGAGGGCGTCATGCTGACGAAGAGCGACGCATCCCTCCCGACACCCTATGTGCTGGTGCAGGACCTCGGCCTGGCCCCAGAGAAGACAGTCCAGCCGAACCACACAGTGATACTGGGCGCCCCGAAACCATCGGAGCAGCCGCAGCCGAAGCGCAACTACGTCAGAAAGTACCGGTCGAACTGGTGGCGCGCCTACTCGAATGGCAGCCCGGATTCGTCGTGGCCGGACACTATGCCGCAGGGCCGCTACGGCAGCTGGGCGTATAACTCCTTGATCGGCTTCCCGAACATGACGGCCGACCTGGCTGGAGCCACGATCACGAACATGCGGGTCTACGCCTACAGCAAGCACTGGTATGGGCAGACCGGCGTCGCCAGCATCGGGTCCCACGGTTTCCAGTCCGCGCCCGGATCCTACTCCGGTGGCGGCAACCGCTGGTATGAGTCCGGCGGCTGGGGGCGCGGTGACGGCCGTTGGATTCAGATTCCCCGAGACCAGTGGAACAGCTGGAAGGGCG